>OGPV01000522.1_pt1 | contig 29935 bp, 25 predicted proteins | sample 1553001 | NCBI WGS metagenome assembly OGPV01 (sample SAMEA2580268, study PRJEB22360) | human gut metagenome | biome: human gut; feature: human-associated habitat; material: faeces | place: Denmark | collected 2008/2010
GTCTCGTCGAGAGGTATTTCAAATGCCCCCCCTGGGGCGCCAGCCGTTTCCACCAGGAAAAAGACATCATGGACGTATGGTTTGATTCCGGCTCCACCTGGAATGGTGTCCTAAAAGATCCTCATCCGGTGTGGAAAGATACCGGCGCGGCGTATCCCTGCGATTTGTATCTGGAAGGTTCCGACCAGCACCGCGGCTGGTTCCACAGCTCTCTTCTGACCAGTGTGGCAGTCAATGGCTGCGCGCCGTATAAGGCTGTTCTGACCCATGGTTTTACCATGGACGGAGAGGGACGGAAGATGTCCAAATCGGTAGGAAACGTAGTCGCGCCCCAGGACATTATTGATAAGTACGGCGCTGACGTGATGCGTTTGTGGATTTCTTCCGTCGATTATCAGGGAGACGTCCGCCTTTCCGATAAGATTGTGAAATCCATGAGCGATGTATACAGAAAGATCAGAAATACGTTCCGCTACCTTCTGGGGAATCTTTATGATTTCGATCCGAAGACCGACAGCGTGGCTTATGGGGATATGGAAGAATTGGACCGCTGGGCGCTGCTTCGTCTGGAACAGGTAAAGCGTACCGTTCTTAAAGCCTATGAGGATTATGAATTCCATGTCATGTACCATGCCGTCCATAATTTCTGTACTGTGGACCTGTCATCCATTTACCTGGATATACTGAAAGACCGTCTCTATACAGAAAAAGATGATTCCCTCCTGAGAAGAAGCGCGCAGACTGCCATGTATGAAATCCTTACCTCTCTCGTAAGGCTGGTAGCCCCCGTTATTTGCTTTACTGCCGAAGAAGTATGGCAGGCACTCCCGAATCGGGAAGAAAGAGAATGGTCTGTCCATATGGTGTCCTTTCCGGCGGAAAACGACAGATACCTGGATAAAGCATTGGAAGAAAAGTGGAAGAAGCGCCTGGCTCTCCGCAGCGTTGTGACAAAAGCGCTGGAAGAAGCCCGCCAGGCGAAAGTCATCGGCCACCCGCTGGACGCGGAAATTACTATTTACGCAGATGGTGAACATTTGGAAACACTGAAAGCCATGGAAAAAGAACTGGCGGATTTCTGCCTCGTTTCCCAGGCGAAGATTTCCGGCGATCTGTCTGCCGCTCCTGTGAATGCCGTTGCTTCTGAAGACGGAACGGTGAAAGTTTCCATTGCCGTCTGCACTCTTGAAAAGTGTGAACGCTGCTGGAAACGCACTCCTGATGTAAACGCCGATCCGAAACATGAACACGTCTGCGCAAGATGCGCTAAAGTCCTTACGGAGATGGGAGAATAAGAAAGGCAAGTCGGCGGTCAGCAGTGGAAATTTATAAGTTAAGCATGCTGACGCTTTCCTGTATGACAGAAAAGTAACGGGACAATATAAAAGACCTCTTTTGCCGGAGGTCTTTTTGTTTGGAGAAATCCATGGAAGAGTTTTGTTCATTGCCGCAGCGAAAGATATGAGGGAGTCGATTTCATTTGAGTCTGAATTTCCAGGCACAGAACCAGCTTTCCGGGTGGGCGTCCGGAGGACAGCCTATGCATTCTGTCTGTATGCGGTCGTCTATACCTTCGGCAAAGCGGGCGTATTCTACAAGACCGGCGCTTTTGCAGGGATAGTCGGGTAAATTTTTCCGCATCCGTGCCGATTGCACACGGCAGTTATCCATTGTGAAGATGAGAGAACCGTCTTCAAAGCGGGCGGACTGTCTGTTCAGACGGCTGTACATACGGAAGTTTAAAGCCTGCGCCAATCCTTCCAGTCCGGGATGCTCTTCCATGCCAAGAAGTTTTTTAATGGAGTGCGCTTCAAAGGGAGAGAACCGGGCCCATGTAGAATCGTTGCACCGTTTCGCATCATTGATGCCGTAGGAAAACTCCACTCCCTGAAACCAGAAGCCGTCCTGGGCAAGCCAGCTTTTTGCGATGGTGTCCAGAAGAGAAAGCTGATCTTCTTTAGGAAGGCGGATGAGGAAAGCGGGACAGCCCTCTTGTTCAGGGAAATGAAATTGCGCCGCCAAACGACGAACTGCCGCCTTTCGTGTCTGCTTCCAGGCGTAGTCCATGACATTGAGCGCCTTTTCAAAACCGAGCTGGTGCTCTACTTCACGGAACCAAAGGGTGTGATGGACCGTCATGCGGTGGCACATGTCTATAATATGTGCCGCCCGCTCTTCCGCCGTTATTGTTTCCATTGTTTTCTCCTTCATGGCGAGCCTCCTTCATGGCGAATTTCATTTCTTTTATTATGAAATAACCGTTGGAAAATATCCATGATAAAAAAATAATCAAAAAGTCAAAATATTTATTAGCACTCTATTGACATGAGTGCTAAATGTGATATAATACAGTTGTCAGGAAGAAAAGATGGACTCCTGAGATATGTTATAAATATTTTAAAGAAAGAAAAGAGGTTTTGATTATGCGTGGTTTACTTCCTTTTGATGGTTTTTTCGGTGATACGGCGCTGGATCATTTCTTCAGTGATGCTCCGGCTGCATACAAAGACTATGTGTCTGTACCCAAGGTGGATATTGAGGATAAAAAAGATTTCTATGAAATTACCTGTGATATGCCTGGGTTTACCAAGGATCAGATCAGTATTTCTTATGAAAACGGAATTTTGTCCCTGTCCGCTCAGAAAGAGGAACAGACGGAGGAAAAAGATGATGACCGTCATTACATCCGCCGTGAACGTTCCAGCTCTGTCTTCCGCCGCCAGTTCAATGTGAAAGGGATCAAAGAAGACGGCATCAAGGCAGGCTTGAAAGACGGGATTCTGACGATTACACTGCCGAAACTCCCGCAGGAAATTGAAAAAGCATCCCATCGTATCCAGATTGACTGAAGATGATGTATAAGATATTCCTGGAATACTGAAAAGTTTATTCATGCTTTCTCTCCGGGCGGTACTCCCCCGGTACCGTCCATCTTTGGAACAGGTCATGATAATCCCCCATTATCGTGGCCTGTTTTTATATGCCCGTAAACAGATTTGCGTTTCATAGCTGTTTATAATAAGCTGGAGGAAAATGGAAGGAGGAATATATGGGGAAAAGACTGGAAGACAGGAGTTTGGAAGAATTGTGGCAGCTGTTTCCCATATTTCTTGTGCCGTATAAAAAAGAATGGGCAGGTTGGTACAGGGAAGAAAAAGATCGTTTGGATGTTCTGCTGGATGCAGGGCGGATAAAGCGCGTCAGCCATATCGGAAGTACGGCTGTTTCCGGTATCTGGGCCAAAAATATCATAGATATCCTGTTAGAAGTGCCGGATGAAAAAAGAATGGCAGAGGTACGGGAAATTTTGAAAAATAACGGCTGGCTCTGCATGAACACTTCAAAGAACCGCATTTCCATGAATAAAGGCTATACGGAAAAGGGATTTGCGGAGAAAGTGTATCATCTGCATATCCGGCTGCCCTGCGATCATGATGAATTGTATTTTCTCTCTTATCTGCAGGCGCATCCTGCTGTTGCGAAGGAGTATGAAACATTGAAACTGCATTTATGGAAACGGTATCCTCATGACAGGGACAGATACACGGAGGCAAAGACAGATTTCGTCAGGACATATACGGAACTGGCCAAAAGAGAATATGGAAACCGGTGGGAATGGTAATCGGTAAAACAGCCCGGTGAAAATCGGGCTTTTTGTGTGTGGATTTCCGGAAATGAATATCGAAAACATATTGTAAACTTATAACACAAAAACAATTGACAGAAGAAATTGTTTATTTTATACTTGAATCCGAGATAACAATAAAGGAAACGGAATGATTCCGTAAAAAGGGGAGTTCTATTATGGAAAGTGCTTGTCAGGAAATTATCCGCTTGGCGGAAAAGGTCATGGATGGCGGACAGATCACGCCGGAAGAGGCAGGGAGGCTCATTCGTACAAAAGATGAAGACACCATGCTGCTTCTTGCCATGGCGGATAAAATCCGTCAAAAATTCGGCGGCAGCTCTGTGGATTTCTGCGCCATCATCAATGCGAGAAGCGGGCACTGTCAGGAAGACTGCAAATTCTGCGCCCAGTCCGGCTGGTACAGGACAGGCGCCAAGGTATACCGCCTGCTGCCGGAAGAACAGATTATCGAAGCGGCAAAGAAAGCAAAAGCGGCAGGCGCCGTCCGGTTCTCCATTGTTACCAGCGGCCGTAATCAGGACAATCCCAATGAGTTTGAAGAAATTATCGCGATCGTGAAGCGTATCCGTAAGGAAGTAGGTATCGAAGTCTGCTGCTCCCTGGGGCTTATTTCTTCTGCGCAGGCGCTCCGGCTGAAGGAAGCGGGCATTACCCGCATTCATTGCAATATCGAAACGTCTCCGTCTTATTTTCCGGAAATCTGTACTACCCATACCATGGAAGACAAGGAAGATATCATCAGCACGGCGCAGAAGGCAGGGATCCGTGTCTGCTCCGGCGGCATTATCGGGCTTGGCGAATCTTTGGATCAGCGCGTGGAAATGGCGTTTAAGCTGAAAGAAATGCACATTGATTCCGTGCCGCTGAATATCTTGAATCCTGTAAAAGGAACGCCTTTTTATGATAATAAACGTCCATCCGCTTTGGAAATCCTCCGCACTTTTGCCATGTTCCGCTTTGTTCTTCCGAAAGCCCTCATCCGTACGGCAGGCGGTCGTGAAGTCAATCTGAGAAGCCTGCAGGCCCACGCGCTTTCCGGCGGCCTTAACGGTATCATGGTGGGCGGCTATCTCACCACCGGCGGCAGAGATCCGAAAGAGGATCTGGTCATGACGGCGGATCTGGGACGAAGCAGGACGTCCCCTCAGCTGTAATACAAATCAAAATCGAAGCATAGAATTAAAAAAGAAGAGCGGCGTCGTACCGGTGTCCAGACATTAGATTTTTAGTCTGATTTTTGGAATGTGGTACGGGATGCGCCGTTCTTTTTTGCTGCCTGCACCGGTAAGGCAGATAAAGAGGAATATTAAGGTACGCCGTCAGATGCGGGAGAGCAGACGGCAAATTTCTTTTGCAATAAGGTATGATTCAGTTAAAATGAAAAAAGAACAGACAAATAGTTTTTTAAAGCAGAAGTGTGATAAAAGTTATTTAATGATATAATTTATTTAAAATAATTTAATCATGGGAAGTAAATCTGTTTCTTGGAAGGCTTTCGTTTTCAGTACAGAAGCCTGTATCGGTGGTTTTAATGGAAGCGGAGCCGTAAATTATTTCTTTATGATTTCATTTGTTTTGAAGAGAGGATGGTTTTGAATCTTATGAGAAAGAAATTATTGGCTGCTGCCGTCATGGGCGCGGTCGGAGCGGCTGCAGGTATCTGCACAGCGGGCGCGGCGGATGCCGCTTACGTTCTTGATGAGGTGGTTGTCATCGGGAACCGTGATGAAGAGCGCGATGTTTTGCCGGGCAATTTTGTTTACACGAAATCCCAGACAAGTTTTCTGGCAGGGAAGGATACAATGGATGTTCCTTTTTCCCAGATGCATTTCACGGAAAAGTCGATGGACACCTTTACGGGGCCTGATAAGCCGATGGATGCGCTTCTGGCAAACTCGCCGTCTGTGCGCCAGTCCGGATCTATTCTTCATGGTGATTTCTTTTTCCGCGGATTCCGTACAAACGGAACCAACTTTTATGTGAATAACGTTCCCGGCGTGTTCACCCAGTTCAATACGCCGCTTTATCCTATCGAATCTTTGGAATTGATTTCCGGACCGAACGTAGGGATTTACGGTACCGGTGTCCAGTATGAAACGACGAATCCCGGCGGTATCGTCAGTGTGAAATCAAAAGTCGCTCCTGACAAAGGTGTTTTTGACTACACCCAGACAATTTCCGGCCGCGGGCTTTTTGGTGAATATCTTGACTGGGGACAGCGTTTTGGCGATAAGAAGGAATGGGGTGTCCGCATTATGACGGAAAACCTCAATGGTCGTACATCCGTCAAAGGCACGAAGATTAACGGACAGGGCATTTTTGCCAATATCGACCGGACTACGGAAAGATCAAAAGACAATTTATTTATCGGATATAGAAATATGGATATCCAGCGCGGTCTTCGGTGGTTTATCCTGAGCAGCGATGTTAACAAACTGCCCGCCGTTCCTTCCGGAAAGAATGACTACGGGTTTGACGGGATGATAAAGGCGACCCACGGCTGGCTTGCCGTTTACAACCATGATCAGAAATTTAATGACCATTGGGACGGCTTTTTCAACTTCGGCATGCAGAGAAACGATCTGGATAAAAATGTCATGGCAAACGGAGGCAGCGGATATACACTCCATAATGACGGCAGGCTTGACGTAAAGGCAGGGGCGGGTTCCACACCGCAGGAATATTACTACTGGCAGGTAGGTACCACGGCGCACTATAATACGGGCGCTGTGAAGCATGATATCACGCTTTCTTACAATCAGGCATGGAGAAACAGAAAGAGCGCGTATAATAACGGATCGCTCCGTACGATCGGTACCGGGGATTTGTACACGGGCATCCATCAGACACTGGCGGCACCTACGAAATTTGATACCCGCTGGAATAATAAAACAAGAGTGAAGAGTTATTCTCTTGTTGATTACATGACTTACAACAAGTGGGATATCATCCTTGGCATCCACAAACATGAAGCGGAATCAAGAGGCTATAAATGGAAAAGCGATAATACGCTGAACTATATCGAACGCATAAAGACCGATGACACGAGTCCGACGTACGGTATCATTTACCGGCCCAACAGCCATATGTCCATTTATGCCAGCCATTCGGAAAACTTTGATGCAGGCAGCGGCGTAAATACGACTTTTGAAAATTTCGGCGATATTCTTCCGCCTTTGAAGACGAAGCAGAATGAAATCGGTGTCAAGTATAAAAGAAATAATTTACTTTACACCCTGGCCTACTATGATATCAAGCAGGACAACCTGATCAGCGTCTACAAAGACGGCTATGTGAAACCTTTCCAGTCGAAAGACGGGCAGGCCCGCCATAAAGGCCTGGAATTTTCCATCAACGGCAGACTGGCCGACAAGTGGAATATTTTGGGCGGCTTCTCCCATATGTCGGCGAAACAGGAAAAGACGACTAAAGGAGCGCTTGACGGAATCCGTGTCAACGGAACTTCCGAATGGACTGCCGTCCTCGGACTGGAATACAATCCGAATGAAGCGTGGAGCATCCTGGGACGCGCGATCTATACGGGCAAAACTCCGGTCATGAATGAAAAAATCTGGGCACCGGGATACACCATTTTCGATCTGGGTGTGACCCATAAAACACATTTTGGGAAAATCCCCGCGGAATTGTCCCTGATGGTAAATAATGTTTTTGATAAAGACTACTGGCAGGTATCCAGAGGCAACCAGGTATATCTCTCCCTGCCGCGGACATTCAGCTTTACGGCGAAGCTGCATTTTTAAGAAATGATAAGGCGAAGGGGCAGGCGGCGGCCCCTTTTCTTTATCTGCAGAAGAGTTTTGACTGAGAAAGGAGGGCGCTTTGAGAAGGATAGGGCTCTTCCTGTGCGGATTGATTTTCTTATTTCTGACAGGAATATGTACGGGATGCGGGCATAAAACAGAAACAGGGGAGCGGGAAATCGTCCTTGCCGCGGCGCGCGATCTGGTACAGGGGGAAAAAGATCCGTACTATGCCACCATTATATTGAAAACATGGGAACCTCTCGTGGGCATTTCCGATGACGGCCATGAAATGCCTGTTCTTGCGGAGAGCTGGGAAAGCAATGCGGATAAGACGGAATGGATATTTCATTTAAAAGAAGGTGTCCATTTTCATGACGGCGAGCTGTTCAATGCTGCGGCGGCCATAGAAAATTTCCGCCGTTACCGGAATATGGGATACCGTCCGTCTACATTTTACGGCTTTTTGGCAGACCGTATTTATCCCGGACTTCTCCGGGCGGAAGCGGATAATGAAAACACGCTTCATCTGTATTTTGAAAAGCCGGTACCCATGCTCATTTACCGTATGGCGGGCTGGGGAAGCGCCATGTTCAGCCCCCGGTGTTTTGATTCCGCCACAGGGGACTGGACGGGTATGGCAAAAGGGACGGGCCCCTTTATGATCAAGGAGCGGGTGCCCGACGCCTATGCTGTGATTGAGCGTTTTGACGGGTACCACGGAGAAAAGGCGAAAGCAAAGCAAATCAGGATTCGGACCATCACGTCGTCCGACGCTCGGTACTCGGCGATGAAGTCGGGAGAAATACAGGGCGTTTTGGATCTGGGCGGACTTGCGCCTATTATGGCGGAAGAATTGGAGCGTGATGGGCGTTTTACCGTGAACGCCGCCCATTCCACGATTTCCCATTACCTCACTTTGAATGGAGGATGTTTTCCCTTCAGCGATGTGCGCATGAGAAAAGCAGTCAACCTGGCGGTGGATCGGGAAAAAATCGTGAAATACTATTTCCGCGGATTCGGTACGCCTACCATGAGTTTTCTGAACAGCACCAATCCTTTCGGCCGTGTGGAGAAGCCTGTCTTTGATCCCGTAAAAGCAAAGGAATTGGCAAAAGAGGTGCTGGGGGATAAAAGACAGACGGTCAAATTCCTTCTGCCCCAGTACGGAATGGCGCGGTATCCTTACAAAACAATTTCCGAATTTATCCAGGCGGAGCTGAAACCTTTGGGGCTGGATGCGGAGATTGTCATGGTGGATGGGATGACTTCACGGAAATTGATGGCTAAAGGGGACTACGATCTGTCTATCGGTACGAGGGGACTTGGCAATCTGGATCCCACATCGCTCCTTTTTGAACTTTTTGATTCAAAGGGCGCCACAAATAAAGCGAGCAGCATCCATTATAACAATCCGAAAGTGGATGCCTGTTTTGAAAGGTTAAAGACAGTCTATGATTTGGAAGATAGGCGGGCTGTCTACATGGAAATACTTGATGAGCTTCTGGCAGAACCGGCGGTAGTTCCTCTTTTGGAAGATCAGAATATAGCGGTCTGCAGTCATGAGCTTGGCGGCTACAAGGCGGCCGTTTATGGAATTACATTGGATAAAGTCTATTGGCGGAAAGGAGCAGGGAAAGAATGAAAGAATTGATTCTCTATGCACTCCGCCGCTTTTGCATGCTGATCCCTTTCCTCATAGGACTTACGCTGGTTGCTTTTCTTTTAGGCGTTTTGTCTCCGGGAGACCCCGCGCTGGCGCTGCTTACCATGGACGGCATATCGGAACCGACAGCGGAAGAACTGGATGCGCTGCGCCACGCCATGGGACTGGATCAGCCGGTATGGATCCAGTATGGGCGGTGGCTTATGAATGCGCTTCACGGAGATTTGGGCGTGTCTTATCTTACACAGAAACCTGTACTGGATGAAATACTCCGCCGGTTTCCCATTACTTTCCATCTGGCGGTATGGGCCATCGGCTGGGTAATGGTTACCGGCATACCCGCCGGAATCTGGGCTGCGGAGAAAAAAGATACTGCCGGTGAAATGATGCTGCGTGCAGGTGGTCTTTTCTTTATTTCTGTTCCTTCGTTTTTCCTGGCTATTTTATGCATGCTTCTTTTTTCTGAAGAATGGAGGCTTCTGCCTTCCGGAGGGTATGGAAGCATGATACAGATGATCATGCCTTCTTTTGTCCTTGCGGCAGGAACATCGGCGGCTGTCATGCGTCTTCAGCAGACGTCCATGACGGAGGTGGCAGGAAAAGAATTTATCACGACGGAACGGGCGAAGGGGCTGCCCATGCCTTTTATCATGAAAAGACATGTACTGCCCAATGCCCTTGTCCCCGTCATTACGATGCTGGGCACTTTCTTCGGTGCGATTCTCGGAGGATCGGTCATCATCGAAGATATGTTTTCCATTCCCGGACTGGGCAGTTATGTGCTGGCCGCCATATGGGGGCGTGACTATCCCGTTATCCAGGGGTATGTCATTGTAAGCGGCACAGTCTTCCTTACATTTAATTACCTTGTGGACATCCTGTGCGGCATGCTGAATCCGTCGGTGCGGAAAGGGGGCGCCCTATGAAAGGGAATAAGAATGCCGTCGGGCTCCTTTACACGACGGCCGTTGTTATCGCTTTTGCCGTTATTTTCTGCGCCGTTTTTGCACCGCTCCTTGCGCCCTATGACCCATCAGCCGTATCGCCTGAGGAAGTACTGGAACACAGTTCCGCGGCTCATTGGCTTGGAACAGATGCCTTGGGAAGAGACATTCTTTCACGGGTCATTTATGGTGCCCGGTCTTCCGTGGCTTTTGCATTCTGTTCCGCATTCTGTACCATGGTGCTTGGATTGTCTTTGGGCATGGTGTCAGGGTATTTTGGGGGATTGGCGGATAAATCCGTACAGTGCCTTGTGGCGCTCTTTCAGGGACTTCCCGGGACAAGCCTCATGATTGCCATTGCAGCCATTCTTCCTGAAAATGATTTCCGCATTATCATCGCTTTGACATTGACGTCCTGGACGGGGTTTTCCCGTATCGTTCGTAATGAAGTACTCCGTATCAAAGGAGAAACATACATGGAAGGGATACGGAGCATCGGTGCCGGTCATCAGTATATTCTTAGTAAATATGTATTTCCTAACTTACTGCCTGTTCTGATAGTCCTCTTTACCTTACGAACAGGAACCTCTCTTTTGTCGGCATCTGCCTTATCCTATCTGGGACTCGGTGTTTCTCCGCCGACAGCGGATTGGGGTGTCATGATCAGCGACGCGCGGACCTATTTTCGCTCTTATCCTCTGATGATACTGGCTCCGGGCATGGGAATCACCCTGTTCTGTCTGTCGATTAATCTTCTGGGAGACGCTTTGCGGGACAATTTGCAGATCAGAAAATCGCCGGAAGAAAGGAGGGGATAGAAGTGGATATTCAAATTAAAAATCTGTCCGTTTCTTTCCCTTCGCCAAAGGGGGATGCAAAAGTTCTGCGGAATGCGGATATAGTCCTGAAAAGCGGGAAAATTACGGCGATCGTAGGGGAGTCGGGAAGCGGTAAATCTATCCTCGGCGCGGCGGTTATGGGGTTATTGGAATCGTCTGTCCGGGTTTCAGGGGAAATTTTATTTGGAAATACAGATCTTCTTTCTCTATCCGAAAAAGAATTGAATTCTATCCGCGGCGAACGGATCGGGTGGATTGCCCAGGATCCTGTGACAGCGATGGATCCCATGATGAAAGTGGGAAAACAGATGATGGAAGGGGTGCATTTTTATCAGAACGGGAAAGAGACAAAAGCGGACGGTATCCGGCAGTTGGAAGAATTCGGACTTTCCGATGCCCAGCGCGTGTGGGATGCTTATCCTTTCGGACTGTCCGGTGGTATGGCGCAAAGAGTGCTTACCGCCATGATGACGTTGCCCGGTCCTGAATGGCTTATTGCAGATGAACCGACGAAAGGCCTTGATGCTTTTGTCCGCCGACAGGCGGCGGACGCTTTCAGGAAACTGAGGGAAAAAGGTGTGGGCATTTTGCTCATTACCCACGATCTCCGGTTGGCGGAACGCCTTTCCGATTTTATGGCGGTAATGTATGCGGGAGAGATTATTGAATGCGGGAAAACGGAAGACATCTTTTCAAATCCGTTGCACCCCTATACGAAAGGCCTGTTTGCCGCGGCGCCCGACAGGGGCATGCAGCCGATCCGCGGTATCGCGCCTGATCTTTCCCGTCTCCCCGGCGGCTGTGTTTTTGCATCCCGCTGCCCGGCGTATGAAAAAAATTCCTGCGATGAAAAGCAGAAAATGCTTACGCTTGTAGAAGGTCATAGCGTCCGCTGTATCCGGAAAGGAGGCGGCTTATGACCCTTCTTTCTGTGGAACATATTTCTTACGGGGCAGAAACGGGATTTATCCGTAAGCAGAAAAAAGAAATACTTCATGATATCTCTTTTTGTGTAGGGAAAAGGGAAACGGTGGGCATTACAGGGGCAAGCGGCGCAGGGAAATCCACGCTGGCGAGAGTCATCATGGGTCTGCTTCGTGAAGACGGCGGGGACATTGTCTTTCAGGGAAAAGAACTGACAAAAACATCTTTAAGGGAAGCCCGGCGCAGGCGGCGGCAAATGCATATGCTTTTCCAAAATCCTGCGTCTTCCTTAAATCCGCGAATGAAAATCAGAGAATCTATGGAAGAACCGGCGCGGATATACGGAATGGACATTTTCCATGGAAAAGAAATCCATGAAATGATGAAACGCCTTCAGCTGAGGGAAGAACTTTTGCACCGTTATCCCCACCAGCTTTCCGGGGGAGAACTGCAGCGCGTATGCCTCGGGCGGCTTCTTCTCCTGAAACCCGGGCTTCTGATTCTTGATGAACCCACTTCTATGTTGGATGTTTCCGTGCAGGCGCAGATCATCGGGATACTGAAAGAGGTGCAGGAAGAAGAAAATATTTCCTATCTTTTCATTTCCCACGACCTTGACCTGCTTCGCGCCTGCTGTCACCGGATCGGAATACTCAATCAGGGGAAACTGGTGGAAATGGAGGAAACGGAGAGACTTTTCCACAGTCCTGCGGCTCCGTATACAAAAGAATTGATTTCCGCATTTTTTACATTTTGATCCAAGTCGGATCAAGGGGGTGAAAATTAAAATCACAGGCCATGGAAAGACATTTTTAACACCGTTATTTTTATTATGAAAGAGGAGAAACGTATGAAAAAGAAAATTTTATCGGCGGCGCTGCTTTCTGCACTGGTTTCGTCAGCGCTTGGCACTGTGACTGCAGGTGCCGTGTATGAAATGGACGAAGTTACCGTCACAGCAGACAGGGAAGGGATTGTGGCGGCGCTTCCGGGCGGGCTTGTAAATCAGACGGCTAAATTAGGGATTTTAGGGAATAAAAGCGTTATGGATATCCCTTACTCCGAAATGAGTATGACTGAAAAGACACTGGAAACTTTCAGCGATCCGTCACAGCCGCTGGCCAATGTGCTCCAGAATAATCCTTCCATCCGTTCCAGCACATCGTCCCCCATGTATACGGACTTTTCCATGCGCGGAATCAATATGAACGGAAACCATATGATGCTGAACGGGATCCCCAGCCTGTTTTACCAGTTTAACGGTCCGCCGAATCACATCATCGAAAGAATGGATATTACTTCAGGACCGAATGCCGGCGTCAACGGGGTCAGCATGTCGAATAACGGAACCAACGGCGGCGCCACGCCGGCTCCGGGAACTATTAATGTCGTCACGAAAAAAGCGGGGCAGACTCCTATTTTTAACTATACGCAAACCTTTTCGGGAAGAAGCAGCTTTGGCGAGTTTATTGATGTAAGCAGCAGGACAGGAGCCAATGGCGAATGGGGTGTCCGTGTCATGGGCGAATACATGGATGGAGATATGGCGCTCCGCCATGCGGAAAAAGAGGAAAAAAATATTTTCGTTAACCTTGACCGGAAAGGGAAAACCTCCGTTACGAATATTTTTGCAGGGTCCTTCGATCTTCGTGTGAATAAAGGGCAGCGCTGGTTCACCTATGGCGGTAAATCCGATGTCCTTCCCTCCGCTCCGGATTCCAATACGGATTATGATTTTGAGGGTACTACGAAGTGGATGCACGGCTGGCTTCTTACTGTGAATCACGAAAAAGAACTCAGCGATAACTGGAGCTGGTTCGTGAACTGGGGCGTCAACCGCAGGAGCGGGAATAAGTACAATTCCAGCTCTGCCCTGAAGTTTGACGAAAAGGGAAATTTCATGAGCAGCAATGTGTCCAATGCGCAGAATGAAATAGGAACGAATTCTTATTTCCAGACAGGAATCAAAGGGAAATTTCATACCGGGGCAGTGGAACATCATATGTCCCTTGCTGTTGACCGCTCCGGCGCCAAATATTGGAATGACACGAATAACAGCGTGAAAGGAAATATTATAGGCAGTCTTTATGACGGTACGGCCTATACAAACAGTTTCTATATCCCTCAGCTCCGGAAAGCAAAACTTTCCTGGTCGGAAATCAATACAGGCATTACACTGGCCGATTCTCTTACCTACGGGAAATGGGATGTCCTTTTAGCAGTTTCCAGAAAACACGAACATTTCAGAAATGAGATCAAAGGGCAGCTCATACGGAATGATGACTGGCTCCCGACTTTCGGAATTACCTACAAAGCAAACGATCATCTTTCTTTTTACGCGGGACAGACGGAAAGTCTTTCCAGGGGTGGTGTCGTTTCCAATGACAGCAAGTACATCAACCAGGGGGAGACTTTGGCGCCGTCTGTGAGCAGGCAGAAAGAAATCGGCGTGAAGTATAAATACGGCGGACTTCTCACTACTTTGAGCTATTTCTATATCGATCAGGAAAATGTCATTGATATAGATGTGGGAAGCGGTAAGTACCGCCGCGCTGCTGACGGAAGAGACAAGTTTAAAGGTGTGGAATGGACAGTGAATGGGAAATTGGCACCGAAATGGACAGTGACCGGCGGGCTGATGTACATTGACGCCAAGCGGGATAAAACGCAGGGCGGGAAGAACGACGGCCGCTTCGTTAACGGCGTGGCAGACTGGAGCGGCGTACTGGGACTCGTTTACGAACCGAACGACAGCCTGGGAATCATAGGGAGAGTCGTTTGGAATGACGCTGCCTATATCGATAATTCCAATGCGCCGTCAGGAAAAACGAAAATCCCGTCTTACACCACCTTTGACCTGGGTGTGAACTACAAAACACGTTTGGGGAGAATCCCCGTTTCTTTAAGCGCCATGTGCTACAATGTGACAAATAAAGATTACTGGATGGGAAGAGGGAGTTCCACCACCTTCGGATTATCCATGCCGAGGACATTCATGCTCTCCGCCCGATTCGAATTCTGATTTTATCCGGGTGAGTAAATTTAATAAAACAAAAAGGCCATATCGCAATGATGTGACCTTTTTTATTGTGATATAGATGATTGAGATCAAACCGGTTAAGTAGGGAACCGATTTCAAAGGAACAAAGTGACGCATGAAATCGAGTGAGTCACTTACTGCGGTGAGGGGGAAGAATAAAAAGAACCACATCGGACAGATGTGGTGGATTAAATACGTGGTGGAGATGATTGAGATCGAACCGGTTAAGTAGGGAACCGATTTCAAAGGAGCGAAGCGACGCATGAAATCGAGTGAGTCACTTATGTCGGTGAAGAGGAGAAATCGGAACATGAAGATGAAGCAACGAAATGAGGCAGCGACAAAGTAGGGAACCGATTTCAAAGGAACAAAGTGACGCATGGAATCGATGAGTCACTTACTGCGGTGAGGGGAAAGAATAAAAAGAACCACATCGGACAGATGTGGTGGATTAAATACGTGGTGGAGATAAGCGGGATCGAACCGCTGACCTTTTGAATGCCATTCAAACGCTCTCCCAGCTGAGCTATACCCCCATGCTTTCCAAATTATAGCAAAGGGGACGGCGCTATGCAATAGGGACAAAAGAAACGGGAACTTCACTTCATGAAAAGAGGAGCCTGAGATAAAAGCGAATGAATTATTACTAAAAAATTACTTTAAAGTATTAATATGATGAGTAATATGTGATATAATTTTAAAAATTATTGAGTTTACGGATGACAGGAATAAATGAATTTTTAAGCTGATATTGTTTTTAAAGTGGGAATATGAAGGAATGCGCCTATGAAGAAGATTGTTATGCTGACCTGTCCCCATGCGGAGACCGTTTGCACCGGGGCGGGATGTTTTTCTGCATTGAATGGGAGAACCCATCGTTTTCGTGAATATGGAGATGAAGAATTGCAGGTGTCTGCTTTTATGAAGTGCAGCGGGTGCGGGCATTTTCCCCGGCAGGATAAAGGACTTGATGAAAAAATCGAGAGGATTCTGGAAATACATCCGGACGCAGTTCATTTGGGAATCTGCTGCTGCAGCGACGGGGAAAGTAAGACTCTTTGTAAAGAGGTGGAGATGATCACTGCTATTTTTAAGAAAGCGGGGATACCTGTTGTGCGGGGTACGCATTCTGTTTTTTAAGAAGATTCCTTATTTTCCTGCGGTCGAAACAAGGTCAGGCCGGCAGGAAAATGGAATATAAGATTTTCACAGATGGTTAGTGATTAAAGAAAGGAGGAAGTTATGAGAAAATGGCTTTTGGCTTTCGCTGCTCTGATTTTGTCTTTATGCTTGTCTCATATGGCTTTTGCTGCGGAACATTCGGCAGATACGATGATCTTGGATTGGCGTACGGAAAAGGTCTGGATGGAGCATGGAGAGCTTTGCGTGCGGGGAACATTTTATAACAGACGAAGTGACCTGACGGTTACAAAGCTTGATGAAATGATTCTCCAGATTACTTTTACAGGAACTGATGGGAAAACATTTCAATTCATCGGGCATCCGAAAAGACTGCCCATGTTGAAATTACCGGCCAACGGAAGTAAAAAAGTCACTTTTAATTTCGGGCCCTTTTCAGGGGAATGGAAAGACTGGGCCACGAAAGAAGATTATTCATTCAGTTATATTAATGGTTCAAGATGGTAAAGCTCAGAGGAGAGAGTATTCATGAAAAAAGGTATAAAATCAGCTTTTGCCGCCACGCTGGCGTTGACGGCCTGTTTTGGCGGAATTTCCACATATGCCGCATTTGATGAAAATTTGAATGTGTATACATTAGATGCGGTTGTGGTTGAAGCGGATAAGACAAAGAATAAATTCGGGGACACGGTTACAGAACAGTCTTATTACCGTACGGGCGGCGATGTGAAAGTTATCACCCGTGAAGAAATTGAAAAACGTCATTATACAGATGTAACAGAGGCGATTAAACGCGTTCCCGGTGTGACATTTACAAATGCCGGTTATCGTGGCGGTCAGTATGGTTATAATTCTTACAATAACAGTATGGCTATCAATGGGGATTCAAGAGTTATTGTTCTCATAGATGGCCGCCGTGTGGATAATGCAGCCAGCTATAGATTTGGTGATAGTAATGCAGCTGGCGGCAGGACTATGGTCGATCTTAATCAGTTAATAGGAATGGAAGACGTAGATAAAATTGAGGTTATCAAAGGACCGGGGGCATCTGTCTACGGTGCTGATGCTACAGGTGGAGTTATCAATATCATTACAAGAAAAGGAACCGATCATGTGGCAGGGGCATTGGATTTATCTACAGGATCTTGGGGACATCATGTTTATAGTGTGAATGTATCCGGTGCGACTGATCAGAAAGAACCAATGCGGTATTTTATTTCTGCCAGCAGAAATATGTCAGGTGACAGCAAGTATCGTGATGGTATTACCGGTGAAAATCATACATACAACGGTACTTCGTATAAAGAAGACAGCGTCAATGTCCGTTTGGATAAAGAGCTGGGCGGAGATAAAAATCTGAAGATCTGGTATAACCACAAAAATGGAAAAGACGGCTATCCGATTACAGCCCGTGACTGGAGATATTGGAATGAAGCTGATTGGAACCGTATTATTGAAAGAACGACGAGGCCGGGGGGATTTGGTAATACTGATAATCCGGGATATAGAAATCTGTTTTCATTAGATGCACTTTCCGGTTCCTACAATGCATATAAGAGCAATGATATTGATGTAGTTTATACTTTTAAAAAAGATAATGGCATGGACAGCTTTGTCCGTGTGTATAGCCAGCACCATGATTATTGGGGCATTGATCGTTATCCGTCCTGGATTTTGGATGATGGATCCTATGTGCCGTTTCCCGGCAGCGCTGCATGGTCAAATTTTATCAAAAATTATCATCCTGCCGGATGGGATGATCTGACAGATAAAGAAGTGGAGAAAAATCATGGTATTCAGCTGCAGTTAGGCAAGTCCTTTGGCAGACATGATGTTTTAGGTTCTGTTACTTATGACAAGTCTGTTATGAAATTGCTGAATGACTACGGTCCTGTAGAAAATACAGAGTATAGAAGAAATACTTTGACAGGGTATGTGCAGGATAAGATTCATGTCAATGATAAGTGGGATGTTACTCCTGCACTGCGCTATTCCCACTATAATTCATTTAGCGGGACACGTCAGGCTAAGCGTGATTCTTCAGGGAAAATCGTAAAAGATGGTTCCGGCAATGTCGTTTATGTTGATTCTAAACATCGTGGAGATGTCAGCACATTTACTCCTGTAATCAATACGGAATACATGTTTTCTGATGATTTCAGTGCTTATGCAGGATGGACGAAGATTTATCGCCCAATCAAAGGAAAAGACTATGCTACCGATGCTTATGGCGGCGGAGCTTTGAAAGATGAGAAAGGCGATGTCTGGACAATTGGTTTGAGAAAGGGAATTGGCCCAAATACCGAGGTCACAGTTCATTATGACTGGACAAAGATGTCTAATGCGATTACCCAGTATTCTGTTGATGATCCTTCCATTCCGGGACATAGACTGACACGTTATGTAAATGCAAAAGAAGATAAACAGTCTTTTAATATTACCGTGGATCACAAGTTTAATGACCATTGGAATTTAGGGCTTGCTTATACGCATTTTAAAGATACTTACCGTGCGAAGGATGGTGTTCAATACACAGATGTAGGGCTTGGTGAATTGAGTAATGTAAACACGCAAATCAACAAGCTTCGTCCGGCAAACCATTTTACGATGAATTTGTCTTATGAGAACAATAAATTCTATTCCGGATTATTGGTCAATTGGTATACGGGAATGGATACAACTGCTTATACTGATAATCAATTCCTTGTACTGGATTGGAATATGAACTATGAGTTAAGGAAAAATATAAACTTATACTTGTCTGTAACGAATCTGACGAATGAGTCTTATGAAAATGCCTATTCTGAATATAACGGTTTGGGGGCTGCTCCACAGCCGGGACGTGCATGGATGGTTGGGGCCCGTTACAAATTCTGATTTGATTTTTACACGAAACGCGTCATGCTTCGGCGGGCGCGTTTTTACATGCGGCTTTTCATAAGGAATAGAAGAGAAATTCCTGTTTTGCACACAAAGTTTTTCAGATTTTTGATGAAATATTTTAGATTTTTAGTAAAATTTGGAGAAAATAATCAATTTTTTTAAGATTTGCTATTGGCAGCAGGCAATAAAATGTATTACAATAAAACAAAATAATAAGAAAATGTTTACGCAATGGTGCAGGTGGGTGAAAAGAGGAATCTGATGAAGTATTTTTATCCGGCCATTTTTACCTTGGATAGAAAAAAGAATGAATTCCGCGCGGTGTTTCCTGATTTGACAGGGTGTGCCGTGAAAGCGGAATCTATGGCGGAGGCTGCGCGGAAAGCGCGGGAAGCTCTCGGTATGGCTCTTATGGAACTGGAAGAAAAGGGAATCGAGTTTCCGGTGGCTTCTGATGAATGCGCTCTTCAGCGTGCTTATCCCTACTGCCAGGTGGGCGTGGTGCTTTTGGATATGGATGTGTACCGCGCATATCGCGAGTATCGGATGGAACAGGCGGAATTGGATTCTGCTGAATGGGCGGAGAAATCTAAACACCGCCGCCTTACACTGTTTCAGAAAGTTTTTGGAGGCAGATAGAAAAACAGAAGAGGCCTGTGCGGGTCTCTTTTTTTGTGTCTGCTGCCATTTTCGTGCAGCAAGGAGGAAAATGAAGTGGTTAATCTGCCTTGTATACTATTTTGAAATCAGGTTATAATAATCACATTGAATTTTAGTTGTCCGCGGAGTCTGCTTTTGAAATGAGACTGCGGCAGATGTTTGAAACGGCAGTTTGTTGGAATTAGTTTCATAAAGGAGTCTTATGTCTGATTTTCTTGATTGGAGTACTTTAATTTATCGCGCGCCGGCGCTTTTGATTGCCATGGCGCTTCATGAATATGCCCATGCGTACGTATCGGACAGTCTGGGGGATCCCACGCCGTCCGTGCAGGGACGGCTTACGGCGAATCCTCTGGTTCACTTGGATATGGTGGGGCTTATGCTTCTTGTAATCTGCGGTTTCGGCTGGGCAAAACCGGTGGAGATCAATCCGAATTATTATAAGAATTTCAGAAGCGGCGTGATGAAGGTTTCTTTTGCCGGGCCGGGGATGAATCTGCTTATTTGTTTTCTGGCGGAGTGCATTATGCTGCTGATGATGAAGCTCGGGCTTTTAACGGCGGGGCAGCCGGGGTATTTATTTCTTTATTGGATTATGCTGTACAATGTGTGGTTCGCATTTTTTAATTTGATTCCCGTGCCGCCTCTGGACGGCTCCAAAATTTTGGAAATGGTGCTTCCCGGCAAATTGGCTTTTGCGTTCCACAATTTCAGTTACCGTTACAGTTTCCTTCTTTTACTGTTCCTGGTTTTCAGCGGCATGATAGGACGGATTATTAATCCGCTGGCGCAGTTTTATACGGGAACGACGATCCGCCTGATTGCTTCCGTGCTGCAGATGTAATGCAGAAAGGTGTACTATGTCTTTAACGTGGACGGTTTTTGAAATACTGGGGACTGTGGCATTTGCTTTTTCCGGAGCGGCTGTAGGACTGGCAAGGGGAATGGATGTTTTCGGCATTGCGCTCTTGTCTGTGGTGACGGCAGTGGGAGGCGGTATCCTCCGCGATGTGCTGGCGGGTATATTTCCGCCTTTTGCCCTGCGCGGGCCGGATGGGATTATATTCGCGCTTGTGACGGCGGCAGCGGTGTGTATCGGTTTCCGGTATTTCCGGGGATCCCGCCGGGGACGGAAACTTGTCCTTTTTGCTTATCGCGTTTCCGATACGGCAGGGCTTGCTGCGTTCACGGTGACCGGTGTGATAACGGCGATTGACAGTTATCCCGGCTACCGGTATGTGCTTCCCGTTCTGCTCGGGCTCATTACGGCGGTGGGGGGCGGTATTCTTCGTGATGTGATGGCGCAGAAAGTTCCTGTGGTATTGTATGAAGATGTGTATGCCATGGCTTCGGTGCTCGGGGGTATTGTTATCTGCGTCCTGTATCCGCTCACGGGGATTGTATATGCGTCATGGGGCGGATTTGGCGCGGTTCTTCTTCTCCGCATCTGCGCGATCCTTTTCGGGTGGAGACTCTATCATCCCGCAAGGACGCACGGCAGCGGAAGCGGATCGCGGGAATAGAAGCCGGCAAAGTATTAAGATAACCTGGTAGTTGGTGTTTGGTGTAAAGTATTTTATATATTTTATTTATTATTTATAAATATAGTGAAATATGAGGAGGGGAGATTATGGGGAGACGGATTTGCAACGAACGGAATATTCTCATCTGTCTTTACCTGACGATATTTCTCCTTCCTCTAAGCTCCTGGCTCTTTTATCTCACTCTTGTTCCGGCGGCATTGCTTTCTGTGGGGGACATATTCCTTACGAAACGGAAAATCAATTATGGCGGCAAGTGGGGATGGTTTGGCGGGGGCTTTTTAGTCTGCTCGTTTTTATCTGTTTCCGGTGCGGCAGACTTCTTTTTTTCTATTTTTAACTGGTGCTTTCTGCCCTTGGCGTATGCGTTTCTTTATGTGCTTATCTCTACATACTTTGCGGGAGAGGAAGAAAAGAGGAAAGCGCTTTATGTCTTTTTGGCGGGTGCCGTCTGCGTTGTCATCTGGGGATTTATACAGTATGCCGATGCGGGATGCATGGCGAGAGACCTGAATGCCGAAGGATGGGTGGATCCCGAGAGGTTTCCTCTTCTGCGGCGGCGCATGTTTTCCACCTTGGGGAATCCGAATCTTTTCGGCGCCTACCTTTTGATGCTTATCAGTGTGTTTGCACCTTTCGCTCTGGGGGAAAGAAATAATAAGAGAAAAATACTGTTTGCCGGATTTCTTTTTGTTCTTTCCATATGCATGGCGCTGACCTATTCCCGGGGGGCATGGATCAGTCTGGCAGGGATAGTTCTAGGCCTTGCGGTCTTTTATGATAAGCGGTTCGGTCTGGTGTTCCTGGCGGTGCCCTTTATTCTATTCTTTTACCATGGACAGGTGGCGGAGCGTTTTATTTCTCTTTTTTCCGGCGAGGATACATCGCTTTCACTTCGCCTGGCTTTGTGGGAAAGTACGATAGCCATGATTGAGGAACATCCTCTGCTTGGGGTCGGCTGGGGGAATTACTGGCTGGCTTATCCGGAATACAACTTTTTTATAGAGGACGCGGATGTCGTTATTTTCCACGCCCATGATATGTACCTCCATATCCCTGCGGAAGTGGGCATTCCCGGCGGCATTTTGTACTTCCTTTTCTTCTTCGGGCAAGGGGTGATGTCATGGCGGATTTGGCGCAGAGGAGTGGGCGTTATGAAACTTTTCGGGTTGTCGGGCATGCTTCTTGTCTTGTCGGCAGCCATAGACGGGATCGGAGATTATGCGCTTTTCAGCTGCCCGGTTTCCTGCTGCTTCTGGGCGTTGTCTGCGCTTTGTGTTTCAGAAGAAAGACGAAGCGTGGCAGGGTAAATCAATTATGCGGATCCAAGTACATATAAAAATGTATTTGTCCAATAGGAAAAATTTATAATCCCTGTTAGGGAATTTTGAGAAAGGATAAACGCTCTTTATGGAACTTTATCCGTAAAAGTATGCTATAATAAACAAGGTAATGAGCCAGGGAGGGTTGCTTTACAGCGCCTTCATTCCGAACTGTTTTGATGAAGTTTGGAGGGGACTACCGGGCTAAAGGTTCTGCGGACTGAGAAAAATAACGAATCGTCACCGCGGGCTTTTATATTTTATTTATTTTGGGAGGATGATAGTAATGATCGACATCAATGACAGTGAATTCCTTAGCCGTATCGAGCCTAAAGAACTGCTGGACAAAGTATGCGACGGCAAAACGGCAGCAGCCATGATCCAGCCGGGGGATATCCTGGGGATCAGCGGATTCACACCGTGCGGCTATCCGAAAATCACGATGCATGAACTGGCTGAACGTATGAAGCAGACACCGTTCCAGGTAGATGTCTGGACGGGTGCTTCCACAGGTTCCCAGATCGATACCGAACTGGTGGCAGTAAACGGTATCAGAAACCGTATGCCCTATCAGACAAACGCCAATCTGAGAAAAGCAATCAATGCCGGCCAGATCAACTATTTCGACCTGCATCTCAGCCATGTGGCGCAGCAGATCCGTGAAGGTTTCTTCACCAATGTCAAGGGAGAACATGTAACCGGTCCGGATTTTGCGGTCATTGAAGCCTGCAAGATCGTTAACAGAGACGGTGAAATCGGTATCGTACCCACGACCGCCATCGGCAATTCTCCTGTATTCGTATCCCAGGGTAAAAAAGTCATCATCGAAGTGAATACCACCCAGCCGGTAGCGCTGGACGGCATGGCTGATATTTATGAAGTGGCAAATCCGCCCCACCGTGTGCCGATTCCGATCGTTAAAGCCGGTGACCGTATCGGCAAGACCTACATTCCGGTAGATCCGGCAAAGATTGTTGCTATTGTTCCCTGTGATCTGCCCGATGTTACCCGCGCCTTGGCTCCGCTTGATGACGACGCTGAAAAAATGGGCAACAATCTGGTTGATTTCCTGAAGAATGAAGTAAAACATGGAAGACTTCCGGAAAACCTGCTTCCTCTCCAGTCCGGCGTAGGCAATGTGGCAAACGCGGTAATCAACGGCCTTGTCCATTCCGATTTCAAGAATCTGTCTGTGTATACGGAAGTTATCCAGGACGGCATGTTCGACCTGATTGATGAAGGCAAGATCGATATGATTTCCGGGACATCCCTGTCCCCGTCCCCGGATGGACTGAAACGCTTCCATGCCAATATTGAAAAATACAGCAAGAAGATCATCCTCCGTCCGCAGGAAATTTCCAATAACGGCGAAGTAGCCCGCCGCATCGGTGTAGTGGCTATGAATACCGCTTTGGAAATGGATATTTACGGTCATGTAAACTCCACGCATGTAACCGGTACCAAGTTGATGAACGGTATCGGCGGTTCCGGAGACTTTGCCCGCAACGGTGCTCTGTCCTGCTTCTTCTGCCACAGTGTGGCTAAGGGAGGCGCTATCTCTGCCGTTGTTCCGATGTGTTCTCATGTTGATCACACCGAACATGACACCCATGTATTCATTTCTGAACAGGGTGTGGCAGATGTCCGCGGCCTGTCACCGAAGGAAAGAGCAAAGGTAATCATTAATAATGTCGCCCACCCGACTTTCCGTGACCAGCTGATGGATTACTTTGAAAGAGCATGTGCGCTCAACGGCAACAGCCAGACCCCGCATATTCTCTCTGAAGCATTCAAGTTCCATACCAGCCTTGCTGAAACAGGCTCCATGCTTTTTAAAAAATAATTTTCCCATAATATATTCTTTACAAAAAGCATGATTGTTATATAATTGTCTATGGTGATAACTGCTGAGAGCAGAATCATACATGGATCCCGCAAGAGTTCCTCCGCTGTGGTGACAAGACATAATGCGGCATCACAGCAAGAGGCTTTGCGGATCCATACCAATGAAAGCGATTGTCTGCGAAATACAGATGAGAAGAGCCTAAAAGCCGCAATCTGACATTTCTGCCAAGGATGAGACCTTTCCCAATTTTACTTATTTTTTAGGAGGAAGATGAACTTATGGCAAACGAATCCCTGAAAGCCAAACTCGAAGCATACGAAGCTGCTTGCGCTAAATCTTACGCAAAGACTCCGGAAAGAGTTGGTTTAAAACACAATAAGGTGTATACACCTCTTGATATCGAAGGTTTTGATTATGAAAGAGACCTCGGCATCCCGGGCGAATATCCGTACACCCGCGGCGTACAGCCGACCATGTACCGCGGCCGTCTCTGGACTATGCGTATGTATGCAGGCTTCGCTACTGCTGAAGAATCCAACAAGCGTTATCGTTACCTGATTGAAAACGGCGGTTCCGGCCTGTCCTGCGCATTTGACCTTCCGACCCAGATCGGCTATGACTCTGATGACAAAATGGCTATCGGCGAAATCGGCAAGGTAGGTGTAGCCATTGATACCCTGAAAGATATGGAAATCCTTTTCGACCATATTGATCTGGGCAAGGTTTCTACATCCATGACCATCAACGCACCGGCATCCGTACTGCTGGCTATGTACATCGCAGTTGCTGAAAAGCAGGGCGTACCGGCTGATCAGCTCCGCGGCACTATTCAAAACGATATTCTGAAAGAATACGCAGCTCGCGGAACCTATATTTTCCCGGTTAAACCGTCCATGCGTCTGATTACCAACATTTTTGAATACTGCTCCAAGAATGTACCGAAGTGGAACACCATTTCCATCTCCGGCTACCATATCCGTGAAGCAGGTTCCACCGCTGCTCAGGAAATCGCTTTCACCATCGCTGATGGTATCGCTTACATCGAAGCGGCTCTGAAAGCAGGCATGAAAATCGACGACTTTGCAGGCCGTCTGTCCTTCTTCTGGAACGCTCACAACAACGTACTTGAAGAAGTTGCTAAATTCCGTGCATCCCGTCGTCTCTGGGCTACGATTCTAAAAGAACGTTTCCATGCTCAGAACCCGAAGTCCATGAAACTGCGTTTCCATACCCAGACAGCTGGCTCCATGCTGACAGCTCAGCAGCCGAACAACAACATCGTTCGTGTTGCTCTCCAGACAGCAGCGGCAGTTATGGGCGGAACACAGTCCCTCCATACGAACTCCCGCGATGAAGCTCTTGCTCTGCCGACCACTGAATCCGTAACCATCGCTCTGCGTACACAGCAGATCGTTGCTTATGAATCCGGTTTGGCTGACGTAGTCGATCCGCTGGGCGGTTCCTATTATGTAGAAGCTATGACCAACGCCATCGAAGCGGAAGCTAAAGAATACATCCGCAAGATTGATGAAATGGGCGGCGCTGTTGAAGCTATCGATAAAGGTTATATCCAGAAAGAAATCCAGGATTCTGCTTATGCTTGGCAGATGGCTGTTGAATCCGGCGAAAGAACAATTGTCGGCGTCAACAAGTTCACTATGGAAGAAGCTCCGGTTGAAGGCCTCCTGAAGGTTGACGCATCCGCCGGCGAATTCCAGAAGAACAAACTGGCTAAAGTTAAGGCAGAACGTGATAACGCAAAGGTTAAGGAAGAACTGGCCAAGCTGGAAGTTGCAGCTGCTGACGAATCCGTCAACTTGATGCCTGTCATCCTTGACTGCGTACGTGCTTACTGCTCTCTCGGCGAAATTTGCGGCGTTCTCCGCAAAGTATTCGGCGAATACAAAGCACATAACACACTTTAATCCTAACTAAAATTCTGGAGGTATATAACTATGGCAGAAAAACGTATCAGAGTACTCGTTGCTAAACCGGGTCTTGATGGACATGATCGCGGTGCAAAAGTAGTTGCCCGCGCACTTCGCGATGCAGGTATGGAAGTTATTTACACAGGTCTTCGCCAGACTGTCGCTCAGATCGTTGAAGCGGCAGATGCGGAAGACGTTAATGTTGTAGCACTGAGCCTTTTGTCCGGCGCTCACAACACCCTGTTCCCGGAAGTAGTAGAAGCACTGAAAGCTAAAGGAATGGAAGATGTTCTCGTTATCGGCGGCGGCGTAATCCCTGCCGGTGACATCCCTGGTTTGAAAAAGGCCGGCGTAAAAGCTATCTTTACACCTGGCACACCGACCAAGGAAATTATCGACTTTATCAAAGCTAACGTATAATTGACATTCTCTTCTATCCAATAGAAGCTCGATAGTTGCACGGGGCTGCATTTGCTGTGGCCCCATGCCGCTATTATTTACTCTTAAAAAGGCGGTGTATCTATGGAATTCTCAATGAAAAATTTTTGGGACGGTTCCAGACGTGCCTTAGCGAGAGCAATAACCATCGTTGAAGACGAACGTGATGGCTGGGAAGATATCATGAAAGAAATCTACCACCATACCGGTCGTGCACAGGTCATCGGTATCACTGGTGCACCTGGTGCGGGTAAGAGCACACTTTCAGACGCACTGATTAAACAGTACAGAAAACAGGGCAAGAAAGTCGGCATTGTGGCTATCGATCCGACTTCTCCATTCTCCGGCGGTGCTATCCTTGGCGACCGTATCAGAATGAATGACCTCACACTGGACGAAGGTGTATATATCCGCAGTATGGGTACCCGCGGCAGTCTTGGCGGTTTGTCCAGAAAGACTACCGATGCGGTAAAACTGATGGATGCTTTCGGTCTCGATGTCATTTTCATCGAAACAGTAGGCGTAGGGCAGTCAGAAGTAGATATCGTCAAGAATGCGGATACAACACTCGTTGTGCTCGTACCCGGACTGGGTGACGATATTCAGGCTATTAAGGCAGGCATCCTTGAAATCGGGGATGTATTCTGCATTAATAAATGTGATCGTGACGGCGCGGACCGTCTGAATGTTGAAATCGAAATGATGCTTGATTTGGGTGAAGCCCAAAACTGGCGTCCTCCTATTGAAAGGACGATTGCAAACAAGGACGAAGGCGTCGCGGACGTTGTCAAATCTCTTAATTCCCATCGTAAATATCTTGAAGAATCCGGCTTGCTGGAAGAACGCAGACGTGAACGCGCCCGCACTGAGATGGTAGAGATGATTCACGACCGCATTTCCCGTCATGTTATGGAAGATATCGTACAGACGGGTAAATTTGCTGACTACGTAGAACAAGTCTATGAAAGAGAAAATGATCCTTTCACAGTCGTTGATTCTATCGTGGGAAATATATTTAAATAATTCAAAGGAGGAATTATTATGGCATTCAAAGTATTATGTGTAGACCATGTCGGCGTAGCTGTTAATGATCTGGCGCTGATCAAGAAGCAGATGAAAGATCTGCTGAACCTTGAACCGTCCCTTCCGGATGAAACGGTAGAAGAACAGCATGTAACGACAAGCTTCTTCAAACCGTCCGCACAGAGCGAAGCATGCGAACTGGAATTCCTGGGTTCCACAACTCCGGACGGCCCGATTGCCCGCTATATCGCTAAGAACGGCGGCAAGAACGGTTTCCAGCATGTAGCTCTCCGCGTAGACGACATTGTCGAAGCGCTTGCTGCACTTCCGGAAGATGCAAAGCTTGACAAGCATTGGAGAGTTGGTGCTGGCGGCTGCCACATCGCATTTATGCACCCGAAAGCTACCGGCCTTCTGCTGGAACTGACCGAACGCCCCGGCGGCCCGTCTTTCTAATAGCATAAGGATCGGTCCCTATGCTATAATAGGGACGTCCCGGTAAGGGACCAATATTTTTGGAGGTGTAAGAATGGCAACTGTTGCAGAAAGAATTGAACTTCTTCACAATAACCTCGCACACGTAGAGGCTATGGGTGGGGAAAAGAAAGTTGAAAAACAGCATGCAAAAGGCAAACTGACAGCCCGCGAAAGACTTGCTCTTCTGTTTGATGAAGGCTCTTTTGTAGAAGTCAATGCGCTTGTTAAGTCCCGCTGCTACAACTTCGGCCAGGAGAAGAAAGATCTCCCCGGCGAAGGTGTCGTTACCGGTTATGGTACTGTAGACGGAAGACTCGTATTCGCATTTGCCCAGGACTTCACGGTAGAAGGCGGCTCCCTTGGTGAAATGCACGCTGCGAAAATTGTTCACGTAAACGAACTGGCTCTTAAAGTCGGTGCTCCTTGCGTAGGCCTGAATGATTCCGGCGGAGCCCGTATCCAGGAAGCAGTAGATGCTCTTTCCGGCTATGGCAAGATTTTCTGGTGCAATACCATTGCATCCGGCGTTATTCCTCAGATTTCCGCAATTATGGGACCGTCTGCAGGCGGCGCCGTATATTCTCCGGCACTGACCGACTTCATCTACATGGTAAAAGGCACCTCTCAGATGTTCCTGACAGGACCGGCAGTAGTTGAATCCGTAACCGGCGAAAAGATTACCGCTGAAGCTCTCGGCGGCGCTATGACCCATAACCGTACATCCGGTGTGGCCCAGTTTGCAGCTGAAAATGACGAAGACTGCATTAAACAGATTCGTTACCTGCTTTCCTTCCTGCCGAGCAACAACATGGAAGACGCGCCGATTGTTGAAACGGGAGATGATCCGACCCGTACAGATGCAAGTCTGGATACCATTATGCCGGAAAACTCCAATGCACCGTACGATATGTACGATGTCATCAAATCCATCGTTGATAACGGCGAGTACTACGACGTAGCTAAGGAATGGGCTAAGAACATCATTACCTGCTTCTGCCGTATGGATGGACAGACTGTCGGCATTATTGCCAACCAGCCAAACTTCATGGCAGGCTGCCTTGACTATAATGCTTCCGATAAAGGAGCCCGTTTCATTCGTTTCTGCGACTGCTTCAATATTCCGGTTCTGAACATTGTCGACGTTCCCGGCTTCCTGCCCGGCAAGCAGCAGGAATATGCAGGTGTAATCCGTCACGGTGCTAAGATGCTGTTCGCATACTGCGAAGCAACCGTACCGAAGATTACCCTGATTCTCCGTAAAGCATACGGTGGTTCTTACATTGCCATGTGTTCCCGTGAACAGGGTGCTGACCAGGTATTTGCATGGCCGACCGCAGAAATCGCCGTTATGGGACCTGCCGGCGCAGCAAATATCATTTTCAAGAAGGATCCGCAGAAAGAACAGCGTACACAGGAGTATGTTGATGAATTTGCAACTCCTTACAAAGCTGCAGAACGCGGCTATGTAGACGCAGTTATTGATCCGAGAAACTCTCGTCCGGTAGTTATCAATGCTCTGAAGATGCTTGCTTCCAAACATGAAGTACATCCGGCTAAGAAACACGGAAACATTCCGCTGTAATATGTATTTACACATTGATAATATTTGAAAGGATGGGTTTGGATGAATAACGATACAGTTATGTATATCGCGGTAGCAGCTGCCGTTCTGGCAGTCATTGCCCTGATCATGATCTGCCAAGTACGTTCATCTCTCAATCAGTCCGCAGCACCGGCGGCAGCGGCTAGATCCCAGCGGAACAAGTGAAATGATTGTAACCCGACGGCGGTGGCGACTGGCGCCTGGTGAAGTTGTGTTTGAATACTTTTGGGCAGTCGAATCAGTGCCCAGTG
>OGPV01000540.1_pt1 | contig 29385 bp, 17 predicted proteins | sample 1553001 | NCBI WGS metagenome assembly OGPV01 (sample SAMEA2580268, study PRJEB22360) | human gut metagenome | biome: human gut; feature: human-associated habitat; material: faeces | place: Denmark | collected 2008/2010
TTGAAGAAGAAGAATTATAGAGATTACAAAAGTAATCTCTATAATTTTATTATATTAGATAATTTCTTAATAACTTTCTTTTCAATTCTAGATATATAAGACTGTGATATACCAAGTAAATTAGCCACTTCCTTTTGAGTCATTTCCTTTTTACCATTAAGACCATATCTAAGTTCAATAATTTCTTTATCCCTTTTACCTAACTTATCTACTTCTTTATACATTAAATATTTATCAAGTTCATCTTCAATAGGCTTAGTAACAATATCTTCTTTAGTACCAAGAACATCTTCTAAATGAAGTTCATTACCTTCCGAATCAAAAGATAAAGAATCTTCAAAAGATACTTCAGTTCTTTTCTTCTTAGTTTTCCTAAGATACATAAGTATTTCATTATCTATACATCTAGAAGCATAAGTAGCAAGTTTAATATTCTTATCATTCTGATAAGTATTAACTCCCTTAATTAATCCTATTGTCCCAATAGATACTAAGTCTTCTAAATCAATCTTAGTATTCTCATATTTCTTAGCTAAAAACACTACTAATCTAAGATTATGTTCAATAAGTTTATCTCTCGCAGTCATATCACCATTTAAAAACATATTAACATACTTTTCCTCTTCCTCTTTATTAAAAGGTTCTGGTAATATATCCGTACTTCCTACAAAAAACAAATAATTAAGTTTACTAAATATCTTTCTAAGTAATTTAAGCATCATTTTCACCCTTTCATAATATCTTTATGTAATATAACATCTACTCCATCAATAAGCTTAGGACTATCAGAAAAACCTATTAAAACATTTCCTCTATACCCTATTCCATTAATAAATATAATATCAGGGAATGAGGTTTTCACTTAGCTTAATGTTTAAACTGATTATCAGGCTGAAAACTTCTGCAATTTTATTTTACAAATATGGGAACAGAGGATTGAATGGCTTTAAGTTATTTTTCAAAACAAAATAGGCCATAAACATAGGTAATTGTTACTTGACAAAACAACGGTTATATGATAAAATGACGATAGAGTGAGCGACTGCTAACTGAAATTGTTGGTTCGTTAAGGCATATAATAGTGGGTAATTATATGTTGTTTTTAATATCAATAAGTTAGTCTATGCTAACTTATTGATATAATCTTGTAAAAAGGAGAGAGTTTCAGAGAGTATGAAGACAAATGATTTGAAAGATACATGGGTAGATTTCTTCGGAATCTGTGTATCAGGGTTAATGAAAAATTACAGTTCAAGTAAAATACTGCATGACGAAAAGTCACGATACGAATTAATTGACAAAAATGAAGTGATAGATATTATAAAAGACACCAGAGATATTCTGTTTCCATTTTTCTTCGATAATATGGAGGAATATAACCCTACAGAACTTCTCAAAAAGTTAAAGGAAAGACTTATGGCACAAATTCTTATCGCACTGAGAAGCCGTTCAGATGAAAACGATGAGGGAGAAATATCAGAAGAAGCGGAAAAAATATGTCAGCAATATATAATTAAACTGCCGGAGATACAAAAAATGTTGCTCCATGATGTAGAGGCAGCTTTCGAGGGCGACCCTGCGGCAGTAAGTTATGAAGAAATAATTTATTCATATCCGGGGTTTTGGGCAACGATGGTTTACAGAATAGCTCATATCTTATATGGGAAAGTCCCTATGCTTCCAAGAATTATGACAGAATATGTACACAGCAGAACAGGAATAGACATCAGTCCGGGAGCGGAAATTGACGAATATTTCTTTATCGACCATGGAACAGGCGTTGTAATAGGAGAAACTGCGACTATAGGAAAACACGTTAAGATTTATCAAGGAGTAACTCTTGGAGCAATTTCGACTTATGACGGAAGAAGACTTAAAGATAAGAAAAGACACCCTACCATTGAAGATAATGTAGTAATCTATTCGGGAGCATCAGTTCTCGGAGGAAATACAATCATCGGAGAAAATTCCGTAATCGGCGGAAATGCATTTGTAACAAAATCCGTTCAGCCGGGAACAAAAGTTATATAAAAACAGAGGCGTATATTAGTTATGAGCGAAAAGATAATTGAATATGATTTCAATTTCAGATATAAAGGTGAAACTGTCCAGTCGCTTTCTGATGTAAAAGGATTTATCGAAAAGGGAAAATGTACGGTATTGTGTGGAAGCAGTGGTTGCGGAAAATCAACGTTTCTGAGATGTATAAACCACCTTATACCGCAGTTCTATGAGGGAGAATTAAAGGGTTTTTGCCTCGTAAACGGGAAAGATACGAAAGACCTTTCAATCGGTGAAACAGGCGAGCTTGTAGCATCGGTATTCCAGGACCCGAGAAGCCAGTTTTTTACTACAGACAGTTCCGCAGAAGTTGCATTCGGGCTTGAAAATTTCGGATTAAGCCATGAAGAAATAGTAAAAAGAGTAGACAATGTGTACAGTGAATTCGGGCTTGAGAAACTGAAAGACCGAAATGTATTTGAATTGTCCAGCGGTGAACGTCAGCTTGTCGCAATTCTTTCAGCACAAGCCCTTGATACAGATATTTTTCTGCTTGACGAACCGACAGCGAACCTCGACCTTTCGGCAATTGAGAAACTTAAAAATCTGCTTATGGTGCTGAAAGAAAGAGGGAAGACACTTATCATCAATGAACACAGACTTTATTACCTTAGAGATATTGCAGATGAATTTGTGCTTATGGATAAAGGCAAAATTTCAAAGTGTTTTTCTGCCGAAGAAATAAAATCTCTTTCGGAAGAACAGCTTGCAGAGAAAAAACTCAGGGCAATCAGCCTTGACGAAATAAAGTTTGACCCTGTACAGAATGTCGAGCTTTCGGAAAACAATTTACTGAAAGCCGATAACATACATTTTTCATATAAGAAGAAAAGTGATGAAATACTTTCAGGGGTTTCATTAGAGGCGAAAACAGGCGATGTAATAGGGCTTATCGGTTCAAACGGAAGCGGTAAGACTACATTCGGAAAGCTTATAGGCGGTTTGCTGAATGCGACTTCAGGGAACTTCACATTTAACAATGAACCGCTTACGTCAAAGGTTTTGACAAGAAAAAGCATATTTATTATGCAGGAAGCAGAATTTCAGTTTTTCTCAAATTCCGTAACAAACGAACTTAGATACGGTAGGGAGATAACTCCGCAACTCGAAGCGGATATAGAGAGAATGCTTAAAATGTTCAATATGTGGGAATGTCGGGAAAGACACCCGTTTTCATTGTCAGGCGGGCAAATGCAGAAACTTGTACTTCTGCTTGCCTATTTTTCACCGAAACCGATAGTTATTCTTGATGAACCTACAGCAGGGCTTGACAAAGAGAGTCTTAAAAGCTGTTCAGACATAATAAACGAAATGAGAAAAAAGAAAATAGTGTTTATTATAACACATGACCTTGAACTTATTTCAAAAGTCTGTACAGGCTGCATTTATATTTCAAAGGGAAAAATAGCTGAGAAATTTAAACTTTCAGGAGAAGACGACTTTAAGAGATTGTCCGACTGTATGCAGAATAAATTCAGCCTCAGCGACAATCAAAGACCACTTTCAAAGAAAGATACTTCAGACAGGTGCGACCTTAGAGTAAAATTTGCATATTTGTTAGTTGCGATACTGGTTACAGCCGGCAACACTCCGAAACTTACAGCAACGGTGTTCATAGCCTTAGTGTTGCTTACACTTTATGAAAAACGTTTAAGGACGGCGATAACGGGCGGATTGCTTTTCGGAGGAATTTATGCATTGTACTTTATGTTTCCTCATTCGGTAATGGCTTTCGTTGCGAATTATTTTCCGAGGTTCATTGCCTTGTGGCTTGCACTTGCGGGAGTTTCGGAAAACGGGGATTCGGCAAGAGTTACGGCGGCATTGCGAAGTCTGCATATACCCGAAAAAGTTATTATGATAGCAACGGTAATATTAAGGTTTTTTCCTGTACTTATGAATGACCTGAAAATAATGTCGCAGTCAATAAAGACAAGAGATGTATTTGTAACATTTATGGATAAACTGAAAGGACTGCCGGAATATTGCGAAATAATTATAGTGCCAATGATGTTCAGAGTTATCAGAATTGCGGAAGCACTTTCAGCATCTGCCGAAACGAGGGGTATAGACCTTAAGAGAAAGCGTTATTCATACATAAAGTTTCATATCAAAGCAATGGATATTATTCTGGGTATTATCCTTGTTGGCTCAGTGGCAACGGGATTACTTATATAAAGTAAAATAGGTAAAAAGGATTTTTGGAGGTAGTATTTATGGATTCACAGAAATTAAAAATCAAAGACATTATCACAATCACGCTTCTGGCGTTGATTAATGTCATTCTCTTTATGTTCAGTTCGCTTCTCTATGTAACACCGATTACAACATTGCTCATGCCGGTAATCTATTCACTTATTGAAGGGATTGTGTTCTTCACAATTAATGTAAAGGTTCAGAAAAGAGGAGCGGCATTCCTGTACTGTCTGATAAGAGGTATACTTGGCGGTTATCTTCCATATATCATCTGTTATGTTGTTGCAGGAATAATTGCGGAAATCATAATTGGGAAAATGGGTTATGGAAAGGCTTCAGGAATGACAATAAGCTACATAATAATTGAAGTTCTTGCGGCAGTTGGCGGAACATTTTACCCATATGTTATTGCATATGATTCATTTTTCAGTGCGATAGATACTTCAGATGACAAGTCAAGAAATGTACTTGATGCGGCAAATATGATTCATTCATGGGGAAGTATTTTACTTCTTGCGGGAATTGTAATTGCATCATTCGCAGGGGCATTGATAGCAAAGAGAATTGTAAGAAAACATCTTGCTGAGGCATAAGAACAATGAAACTTGGCATTGAAAAGACAAAACACGCTATGCGTTGGATGAAACGGCTTTGTGAAGACTTCGGAGAAGAAAAGGGAAGGAATATTCTTGAAAAGGCTGATGATATATTTGAGAAGCTTTGCAGTGGAAATGGCAGTGATACCAGAGAACTTAAAGAACATACCGAAAAAGTAATTTATCCTGTTATGGCACTTTATAAAGCTCTGTGTGAATATTGCGACAGTCAGGGAAACGCACTGAATTTTACCACAAAGTATTTTTTCGAGTCGGTGGAGATGCAGGCAAAGACGCTCAGAAGTTTCATAAATGCCGGCAAGAGTGCGGAATCTTTTCCTGGGGTATTTATACGTCAGATGACTAAGTACTATTCCGAAAAGGCAGGATTCAGAATGAAAATCATAACCGATGAGAAAAGTAACGCAAGATTTGATATTCTGGAATGCCCTTACGAAAAGACAACAAAGAAATATAACTGCACGGAATTATGTGATTTATTCTGTAAGTCCGATGAAATGTGTTACAGCGGAATAAGTCCGGAACTTCACTGGAAAAGAGAGCATACGCTTGCGAAAGACAACGATTATTGTGATTTCAGTCTGGAATATAAGGAAAATGATAAGTAAGGAGAAGAATTTTGAGTAGTAAAAATGAAAATGTACAGACAGAAAATACGTCAGCTTCATTTTTCAAAGAGCTTGGACAGTTTATGATTCCGTATAAACTGAAATATATATCTTCTGTGCTGATAAGTATTATTGGTGTTGTGTGTGAACTTGCCGTTTTTGTACTTGCAGGAAAGCTCACAGGAATTATTTTTGACGGAGAAGCAGACTTTAAGAAACTTGCTCCGTGGGTTATAGCGATTGTTGCGTGCAAGGTAATGAGAATACTTTTGCTGAATTTCTCAACATGGATTTCACATCATGCGGCATATGAAACATTGCGTGATGTAAGAATTGCGATAACAGACAAGATGCTTAAATTACCGCTCGGATACTTTGAAGAAAACGGAAGCGGAAGACTTAAAACAATGATAGCCGACAGAATTGAAGGTATAGAAATAACACTTGCCCATCTTTTGCCGGAGATGACAGCAAACTTACTGATACCTGTATTGCTGATAGCAATGATGTTCTTTGTAGACTGGAGGCTTGCACTCTGTATACTTATATGGATATTCGTAGGACTTATGATTTCAGGCGGAATGATGATAGGATACGAAGAAAAATACAAGGGACAGATTGAAGCTTCAAAGACCATGAACCAGGCTGTAGTTGAATATGTCGGAGGAATTGAAGTTATCAAGACCTTCAACCAGTCGGAAGCATCATATCAGAAATATGAAAGTGCCGTTTATAACCATGCAAAATACAATGTTGACTGGACAAAGGAAACACAGGTATTTGCATCATTTGCAAGTGGTGTAGCACCTTATTCAATATTCCCGGTACTGCTTATGGGACTTAACTTTTTCAGCAAAGGCACAATTGATGCATCAACATTGTTCTTCTTTGCAATTGTGGCACTTGGCATATACGCTCCTATAGTAAAGGCAACAGGATTTTTTGACCAGGTGGCTCAGATGGGAACAGTTGCGAAAGAAATCAGGGAAGTACTTGACTATCAGGAACTTAAAAGAGCAGACAGCGAATGCGGAAACAAGAAATCTGATATTGAATTTTCAGATGTAAGCTTTTCATATGAAAAGGGAAAAGACAAAATTCTTGACGGGATATCACTTAAAGTGCCGGAAGGAACAATGCTTGCACTGGTCGGAGCATCGGGAAGCGGTAAATCTACTATAGCGAAACTTCTTGCGGGTTACTGGGACGCTGACGAGGGCAACATAACAATTGGCGGAAAGAAAATTTCTGAATACACTCAGGAAGAACTTAATTCACTGATAGCATATGTTGACCAGGAAACTTTCCTTTTTAATATGAGCATAATGGACAATATCAGAGTCGGCAAACCGTCCGCTACAGATGATGAAGTTATGAAAGTTGCTGAACGTGCAGGCTGTGACGCATTTATAAAGGCTTTGCCGGAAGGTTATCAGACTAACACAGGTTCAGCAGGCGGAAAACTTTCAGGTGGTGAACGTCAGAGAATCGCAATCGCAAGGGCAATGATTAAAAATGCTCCGATTATGATACTTGACGAGGCGACCGCAAGCACAGACCCGGAAAACGAAACTTCAATACAGGAAGCACTTTCAAAGGCTACAGAGGGAAAAACACTTGTAGTAGTGGCTCACAGACTTTCAACCATAGTTTCAGCAGAACAGATTGCCTACATAAAAGACGGCAAAGTATATAAAATCGGTACTCATGAACAGTTGCTCAAGGATTGTCCTGAATATGCGGAAATGTGGGAACTTATGAATGACGGAGGTGCAGAGAGATGATAAATTCATTTATCGGTATATGGAATTTCAGTAAGAAACGTCAGAAAAGTTTCGTGAAGTCAATAATCTTCTCATTCATAAAAGGTATGTTTGAGATGACACAGATGTTTGCGATAGTAAGCATAATTCAGGTGCTTCTCGGTATATATCCCGTAAAGACCGGCATAAAGTGGGTTGTAGTTATGATGATTCTCTGTATTGCGGGAACATTCATGACAAGTTACGTTTCACAGATTTCTATTATGGAAACGGGAATGTTCATGGTTGCGGATAAGAGGATTTCAATAGGAAATATACTTAAAAATGTACACCTTGGATTTTTCAATAATTCTTCTACAGGAAGAATAGGAGCAGTTCTTACAACGACACTTTCAAATGTAGAAGCAACTGCACCGATGACACTTATAAATGTTATGGGCGGATTACTCAGTGCGGTTTCGATGCTTATAGTGATGATGTGCTATGAGTGGCACACAGGAGTAATAACTTTTGTGGGAATGGTACTTTACATATTTGCGGTAAACTGGCAGATGAAAATTTCGAGGAGAGATGCTCCGATACGTCAGGAAGCACAGAATGAACTTGCAGATGCAACGGTTTCATTTCTTCAGGGCATAAAGGTTACAAAGGCTTTCAGTTTCAGAAGTGGGGATACACGCCTTAAATCGGCTATTGAAGGAAGCAGAAACGAAAATATAAACATTACCGACAAATCAATGTTTTCTCAGGTTATGACTCAGATGTGCGTAGCAGTATTTGAATCAATAATCATAATCAATGCACTTGTCCTCTATTACAAGATGAATGTAATTTCAATAGACATTCTCATAACAATAATTATTATGAGCTTTATGATTTTTGCGTCAATGCATCAGGCAGGTTCTATACTTTCAATGATAGGCTTGCTTGACAGTGCGATGGACGATGTAAAGGAACTTGAAAGCACAAAACAGCTTGAATGTGAACAGCCTGTACAGACCATAAAGTCAAATGAAATTGTATTCAATAATGTGTGCTTTTCATATGACGAGGGAGAAAGAGAAATACTGCACAATGTTTCACTGAAAATAGAGCCGGATTCACTGACAGCCATAATAGGCCCTTCCGGTTCGGGAAAATCAACGATATGTCAGCTTATACCGAGGTTCTGGGACGTTTCTTCGGGTTCGGTGACAATAGGCGGTGCAGATGTAAGGCACATTGAAACAACGGAGCTTATGAGCAGGATAAGCATGGTTTCACAGAGAACTTATCTCTTTGAAGACACTATACTTAACAATATAAAGTTTGGGAAGAGTGATGCCACATTTGAAGAAGTACAGCAGGTTGCCAAATCCGCAAGATGTCATGATTTCATCATGTCACTTCCTGACGGTTACAACACAGTTATAAAGGAAGGCGGAAACAGTCTTTCAGGGGGAGAAAAGCAGAGAATTTCTATAGCAAGAGCGATGCTCAAAAATGCACCGATTATTATTCTCGATGAAGCAACAAGTGCTTTAGATTCTGAAAATGAACAGGCAATCCTTGAAGCAATAGATGAACTCACAAAGAACAAGACCGTAATAATGATTGCTCACAGAATGAAGACCGTAAGAAACGCAGACCATATAATCGCAGTCGAGAACGGTCGCATTGTTCAGGAAGGCACTCATGACGAACTCGTAAAACAGGACGGAATATACAGACGTTTCGTAAAAGAACGTGAAGATGCAGGAAGTTGGAAGATAAGATAACTGACAGGGAGGATTTAATTAATGGTAAAAAGGGACGCAAACAACACTGAAAAGGATATCCCACAGAAATCACTGATAGAAGCTTTTATTGAGAATGTAAAAAATAATCCCGATGCAACAGCAATTTTCTATGACGGAGATAAGAAACTTACATACAGGGAAACCACCGAAAGAGCAAAACAAATTGCTTATGCACTCAGGACAGCAGGAGTGAAGACAGGAGATAAAGTTGCCGTAAGCCTTAAAAATGGGAAAGACATGATTTGTTCTGTTCTCGGTGTTTTATGGTGCGGAGGTGCATATGTTCCGGTAAACCCTGCACAGCCGGTTGAAAGACGTATTAAAATCTATGAACAGGCGGATATAAAGTATTGTGTTACATACAGCGGTTCGCTTGCCTCGGAAGCAGAGAGTTGCAGAAACATATTTGCGGACGGGATTGGCGAAGATGCGGAAAAACTTGAAAATCCGTATATCGCAGCCCCACAGGAAACAGCATACATAATATTTACTTCGGGTTCTACAGGTGTCCCGAAAGGTGTTGAAATTGCTCACGGTTCGGCATGGAATACAATCGCCGATGTTCTGGAAAGATTTGAAATTACCGAAAAAGATACCGCAATGGGAGTTTCGGCACTTGATTTTGACTTGTCGGTGTTTGATATATTCGGAATGCTTTCGGCAGGCGGGTCACTTGTTGTACTCAATGACGAAGTAAAGAGAGAACCTGCGGAATGGCTTAAACTGATGGAATATGCGAAGGTGAGCGTATGGAATTCAGTTCCTGCATTACTTGAAATGTTGCTTGTGTCACTCAAATCAGATGAAATCCTTGAAGGCCTGAAAACAGTTCTTATATCGGGAGATAAAATCAGACCTGCACTTTATTCTCTTTTCAAGGAACATACAGACAACGGAAGATTTATAGCACTTGGCGGAGCAACGGAAGCTTCAATCTGGTCGAACTTTTACGAAGTAACATTTATTTCAGACGAATGGGATATGATACCTTACGGAAAGCCTCTTTCAAATCAGAAGTTCAGAGTAGTAACTGAAAACGGAGATGCTGAAGACAACGTTACAGGAGAACTCTGGATAGGCGGTAAGGGGCTTGCAAAGGGCTATGTGTCCGCACCTGAACTTACTGAAAAGGCGTTCGTTACAGACGAAGGCGAAAGATGGTATAAAACAGGCGATACAGGTTACTATATTCCGGACGGAAACATTATATTTGTAGGCAGAATAGATAATCAGGTTAAAATAAACGGTTTCAGAATCGAACTCGGAGAAATCGAAAGCAGACTTGCGGAAGTAGGAAACGCAAATCAGGCAGTGGCAATTGTCAAATCTGATGACGCAAAGAAAACTCTTGTCGGAGCGATTGAAACAGTTGATGCTCTTGATTACTGCGAAATAGAAGAAGTTGAAGCCATAGTTGCAGACCCGGAAGACGATAACGATTGTGCGGTAGCGAACTTTATTCAGAAAGTAATTTACCGGAACGGAAAAGAGTTTTTCAATAAGTCTGACTTGTCAGCAGAAAACGCAAAAATCGTTTCACTCTGGGAAAAATTCCTCGATGGCAGAACAGAACCTTTTGAAACAAAGAACAATACGGTAGAAAAACTGCTTGACGGAAAGGTTGAAAAGATGAGGGATATTCTTTCCGGAGAATTGTCACCGGTTGCGTTGCTCGATGATGAGATGCTCGCACCTGCAAAGCTTATGATTACACCTGCGATAAAGGAAATTGCAAGAAGTTTTTCAGGAAGAATCAGAGAGCAGGCAACAGGAAAAGACAGATTTACAATAGCACTGCTTTTTGGAAGATACGGCGATGTATACAGGGAATTGCTCGAACAGCTCAAAGATATTGCAGACAGAATAACAGTGGTTTACTTCGAGAGCAGTAACGCAATACTTAAAGGAGCAGAACAGAATTATAAAGAATACGGCTTTGAATTTAAGTATGTGAAGACAGATTACAATTGTCTTTCAGCAGAATTTGCGGGAATAGCCGATGCTGTTGTGGCAATTAACGGTATGCATCTTTTCAGAAACCTTACATATGGGTTAAGCTGGGTTAAACTTCTCGTGGCAAATGGCGGACGCATTTACATGGCAGAGCCTGAGAAACTTGCTTCAATAGGTCTTATTTCGGCAAGCGTTATCGAATCCGGTTTTATCGAATATGAAAATTCAAGACAGAACGGTTCAATGGTATCCCGTGAAAGTTGGGTAAAGGAATACAACAATATCGGATTTGACAAAATTGAAACAGATGAAACGGACGAAGGAATTTGTACTTACATCGCATACAGCAGTAAGGGAAAAGCTTTCATGAATGAAGAAAAGCTTGCGGAATACTGTTCCGGAAAACTGGTGTCGTACATGATTCCGGAAAAGTTTATTTATGCGGTTAAGTTCCCGCTTACAGCCAACGGAAAGATTGCAAGGAACGTTATTTCTGAATGGTTCAGTGTCGAAAAGAGCCGTAACGGAACTTTGCCACAGACAGAAACAGAAAAACAGATTGCTGAAATCTGGTCGGAAATCTTTTCGGGAAGTCAGGTTTTCGTTGAAGACAACTTCTTTGAAATTGGCGGTGACAGCCTCCTTGCAACGAGAATGCTTAACAGCCTTAGAAACTGTTTCGGCGTAAGTATCAGCATGAGAGAAATTTTTGATAATGCCGTACTTAAAGAAATAGCTTCAATGATTGACGAAAAAATCGGTGACAGTGATATTGAGGAGGGCGAATTATGATAGGTTTGCTCGGAGCAAGCGGAAAAATCGGTTCGGAAGTCAGAAAAGCTCTGATGTTTCTTGACCCGGATATTCAGATTAAATGCGGTTGTCGCAGAGTTCCCGAAAACGTTGAAGGAAACTGGAAACAGACAGATGTAAACAATGAAGAATCTTTCAGAGAGTTTATAACTGATTGTGATTTGCTTATAAATGCAAGCGGTATGACCATTAAGCAGAAAACAGATATTCCGGTTGTGGAAATAGGTGATGACGAATATTACAGGACAGTTAAATATGACGGAACATCATTGATTTACGGTTGCGGAGCAGTTCCGGGAATAATCGGGATTATCCCACGCATTTTGGCGAAAGACTTCGACAGTGTGCAAAGTATCCGTGTTGACTATCTCATAAATGAGCCGATAACCGAAACAGCCGCACTTGATATGGCTTCAAGTTTCAGCATAACGGGAAACAATACGGCAGTATTTAAAACAGAACCCGAAAAAATACCATTCCTCTGTGAAACTGCTTACAGATACAGATTTGCGGACGAAGAAAGTAAGGGTATTGACAAAATCCTTGGGGTAAAAGAAAGCGAATGGTCGATGGTAAGGGAAAGCGATGAATTTGAACAGTTACTTTCAAAGTCATACAGCAGTACGGAAGAATTTGTCGGGCAACTTTGCAAACTCAGCAAGGTAAAACAGCTTGGCAGAGAAAATTCCATAGGCTTCATAACGGAGCTTAAAGGCACTGAAGACGGTAAGGGGAAATCGGTTCTCTGCTATGCTCACAGTCCTTTACCGCATGAAGTTTCTGCAAAGTCATGTGCATCGGTTGCGTATGCACTCTATAAGGGAAAAATTACAGGCGGAGTTTACAGAATGTCACTTTGTCCTGAATGTAAAGAAATATGGGAAACATTTGAGAAACTCAGTCCGTTTGACACTTTCATAACATACCCGTGTTCAATAGCGGACATGGAAACAGAGGAGGAGGGAGAATTATAATGCAGGAGAGGAAAATTTGGAAAGCTGTAGTCTGCGGAACAGGTTTCGGAATGTTTTACATAGAAGCGATAAAACATTTGCCTGAAGAATTTGAGCTTGTCGGAATAGTTGCGAAAGGCAGTGAACGTTCAAGAAAGTGTGCTGAATCATATGGGGTAAAGATTTATAACACTGTTGCGGAAGTTCCGGAAGATGTCGATTTGGCTTGTGTGGCTATAAGGAGCAGTTCTCTCGGCGGCAGTGGTACAGATATGACAGTTGAATTTCTGAACAGAGGAATAAATGTTATTCTCGAACAGCCTGTACACCATGACGACCTGAAGCTTTGTTTCAAGACCGCACAGAAAAACAAGTGTTGCTTTATGACGGGTGACTTGTATATGAATATGCCTGAAATCAGACGTTTTCTTCAGATTTGCCACTTCATGAAGGCAAAGGGAGAAAAAATAGAATACATTAAAGCCGGAAGTTGCGTGCAGGCGTTTTATCCGTTTGTGGAAATTTTCAATCAGCTTGTTTCGGGAAGCGAAATTACAATAAATGATGTTGGTGAACAGATGGGCGGTTTCAAGCAGATTACAGGAATGGCAGGAGATATACCTTTTTCGTTCCAGTTTAATAACTCAATGAACCCGCAAGACCCGGACAATCATATGCAGATACTTCACAATTTCTGTTGTTATTATCAGTCGGGCAGACTTGAACTTGTGGATTCGAGAGGACCTCTTATCTGGTATCAGAGAATGAATATGCCATGGTCGATACTCAAGGACGGTGTATTCCCTGAAACGTATCCGGAACATATGCTTGCTCCCAATATGGAAATTCTCACTCCCGATTTGAGCCGGATTACGAAACCTTATTATCAGATAGCACTGGAAAGCTGGACAAATTGCATTTCCATGGACTTGCAGAAGATAAGGAAAATGAGCGGCGACAGAAAAAAATTTATCATAAAGGCACAGCAGGAACAGAAAGCTTCAAGGCTTTGGAATGACCTTACACAGAAATTCGGGTACGCAGCACTCAACAGCTCTCTTGACCCGAAGACGATATCATTGGAAGAACTGAAATCAGCGGGGGTTTTACCAGAAGAAAGGAAGAATATTGAAAGTGAATGATATGATTGCAGAAAAGCTTTCTGAGCTTTTCAAGAAAAACATAAGGCTCTGGACGGAAGACGGAAAACTTAAATTTAAGGCATCGGCAGGAGTTCTCACAGGCGAAGACAAAGAATTTCTCAAAGCCAACAAGGAGGAAATTATAAATTATCTCCTCAATGACGAAATCAAAATAGAAATCGACAAGGAACATCAGTATGAACCTTTCGGAATGACCGAAATTCAGCAGGCTTATGTTCTCGGAAGAAATCCGGCTTTTGAATACGGCGGAACAGCCTGCCATATATATATGGAGCTTGAGTATGACAGCCTTGACACAGATAAAGTTCAAAGTGTATGGAACAAGCTCATCAAAAGACACAATATGCTTCATGCGGTTATGTCAGTTGACGGTTATCAGCAGATATTGCACGATGTACCTGAATTTAATGTAGAAGTAGTTGAATGCGATTCAAATAATGAAGCCGAAAAGAGGGCTGCCATAAAGTCAGAACTTGACCACAAGATATATGATACAAGCAAATTCCCGCTGTTTTCCGTGGTGGTCAGCAAGGGTACAACCAAAGATATTATGCACTTCTCAATCGAATTCGTAACTGCCGACTGGTCAAGTATCTGGACTGTACTTTCTGAATTTGAAAGCCTTTATTTCAATCCTGAAAAGGAACTTCCGCAACTTGAACTTACATTCAGAGATTACCTGATTGCAGAAAAGAAATTAAGACAGGGAAGCAAGTATTACAGAGATAAGGAATATTGGCTCGACAGAATAGACAATCTTCCGTCAGCTCCGGAATTACCTGTACTCAGCGTAAAGGACAATAACGAAGTACGCTTTGAGAGAAGTCAGTTTTCAATATCCAAGGAAAAATGGGATAAATTTTGTGCAATTGCAAAGAAACTCGGTGTAACTCCTGCAAGTTCGGTAATGACTGCATACGGAATGGCTATTGCAAGATGGAGCAGAAACAAATCATTTTGTCTTAATCTGAGTATTCTTAACAGGCTTGAACTTCATCCGGAAGTAAGCTCGATTATCGGTGACTTTACGGCAAGCAGTCTGCTTGAAGTAGAACATAAGAAAGACAGTTGTTTCAGGGACATTGTTGTACAGACAAACCAGCGTCTTTTTGATGACCTTGACCACAGACTTTTCACAGGCGTAAATGTTCTCAGAGAAATTCAGCAGAGAAAAGGCACTTCCCTTATGCCGTATGTATTCACCGGAGCAATAGGTCTGATTTCTCCCGAAAAGAGCAGGCTTAAAGGAAAGATGAACAATAACGGTATCAGCCAGACACCGCAGGTATTTATGGATTGTCAGGCGATGGATACAGCCGAAGGACTTAATATAAACATTGACTACAGAGCAGGAATATTCCCTGAAAACGTGGTAAATGATATTTGCGGAGTAATGCAGAGTCTGCTCGAAAAGCTTTCGGAAGATGAAAGTTTCTGGATAAAAGCACCGTTTAGAATAGACCTTCCGGAATGGCAGAAGGAAGTCAGAAAAAAGGTTAACGATACACACAGGGAACAGAGAAAATATCTGCTCCATGAAAAAGTTATTGAACAGCTTGAAAAGAATCCGGAAGCGTTTGCGGTTGCAGACTCAGAAACAAGATGGACTTGTGCGGAACTTTACAGTGCAGTAAAGAATACCGTTGCGGAATTGAAGAAAAAAGGTGTCGGCAAGGGCGATTTTGTAGCAGTGGCAATTCCTAAGTCACGCTGGCAGATAGTAGCTTGCCTCGCTATACTCGCAAGCGGTGGTGCATATGTTCCGCTCGATGTGAACAGTGCCGAAAAACGTTCCGAAACTGTACTTGAGAAGATTTCGGCAAAGTGTGTGCTGGAAGTTTCAAATAAGAAGTTCAGCGTTCCTGAAAAGTATCAGGTAGTTGAAATTGATACGATTGAAGACGGCGATTGCGGAAGCCTTGTAAACAACCCTGCAAACAATGAACTTACAGACACAGCATACATAATCTTTACATCAGGTTCTACAGGCGAGCCGAAGGGCGTAACAATGAGCCATGGTGCAGCAGTAAACACAATTGAAGCAATCAACAGAATGTTTGATATAAATTCAGATGACAGAGTATTTAACCTCTCACAACTTAATTTTGACCTGTCTGTTTATGATATTTTCGGGGTAATCGGAGAAGGCGGAGGAATTGTAATTCCTGACCACAGCCAGTACAAGAACCCTGCACACTGGATTGAAATGATGGACAGATACAAGGTTACAGTATGGAATTCAGTACCTGCATTGATGCAACTCCTGCTTATCTATCATTCATACAACAAGGAAAGAGAAATTAATCCGCTTAAAGTGGTAATGCTTTCGGGTGACTGGATAGCACCGGAACAGCCTGACAAACTTAAAGAGCTTTTCCCGGGTGTGAGAGTTATAAGCCTCGGAGGAGCAACAGAAGGCGGTATATGGTCGATTTACCACGAATGCAATTCAGAATATGACAGTAAACCTGAATGGAAGAGTATTCCTTACGGAAAACCTCTCCCGAATCAGACTTTCAAAATTCTTGACAGTTTTCTTCAGGATTGTCCGGTATGGGTTCAGGGAGAACTGTTTATTACAGGTGAAAGCCTTGCGACTTCATATTTCGGGGAAGACGAACTTACCAGAAATTCATTCTTCGGGATAGACGGCACAATGGCTTACAGAACAGGCGACACAGGTTGTTACCACCCTGACGGAGAAATAGAATTTCTCGGCAGAACAGACAATCAGGTAAAAATAAGGGGTCACAGAATTGAACTCGGAGAAATCGAAGCAGTTATCAGAAAGCAGTTTGACATCGAAAATGTAAGCTGTATCGTATATGAGTCAAATCAGGAAAAAAAACTTGTTGCGGTAATTGCGGAAGATATCGAAATAGACGAAAAGATTCTTGAAAGCAGACTTGAAAAATGGCTTCCTGCATATATGATTCCGTCAGCAGTAGTGAAGACCGATATAATTCCTCTTACAACCAACGGAAAAGTCGACAGAAAGAAGCTTGATGAAATTGTTGACAACAGCATGAAGAACAATAAAGTTAAGACCGCAGAAGACGAACAGATGAACGAAACCGAAAAGGCTGTACATGATGTTATGACGGAAGTTCTCGGCGTGGAAATCGGACTTGATGAGAATTTCTATGAAGCAGGTGCAAATTCACTGATACTTGCGAGAGTAGCAGGGAAACTTAACCAGGCAGTAGAAAAATCAATACCGTTTGATACATATCTTGTAAAAATCCTAAATATGCCTACAGTAAGGGCAGTTGCAAAGATTATTGACGAAGCGAGAGCCAAGACCGAAACAATATCGGTTACGGAAACAGCAGAAACAGGACTTACATGGAACAGAAATAACAGTAATGAACTTTGTGTTGTGTTTATGGCAAACCTCAGAACAGATATAATTGAGAAGCTGAAAAACGCAGACAACAAAAATTATCTCTTTGTTCCGGAAAAGATGAATGTTTCAGAAGTTTCAGACGAAATCATAAAGGCTAAACCGGAAGTTCTGACAATACTTGCATCAGACTATGAACTTGCGGATTCTCTCAGAACAGCATCGGTTGTAATGGAACAGGGAGTAATGCCTGAAAAGGTAAATATCCTTGAATCCGACACGGAAAATGAAGTAAGTATAGACGTTGTTTACATGGGCGATTTGAAATTCGGAATAACAACATCGGATACAGACAGCGAGGAAGACATAAAGAGTATACTTGAAGAATACTGTATGGGTGACATTGAAGTTGCTGATTGCAGAACAGATGAACAGATATGGGATTTTATCGGTTAAAGGGGTGTTCAGATGAATAAGGAAAAACATTTTATTGAGAAACTTAAAGAATATGCGGTTGAGCAGGGAGCAAAAACAGCTCTTACCTGCTTCGATTCAGAGGGAAAAGCGGAAAGCGTTTCTTATGCGGAATTTTACAGAAACATTTTCAGAATGAAGAACGGTCTTGAAAAAGCGGGACTTAAATCCGGTCAGTGCTGTATGCTTGCATATGAAGACAGCGAGATTGACTATATAACGGCAGTTCTTGCTATTTCTGTGTGCGGAGCGGTAGCAGTGCCATTCAAGGTTGATTTTAATGATGATGACCTTAACAACAGCAGATACATTGCGGAAAATTCAGAAGCAAGCCTTATAGTAGCAGGAAATTCATATCGCTACCTCAACGAAGTATTCAAAGATATTCCGATTGTAAATATAAAGGACTGCTATTCAGATGATGAGAGTGAAAGCAATATTGCTTACAATGAACATATGATAATTCTTTACACATCAGGTTCAACAGACAGACCAAAAGGTGTTCCATATAAGGAAGAAAGCATATGTTGCATAGCTGAAAATTACAGCAAGGTGAACGGCAGAACAAAAGACAGTGTTACAATGTGTTGTCTTCCGCTCAATCATACTTTCGCACTGATAAGCATGGTTCTTACATCGGTGTGGAAAGGCGGACACACTGTATTGGTTGCACCGGAAGTTTTCGCACTCAATCCGTTCATCTGGCTTGAAAAAGTTTCGGCATACAAAGTTACTCATACAGCAAGCCCTAACATTATGCTTTCAATGATTGCAGATGCGACAGTTAACAGCGAGTACAGAAAAGATATTGATGTAAGCAGTCTTGAAGCGGTAGCTCTCGGAGCAGAATTCATTCAGCCGGAAACAGTGGCGAAATTCACAAACGCACTTAAACATTATGGATTCGGCGAAAACAGAATAACAGTAAACTATGGGCTTACCGAAACATATGCGGCAGTGACTGCGACAAAATTTAATGCCGCACTTCATACCGAAACAGTTGACGGAAAGCAGGTTTACCCGACAGGATATGTACTTGAAGGAAACTCGATGCTTATAATAGACCCGGAAACAGAAGAAGTTATCGAAGACGGCAGAATAGGCGAAATATGCCTTAATGGCTTGTCAGTGTTTGACGGTTACTGGAAACTTAATTCGCAGGAAAGTTTCATCGAAAAGGATGGAAAGAAGTATTTCAGAACAGGCGACCTCGGATTTACAAGAGAAAATGACGGAACAGAACTTTATGTATACGGCAGAATTAAGGAAATAATCAACATAAAGGGTGAAAATTATTCACCGTACTTTATCGAATCCGCAACCGACAAAATTCTTTCAGCTTACGGAAAATCAGTGGCAGTTTCTGTTCCAAAGAATGATACGGAAACACTTGTAATATTCGTTGAACAGGCTGAAGAAATTTCGGAAGCAACTAAGAAACAGTTGTTTGAAGAAATAAAAACATACCTTGTAAAGAGATTGTCAGTTGCTCCGGAAGCAATTGTATTCTCAAAGGCAGGTTCATTCCTTAGAACTCAGAGCGGAAAGCTCCGGAGAACAAAAATGAAGAACCTCTACATCGAAGGCAAATGGGAAGGTACGGAGATAAATGCCGAAGCAGAACATACTTCTGACGTAAAGTTGCTTATAACTAACTTCATAAAGAGATATTCTGACAATGCAGACTTTGACGGTTCGGCATCATTTGTTTCACTCGGTATAAGTTCACTGCTTTCACAACTTCTCATTGCGGAAATATCAGACCGGTACAATGTAGAGCTTTCACTTGCGGATATTAACAAGTATTATTCAGTTGACTTGCTTTCGGAACATATCAAGGCTTTGACCAACAGCAAGGAAAACACCAAAACGGAAAAGACAGAAGAAACAATTTCAGAAGTTCCGCTTACAGATGTTCAGCAGGCATACCTTACAGGAAGAAACCCTGAAATCGAATGGGGCGGAGTACCTTGCCAGTGCTACATTGAAAGAGATATTGAAAATCTCGATATAGAGAAATTCAGAAGTGCGGTAAAGAAGCTTACAGAACGCCATGAAATGCTCAGAACGGTTATAATGCCTGACTTTACACAGAGAGTTCTTGACGACTGGACACCTGAAGTTGAAGTGCAGAATGCCTGCGGTGAATCAGGTAATGCAATTCTTGAAAGGACAAGAAAAGAAATGTCTGAAAATATGTTGCCGTCCGATGAACCTTTGTTCAAAATTGTTGTTTCGGAAACAGACAATAATATTTTCAGAGTACATATACAGATTGATATGATTTGTTGTGATGCGATGAGTATTCTCATTTTCTGGAGTGACCTTAAAAAGATTTACGACAATGAAAAACTCGGCGAACTTTCAATGACCTTTGCGGAATATCAGGCACATGAAAATGACCCTGAAAAGAAAGAAGCTGACAGAAAATATTGGAGAGAGAAACTTAAAGATTTTCCGTCTGCCCCGGAACTTCCATGGAATGCTAAAGCCGACAAGGTTTCAACAGGTTCTTTCAGCCGTCATAAGATTACAATAGACAAGGAAAAGTGGAGCAAGTTTGAAAAGCTTACTGAAGAACTCGGAATTACTCCTACAACTGCAATGCTTACTCTGTTTTCGGAAACTCTTTCAGCGTTCGGAGCAGGTGCGGAATTTGCACTCAGCCTTACAACACTCGGAAGAAAGCCTGTAAACAAGAGTATATACAATGTAATCGGTGATTTCACAAAGGTTATGCTCCTTGCGGTTAAGTGCCGGAGAAAGAGTTTGCTTGAAAATGCACTCAGCATACAGGAGAATATGAAAAAAGACCTTGAACATACCGATTTCACTTCTATCGACATCGCAAGGGAATTCTGGACAGAAAGCTCAGTTTATCCGGTAGTATTCACAAGCTTTCTCGGTATGGAAAAGATAACCGGAGAAACCACACCGTTCTCAGACAAGAGCTATTCACAGTCATCAACTCCGCAAGTCCTGCTTGACAATCAGATTCTCATTGCTGATGAAGGTATTATGATATGCTGGGACGCAGTTGAAAAGGCTTTTGCTGACGGAATGCTTGACAAGATGTTTGAAGCATACACAATGTTGATTGAAAAGGCATTCAATAAAGATTTTTGGCTCAGTGAACTCAGAGATTTAAGAACAGAACATGACAAGGAAGTTCAGAACAAGGCAAATTCTACAGCAGATGAAACTATTCCGATAATGACACTTGCAGACGGCTTCATTGAACAGGCTGAAAAACACCCTGAAAGAAGGGCTGTTGTTCACAAGGGCGTTACATATACATACGGAGAATTGAAAAAACGTGCTGACCAGATAAGCCGGTTGCTCGAAGAAAACCATATTGAAACAGGCGACAGGGTTATGATTCAGATGGATAAATCATTTGACCTTATCGCCGCAATAATGGGAATTGTTCAATATGGTGCGGTTTACTTGCCGATGCCACATGACCAGCCACAGAGCAGACAGTCAGATATTTACAAAAAGGCACAGGCAAAATGCATGATTACCGATAATCCGGAAGAAATAGCCGAAGAAATTCCGGTTCTTACTATGAAAGATGCCGACACTAAGGATGGTAAATGGAACAGGAATAAAATTTCACCTGACCAACTTGCCTATATAATTTATACATCAGGTTCAACAGGAACTCCGAAGGGCGTTGCAATTCAGCATCGTTGTGCAATGAATACGATTGTAGCGGTAAACAGATATTTAAACCTTGGTGAAGATGATTGTCTTATAGGGCTTTCATCAGTAAGCTTTGACCTTTCAGTATATGATATTTTCGGAGCGTTCACAGCAGGAGCAGGCTTGCTCGTGCCTACAGAAGCAGAGAGAATAGACCCTGCTTGCTGGATAACACTCTGTAAGGAAAACAATGTTACCGCATGGAATACCGTTCCGGCAATTATGGACATTCTGCTTGACTACTGCATAGCGATGGATAAAGTTCCGGCAGGACTCAACATAAAGAACGTAATTCTTTCAGGCGACTGGATACCTATGGACTTGTTCGGAAAGCTCAGTAAGGTTATACCGCAGGCTAAACTTACAAGTATGGGCGGAGCAACAGAAGCTTCAATCTGGTCAAACTATTATCCTGTAAGCAGGATTGAAGACAAGTGGGTTTCAATTCCTTATGGTTATCCGCTTCCGAACCAGATTTTCCATATTCTCGATGACTTTAACAGACTTTGTCCGTGCGGAGTAAGCGGAAAGCTTTGTATCGGCGGAAAGGGCGTTGCTTACGGATACTACAATGAAAAGGAACTTACGGAAAAAGCTTTCATCATGCATGAAGATACAGGAGAACGCTTGTACGATACAGGCGATTACGGCAGATATGATGAAGACGGTTGCCTGATATTCATGGGAAGAAAAGATACTCAGGTAAAGATTAACGGTTACAGAATCGAACTCGGAGAAATCCAATCTGCCCTTGATAAGATAGGTTATGAAAGCAATACCGTTATAGTTTCTGACGAGGGCAACAGCGGAAAGAAACTTATAGGCTTCGTAAAGACCGACAAGGAAATCAATGAATCGGAACTTAAACAGCTTGTTTCACAGTATCTCCCGAATTACTTCGTACCTGACAGAATAATTGCGGTAAGCGATATGCCTGTTACCGCAAACGGAAAGATTGACAAAAAATCATTGCTCAGTCAGTACAAAAATTTCAGCAAAAATCACTCCGGCAAGCAGTCAGACAATACAGTTATGACAGACAGCGACAATGCAGTGCTTGAACTCCTCAGAAAAGAACTCAATATACCTGAACTTTCCATAAGCGACAGCCTTACAGGGTGGGGAATTACCTCACTTTCACTTATAAGACTTGCAGGACAGCTTGAAACGGCTTTCGGACACCGTGACAATATCAATAATATTATCAGATACAGAACAGCCGAAGACTTCATTAACTACTACAGAAACACAAGCATTGATGATGTACAGAAGAAGATTGATGAACAGAATGAAGAAAATTTCAGAAATGCAATGGAATTTGCAAAGAATGACCCGCTTTACAATCACCCTGTAATGCAGTCAATTATGGAAGAACTTCAGGAAATCAATATATCTTCCGGTGACCTGCTTGCAGACCTCGGACTTTCATCGCTTTCGGTAATCAGAATTGCGAATAAGCTTGAAAGTGAATACGGTTGTCGTCCTTCAATACATGATATGCTTGAATATAAGAAGATAAGCGACCTTATAGACTTTTATGAGAGAGAAGGAAACAGGGAAAATACGGATACTACTCAGGAAGACAATGCATATGATGAAGAACTTGCAAAACTTCCGCCGGTTATCAGATGTATCTGCGAAGTTCTCAATATCCGTGACATTGATGAAAATGCAGACCTTACAGAGCTTGGACTATCATCACTTTCAGTAATCAGAATTGCAAACAAGCTCGAAAGCGAATACGGTTGCCGTCCGTCAGTACATGATATGCTCAGGTACAAGAAAGTAAAAGATATTATGGACTTCTACGACAACAGGGAAGAAACAGAAGAAACAGAAGAGATTGACAACAATCGTGAAGAAGAGCTTGCGAAGCTTCCGCCTGTTTTAAGATGTGTGTGCGAAGTCCTCAATCTCAGCACGGTTGATATTAATGACAGTTTCGTAAACCTCGGAATTTCATCACTTGAAATGATAAGAATTGCAAACAAGCTTGAAGCCCTCTACGGAAAAAGACCGTCAGTACAGGAACTTGCAGAACAAACAAGTCTTAAACAACTTGTTGACTTTTATGAGGGAATGGAAATAAGAAATCAGGAAGAAACACAGGAAGACATTGACCGCAAGACAGCAGTTAATCTCTATAACCTCTGCCGTGACTCGGACATAATCCTCTGGCCTGAAAACGGAAAACTCAGATTTAAAGCTCCAAAAGGTGCAATTACTCCTGAAATAAAACAACAGCTTTCGGAAAACAAAGAAATCCTGCTCAATTACCTTTCCGAAAATGATTCCGTTACAAGTCAGGATTTGACACCGCTTCAGATGGCTTATGTAATCGGAAGACAGAACCAGTACGTTCTCGGCGACATAACAGCACATTACTACGTTGAATACAGAGCAGAAAATCTTGATTTGGACGCACTTCAGGACGCAATTAACGAACTTATCATCAAGAACGAAATCCTTAGAACAATCATTACTCCGGAAGGAAGAATGAACGTATACAGAATGAATCCGGGTTATACAGTTGAAGTTGTAGGTTGTGATGAAAATAATATTCCTGAAAGAAATCTCAGAGAAGAAATGAAAGACCATCAGTTTGAACTCGGAAAGTGGCCTATGTTCGATGTAAAGGTTACAAAATACAGCGAAGAAGAAAGCATTGTTCACATAGGTATTGATTGCCTTATACTTGACGGCTGGAGCATCAATATGTTCCTCAGCCAGTTCATCAAGGCGTACACAGGAAATCCGGTAGAAGTTACAGATTACACATTCAGACTTTACCTCGAAGAAGAACGCCGTTGGCTCAGAAACAAGCAGTACCACAGAGAATCCCAGAAATACTGGACTGAACAGATTGACAGACTTCCGCCTGCTCCGCACCTTCCGCTTAAAAACAGACTGGAAGACATAAAGAAACCTTCATTCAGAAGAAAAAAATTCTTTATGAATGAACAGCGTACATTTGCGTTCTTCCAGAGAATGAAGAAATATAACCTTACACCGTCAATCGTACTTTGTACGGCATACATGATGAGCCTTTCAAAGTACAGTGAAAACCCTGATGTAACGCTTAACCTTACAATGTTCAATCGTCAGCCGGTACACCCTGATGTTCAGCAGGTACTCGGAGATTTCACAAACATTGCCCTTATCGGCTACCACAGCAGTGACGAAAAGAGAGGTTTCCTGAAACACACCGAAGGAGTAAGCAAAGAACTCTGGAATGCAATTGAATACAGAAGTTTTAATGTTATAAACCTGCTCGGTCAGCTTGCAGAAAAGTATGATGACGTGATAGCTGCACCTTATGTATTCACCAGTCTTCTCGACAAAGAGGGAGAAAAGGGCGGAGATATAATGAAGAAGGCAGGATTTACAGAAATCTTTGCACAGACTCAGACACCGCAGGTTGTACTTGACCATCAGCTTTACCTTGCTGACGGAAAACTTTTGCTTGTACTTGACTATGTGGAACAGGCGTTTGATGATGAGATGCTTTCAGCGATGTTCAAGGACTATACGGACAGAGTTGAAGCACTTGCAGACAATGAAAACTGGGAGGAAGTATATGATTAAAAATAGAAAGTCAAAGTTTCTTTGCAGACCGAGTTTTGACAAACCGATTGTGTTTTGTTTCAACCACGCAGGAGGAAACGCAATGGCATATCAGAAATGGATGTCATCGGATGAAAGAGTGGACTTTATACCGGCAGAACTGCCGGGACACGGCATACGAATCAGCGAAACACGAATGGAAGACATCAGGGACGTAAGCAGACAGTTTGCGAAAGAAATTGCTGAAATGATGGCTTTCAGAAAAAACACAGAATTTTCCGTATTCGGACACAGTCTTGGAGCAATCATAGCTTTCAATGTGGTTCACAGACTGGAAAAGAAATATATGTTATCACCGACTTGTCTTCAGGTTGCGGGGCGTGAAGCTCCGCAGGAAGAAGACCCGTCTTCATACAGAACGAGTATGGGAAAAGAGGCTTTGCTCGAAGAACTCGTAAATTACGGAGCTACACCAACAGAACTTCTCGAAAACAAGGAGTACATGAATGAATATGTACTTCCGATAATGTTCAGCGACTACAAGATAGGCGAAAGTTTCGTATACACCAATCAGAAAGTTTCTGCACCGATTGTGGCTTATTACGGACGTGAAGATATGGGAGCAGGCGAAAAAGTTATGGCAGAATGGGAAAAGGTTACTACAGGCGGATTTAATTTAAAAGGATTTGCAGGCGGACATTTCTTCGTGCTTGACGAACAGAACAACTTTCAGGACGCACTGGCAACGGATTTATGCAAATTTGTTAAGAAACCGAAGATTTCTTCAAAGATTATTATTCCGAAAACTGTACACTATGAAAGAGGGGTAATATAAACTTATGATAAAAAAGGCAACTAACAAATGGTTTGCACATTGTACCTCAGAACCCGATGCGGAAATAAATATACTTTGCTTTGTGTTTGCCGGCGGAAGTCCGAGTTTCTTCGCACCGTGGACACCGCTTTTCCCGGGGAAAGTAAATTTTTTGCCGGTACTTTATCCGGGCAGAGAAGTGAGAATAAAGGAAAAAGTACCGGATAATTCAGAAGAACTTATAAAGCAGTTCATAAAGGATAACCCGAAAGTTTTTGAGAAACCGTATATCATATGGGGACATTGTTCAGGCTCATTGCTCGGACTGGAACTTGCATATGCGAAAAGCCTTGATGGCAGACCGCCCAAAGCCTTTATAGTAAGCGGTTGCGAAGCTCCTCAGTATGCACTCAGGCTTATTCCGGACGTAAAGGAAAGTTTCGATGAAGTCAGCACGGACGATATTCTGAAATCATTGAGAGCTTATGACCTTATGCCTGATGATATGCTTGACAATCCGGTATTCAGAAGTTATTTCATGCCGATATACCGTTCAGACCTCAGTATGTTTAGCAAGTACAGATACGACAACAGAAAGAAACTTGACTGTCCGGCACTCGTGATGAACGGCACGGAAGACATAATGCTCAAACGTGAAAATATAGAAAAATGGAAAGATTGTTTTTCAGGCAATGTGGAAATGCTCTGGTACAGTGGGAAACATTACTTTGTAAATGACCATAAGGAAGAAGTCATGGATAAAATCTGTGAATTCTGTAAAATAGAAAGGTGATGTATTTGCATGAGTAATATTAAGAAACTTCCGTTATTGCCACAGCAGAAGAAACTTGTGGGATATGAACTTAACGAGGACAGCAAAGGCTCACAGAATGCAGGAATAGCCTTTCAGTTAAAGGGCAATGTTGACTTTGAAAAGGTTGACAGATGCCTTGAAAAGCTAAACGAACTTTATGACACATTCAGAATGAACTTCATGACTGACGAAAACGGCGAAACAGTACATAAAGTCAATGATTTCAGACTTGAATGGATAAGACATGACATGACAGGTGCTGACGACAAGGCAGTTATTGAACTTGCAGAAAAAGAAGTGCAGACACCTATTGATGTACTCAATAATCCGTTGTTTGAATTCCATATGTATAAGGTTTCTGATGAAAATGTATTTCTGCTTGTGAAGGCAAGTCATATAATTATTGACGGACCTTCATTCACGGCAATTTATGTTCAGCTCTCGGAACTTTATAACGGTGCTGACATAGTTAAACCGTTCATGTGGCAGGAATTTATTGAGCAGGAAACCGCATATGCTTCTTCGGCTATGGGTAAGAAAAGTGCTGACTACTGGAAAAGTCAGCATATACCCCAGTCGGTAAACAGAGAAGATATTGAAAAGCCAGACTATTCATCAGCAGAAAGGGAAGATAACAGACTTTCAATGGCAGAACTTAAAGCTATCGCCAAAAAGAACAAGACATCAATATTCAATATCCTGCTCTTTCTGTACAATGTATCTCTTGCGGAACTGTTCGGCAGAAATGATTTTGCGGTAACATATACGATTACAAACCGTTTCAAAGAAAATATGAGATATATGGTGGGTCTGACAACTCACAATATCCCGTATGTACTTGAAAATATAGATTCAAAGGACACAGCACAGCTTATAGCAGAAACAAAGAAACAGCTTAATAACGGATTTTCAAATTTTATTATGGGCGAATGTGCGGAAATACCTTTGTTCACGCTTTCATATCTTAGCGAAACTATAAAGCTTCCCGAATGGAATGGACTTGAAGTAATACGTCACCCGTTTAACGGAAAGCAGAATTACGGAGATATGACATATACGCTTATATGCAGTGAACAAAAAGATTTTGTCGAACTTGTAGTGAACACGGACAGAAGAATATACAGACAGGAATTTGACTATATGCTGTTCAGAACTATGAAAAAGAAGCTTAACAGTATATTCGGTGAACTGGAAGCATAAATACACACAGGCAAAGGAGTAAGTAAATGGATATAAAGAAGTTACCTATGACTAATACACAGGCTAATTATGTAAAGTTTGAAGAAGTATCTCCGTCAGTATTCAATCTTTCCAATGGCTTTCTGCTTAAAGGCAAATACAATATGGAACGTATGAAAAAAGCAGTCAGAAAACTTTACGAAAGACATGACGCAATGAGAATGGTCATGAAAAAGGACGAAAACGAATTTTATCAGACAATCGGCAACAATATTCCCGACCTTGAAGTAATCAGCCTTAAATCCGAAAGCAGAGATGACAGGTACAATGAAGCCATGCAGGATGCTCATACAAGAGTGCGTCAGGATATTGCATTCAGTGATGAGGGAATGTATCGTTTCTGGGCTTATGAACTTTCAGATGAAGAAATGGTTGTAATGTACATTGCAAATCATTCGGGAACAGACGGAACATCAATGGCATTACTCAACATGGAACTTGAAATGCTCTATGAAAATCCGGACAGAACAGATATTCCGCAGAGCAGTAATTTTGAGGACTTTATGATTGAAAGAAAAGAACTTACCGAATCCGAAAAGTACAGGAAAGGTTCTGAATACTGGAAAGCTATCGCAGAAAAAGGCGAAATGGCTGAATTGCCTGAACATGAAGAAGTAACTGAAGACTGTATTTCAATGGAAATAGGAGCTTTTGTAGTTCCGCTTGAAAAGATTCATAAGATTGCGAAAGCCGGCAAGACTTCAAACTTCAATGTAGTTTTCCTGATGTACAGACTTGCACTTTATGAACTTCTGCACAAGAAAAATATCTTTATGACATACATTTTCACAGGCCGTATAACTCCGAAATACTTCCGTACATTCGGATTTATCGCACAGGGAGCAGGTTCGGCAATAGAAATAGATGATGAAGCGGACTGGGCGGAAAATCTTAAAAAAGTAAAGACAGAAATGAATGAATCTATGAAATATATCAATTATTCAGACAGTACGGTTTTTGGGGAATATGTTCTTTCATATATGCCTAAGACCGGTTCGGAAGTAAAGAGAACTTTTGCAGACCTTGAAAGCACGCCTTTCATCATTCATTCAACTTCGCAGTTCAAAGGAAGACTTTATGCGATAATTGCAACAGAAATGAATGATGTTGTGTATATGTATCCCATGTGTGATGTAAGCTTTTACGGCAAGGAATTTACAACGGCTTTCGGCGACATCATGAATAAGTATGCGGACAGACTTGCAGAAAATACAAATATGTCAATCAGGGAACTTACAAAGTAACAGGAGGATTTTTTTAAGATGGATAACAGAAAGAATATTATTGATATGCTTGCGGAACTCTGGCAGGCTGTACTTGAACTTGACGAAACACCTACAGAAGAAGCGGACTTTTTTGAACTCGGCGGTAACTCTTACAAGGCGTTTTTCGTTATAACAAATCTTCCTGAAGAGTACGAAGGGAAACTTGAAATGAACGACTTCTTCGAGTACGAAACACTCGGAAAAATGGCAGACCGCCTGATTGAAAATGTGAATACACCGACAGAAGAATAATCGCTTATGG
>OGPV01000544.1_pt1 | contig 29135 bp, 22 predicted proteins | sample 1553001 | NCBI WGS metagenome assembly OGPV01 (sample SAMEA2580268, study PRJEB22360) | human gut metagenome | biome: human gut; feature: human-associated habitat; material: faeces | place: Denmark | collected 2008/2010
GCTCTGCGCTTTTGGTTGTCCGGCCTCTCGGACCGTAGCTGTTATCGGAGGCTCTTCAGACACTCCGAGACGTTCTTCTCGATGCGCTGCAGGATGCTCTGCGTATCGGCCTCGTCGGCCGCCTTGACGAACTTCTCGCCAGTGATGTTCTCGTAGAGCTCCACGTAGCGGTCGGTGATGCCCGCCACAATCTCCGGTGTCATCTCGGGAACCTGCTGCCCCTGCTGCCCCTGGAAGCCGTTGGCCATGAGCCACTCGCGGACAAACTCCTTCGACAGCTGCCGCTGGCGCTCGCCGCGGGCAAGACGCTCCTCGTAGCCCTCGGCATAGAAGTAGCGCGACGAGTCGGGCGTGTGGATTTCGTCCATGAGGTAGATGACGCCGTCCTTCTTGCCGAACTCATACTTCGTGTCGACGAGAATAAGCCCCATCCGGGCGGCAATCTCGGAGCCGCGGCGGTAGATGGCGCGCGTGTAACGCTCCAGCTGCTCGTAATCCTCGCGGCTTACGAGGCCCGAAGCGATGATTTCCTCCTTCGAGATATCCTCGTCGTGGCCCTCGGCAGCCTTCGAGGTCGGGGTGATGATGGGCTCGGGGAACTTCTGGTTTTCGACCATGCCCTCGGGCATCTCCACACCGCAGATGGTCCGTCGTCCGGCCTTGTACTCGCGCCAGGCGTGGCCCGAGAGGTAGCCGCGGATGACCATCTCCACCTTGAACGGTTCGCACTTGCGGCCGACGGTGACCATCGGGTCGGGCACGGCCAGCTTCCAGTTCGGAAGGATGTCGGCGGTGGCGTCGAGGAACTTGGCGGCAATCTGGTTCAGAACCTGACCCTTGTAGGGGATACCCTCGGGCAGGACGACGTCGAAGGCCGAGATGCGGTCGGTGACCACCATGACCAGGTACTTGTCGTCGATGTCGTAGACGTCGCGGACTTTACCCGTATACTTGCTTTTCTGTCCTTCGAAGGTGAAATCGGTGCGAGTGATAGCGTTCATTATGTTTGAGGTTTTTTCCGCTGCAAAGATAGCATTTTTGCGCGAAGTTCGTTCGTCCCGAGGCGATTATGTTGGGCGTCGGCGGCACTCCTGCTCCGACGGAGGTTGGTTTGTCCCGCCGGTGTTGCTCTTGCGCCGCTGGCGACGGTTCCCGGTCGCTTGTGTCCGGGGCTGCAAATGCCCCGCTCTGTATTCTGCGTGCCGGGGCCTGTTTGCAGCCGGTAATTCGGTTTATCGGAAATCGGCCTTTCGCATCATTTCACCGAACCAGTTTCTCAGGGCGCTGCGGAACTGCTCTTCCTTTCTGTATCCTTCGGTGTACTTGCCGTAGTTCCCCTGTCGGTCGTAGAAGAACAGGATGGAAGGGCACATCCTCATGTCGTAGCATTCCAACAGTCTGCCGTATCCCTTCTGCTCTTCGATGCTTCCGGGTTTACTGCATACGACATAGCGTCTGTAGTCGTTTGCGCTGTACTGGCTCAGTACCTGGTTCCATTCTTCCATCATATTCTGCATGGGACGACCGGCTAGGTTCCCCAGAAAAATCACGACAGTCGGCTTCGTTGCCGAGGGTAACAGAGCCTGGAGTTGCTCGGGGGTGTCGATGATGTCCGTTTCGGGATTCACCCCGTACGACAACAGGAGTTTGTGGAGGTGTTCAATGGTGCCAGCCTCCAGCTTCTGTCGTTCTCTTTCGTGGGCGGCCTTCCTTTCCTGGAGAAGCAAATCCGGACGCATGAAGTCCACATCGAGCATGATGGAGACACGCTGAGGCTGGCCGTACTTGATTCCGGGAGCCCAGCGCGGAACCTTCTCCAGCACGCGTTTCAAATCGGCGAGCATCGCCGGGTTCCCGGTCCTGTCGCGGATAACCTTCATGCTGGAGATACGTCCGTCCTTCTCGACAATCACCGAAAAGACGATTCGTGTGGACTCCTGCACGTTGTTCAATGTCAGGCGGCTTTCTATCCAGTCGCGGAACTGTTGCAGGGATTTCCCTTCTGCCCCCAGGAACGAGGGCGGTGTGTCAGCCGAGGAATATATGATGTAGTCTTCATCATCTTCGGGGACCATCCCCATGGCCGAATAACTCATTCCCGCAGCCGAAAGGCAGAGCAGCAGGGTGTACAGTTTCATCTTCATCGCATTCATAGGTCGGTTATTTTGGGTGTCATCTTTTGCAGGGGGCGAATATGAACAAATATACGAAAAAGACGGCTGATACCGATTGTTATTCGTCTGTTTCACTGCTGGTTTGATGAGGACATGCATCTGTGCTCCGTTTGCTGCGTGACGCCGGCAATCTCAGTGATGGCGGTCTGTACCTGGTTCAGCGGTGCCATGAGGTTTCTTCGTGCGGAAAGGCGTTGCGGTCGATAAGGGAGAACGACGGTTCTGCCGATGCCGCTGCTCGTGTCGATGCGCCGGTGCTCGTTGTGCGGGAAGTTGCTGCAGACCCGATGGCATTCGTCGTCGCGATGCTGCACATCCTTATCTTAATAGAGGTTATACATTTCTTTTCTTTTGCCGCAAAAACAACATTTTTCTCTTATTGCTTAAATCCAAAGTATACGATGTCCATTCCCATATCGCCGATTAGTTCACCTTTTTTCAGCCTCTGTTTGGTGTTTTCTTCTGAACTAATGTCTTTGAAAATGATATCAATGATTCTGAGACCCTTGGGATATCGGAACCCTTCGCTTCGTCTTCGGCCGCGGATGTTGATTGATATGTGCCCCTTATCCTTTTTCTGACTTCTAAATAGCAGTAGGTCAGATTTGAAGCCACGGTACTTTGTGTTGACTTCACATACATCATAACCAATCTGCCGAAGGTCAAAGGGCTTATCCGGGTGGTTGAACGAAGTGTAGTAAGGATGAATGATGATGGTTCCTTCATCGAAGATTCCCTTTAGAAAATCTCTTGCATTCTCGTACAAAGGATTTCTACCATAACTAAATGATTCTCCCGTAGATTTTTGTAGTTGAGGCATCGATACGATCCATTTCCTATCATCGTCTGTGTCGGTCAGGAATTCCTTCAATTTAGCCCTGTCAAGAGCCTGGTAATTGATATCTATTTCTATGCATTTGAGGTTATTGTCGACAATGATCTGACGTTTTTTACCATCGACTTTATGGCTGACTAGAAATTCTATGAGTAGACGCTCGCCGTTATCCATTACACCTTCCACGTCCGGTCGGAAACCATAGCGTTCATCCCACTTCTCCACTTCAACATTGTGTATTCTTACGAGACCAGAGAGAAAAGTGCTGCTAATGGATTGAGGTAACATTATCCGTCCGGTTTCCTGAAGAACTTCTTTGGCGAGCAGGTGGAGTGAAGATTCGTATGCTCCTTCACATTCGAGTCCGTGGGCGTGTGCGAAATGGTGTTCACGAATTTGTCCGGCATTCTTAGCATATAGAGGAGCATTGCAATGGGGGCAGTGACAACCGCACTTCATGCCTTTGGCAACATCATCAACGTGGACGAGGTCTCCGTCTTCATCCAGCGCAAAAGTCAAGAACGCGCCCATGATTAAAACCTCCTTTCTATATATCTCAGGAGTTCTCCATCCAGCTCTTTGGTGCCCTGAGGAGCACGGAGAAAACCGTGTTTGGTAAGATTCTCTTCCGTGAGTTTACCGGATTTGGAGGTAGCCTCAAGGCGAAGCAGAGCATATTTAGTCTCGCTCTCGTCCTGACTTATACGCTCTTTATCGACCCAGAATTCCTCCTCCTTTACCATCCACTGGTCGTAGCGGACATTGATAGCCTCTACGGTCATCCGGTACTTGATTTCACGCTCCTCGGAAACGTAGATGTATATGGTATCGCCGAGGCTAACGTTATATCGACTTTGCTGCCAATGATACTCGCCATACCTCTCCAGACACTCTGCCAAACGGAAAGTACTACGCTTGGCCGTGATAAGCCACTTCTTATGGTTCTCTGGGTTGATATGTCCGGCCATATTTACTCGGTTGCTATTGGGGACAATGTCGAGATGGCAGTCCATTGCAGCAGCGATACGACAGAGAATGTCGAGACCAGCGGAATACTTCCCTTTCTCGATACGACTCAAATTGGACGCATCAATATCGGCAAGCTGTGCTACATCCCGAGCGTCCATACGACGCTCCATCCGAAGGCTCTTGATTTTTGCTCCAATTCGCTCACGTTCGTTTTCGCGATCTGGGCCATACCAGAAGATGCTAGCCCAGCAATGACATTGATACATGCCACGAAGAATCGGCCCCATTATAACAGAAGGGTCGCCCTGGTAATATTTGTCGAAGAGTGCAGCGATAATTTGGCAGTGCTGCTCCTGCATTTCAAAAGGGTTTACTCCTGAGAGTCCTAGCGTGAAACGGTCTCCTTGTGACGTTTCAACAGTCACCTTATCCAGGCTGACAAATTTACATTTAGTTCTTGTTTCCATAATTCTGCAACAGGGTTAACCTTAAACATCAAGAATTATGAAGCAAATATAATAAAAGGCCTTGATTTTACAAATTTACCAAGCGAATTATTACTATAAGGCCAAAATGTTTCCCTACGGTCTAAAAGATGATTGCTGAGTTGACAATACTCATTAAATCTTGATTCTAACAAATTTTATTGAATTAAAGCAAGCAACTTTAGATGTGGTAAAATACCAATTGTTGCTAATCTCAAGAAAAAGTGTAGATTTCGATGCAACAAGCCGTTACTTGCCTCTAAAGAAATTTGCTGATCCTCAAGAAAAACAGTAATTTCGTAATGTTAATTGGATTAAAAACAAAGAATTACAATGCTGAAAAGAAGAATGAACAATAGGAATACAGTATCAGATTGAGGTAGAAAATTATTGAGAAAATCTCGATAAGCTTATCCTGCAAAGACATTTATGCACAAGCAAAGCAGTTTTTTATACTGACTAATAGTTGGAGCGTTGAGATATTGAGATCGGTTCTATGGTTATTGATGATTCTTTTGATTCTATCGCATACTTGGAAATAGATGCGCTGAGATAACACCTGATTGACGATGGAGTTTTACTGAGACTGATCAGAGACTTGAGTTTGCCCAAAACTCTACGAAGTATGCGAAAGTGTCTAAGGCAACAGCTCTTTCCGCTGTTTCTGAACTGATCAAGAAATGGCTGAGACTATTGGATTACAGAGGACGGCAAACTAATCGGTGACAGAACAGAACTCAAAAAGAAGAAAGAGATAGAGGTTGCTTAGACATAGCTCATTAACTTATTATTAGAGGAATACATATCATGGGACTTCAAGTACATACTTCTCACACTGACCTGCCGAGTATGATGGCGGCCATTAATCTTAGCGATGAAGTAAAACAATCATCATTAGATGCAGATGTTCTAATCATGCCTGTTGGCCATAAAGGGGCTCCTTTCGCTTTTGCTCGAGGCGCATGCGATTTGTACCAGTATTTATGTGACAATGGAGTCAAAACAGAAATTCTTTGCGATGATGAGAATTTTGAAGAGATAGAACTGAATTCAAAAGTCATCAGACTGGGCAAGATTCTCTTGAAGAGTGCTGTGCTTCCTATCGCTTTAAGTGTTCTGGGAAATTTTGTAACTGACGCAATTAAAACGGATAAGAAAGATGATTCATTTGTTGAATTCGTTTCTCCTGCAGAATTGAATATCGAAATTGAGGTGGTTGATAGTCTTGGCACAAAAGAGTCTCTCACAATTGAATATAAAGGTGATGCAAAAGATTTTCCTGCGATTTCTGCTGAGATAGAAAAGCTTTGGAATGAGCATTGATATTCGAAAATATGATTTTGATTTCCTTTCGTCTCCTTCAGTCGATTACAAAAAAGAGCTAGAGTTAGTAAGAGGCGAAAAGAAGATTCAGCAGTCTCTTCAAAATGAAGAAGAGGCAAATGAACTATGGCGTGTCGAACACAGATTGTTAATATTCTATGAATATTCAGAATTATTCTTATTGCTGAAGAAGGAAGATTTTTATCAAGCATGGTGCAAAGCAGAGGCGATTGAACTTGCTATTGAAAATCTATCCACAAATTATCCGGAAGATAGTATCATTACGCAATTTATTCTTCAGTGTATTCACAAACTTCAACAACTATATCCTTATAGACTCTTCATGAGTACAGAGATTGTTGTGAAAGAATGTGAATGTAGCATTTGTGGTACAAAGTTGACTCCGAGAAAACATTGCAACCATCGAATTCGAAAAGTATATAATGGCGAAATGTGTCATCATATTGTAAAGAAAGCGAACTTGATCGGTGTTTCTATCGTTTCTAATCCTGAACATAAATACACAGTGTTATTTGCTAAGTCGAATGGTGGAAGTCAAACAGATCAATATGATTATTCAACTGTCAAAGCTCTGTTGGCAATATGGAAAGCTCCATTTCAACATTGGGACTATTCAACTAGAGTATCATATCATCCCAAAAGGAAGAAAAAAATCGATCTTGATTCACTTTGTCCGTGCATGTCTGGCAAGTTATACAAGGATTGTTGCCTTGATAAACCAGGAATAAGACACGTTCACATTACATTTCTTCTGCCATAACCAATGGCTTTGTTACCTTTGTGACCTGCTACGCTGCTAATGTCACAGAGTTCCTGTCGTCGCTTTCTTATATTTCGAATAATTCCCTTTTTGCGTGATAGAGCGAGAAGAGCCCCTATGTTTTTGGCTCCCTTTCATATGGACTGTCGGTAACGTCTCATAAAGTATAAGCATCTAACGAAAGACATCTTAACAATGGATTAAGTCGGAGTCTATTTGTTGCAATTTGGCCGAAGCTATCCAGGACAGCAAGCAGTATGCGGGAATCACGAACTGCTAGTCCACTGACTTTAGAAAGATGGTGTCCCATTTTAACGCATCGCTTACGGCTATCAATCTCGCAAAGGCCGCTTACTGCCAGAGCCGCTTAGCTTGGCCATTTTTACGAACTATTGGTATATATGGAAATATCATATAATTCAATATGATGGGGGAGACAAAAAATGGATGAAACAAGAAAATCATGTTGAAGATGATTTATTTACGAACAATGGTTTGTCTATATCGGTATAAAGTGTTAAATTCGCAAATTAATATATAAGAAAATGTATTTATATGGCACTTTATAATATTACATATGAATTGAAAGGGGCTGATACTGATTATGCCTCATTCTATAGTATTCTAAGAAGTGAGAGTGCGTATAATCAGTGCTTAAAGAATTCTTGGTTCATTATATCAGATAAAAGTCGAGCAGAATTGTATAATATACTTAAATCTCATTTAGGTAATAATGATTTAATCTTGATAATTGAGACTGACTTGGGTCAGATGTCAGGGTGGCTTCCTAGTGATTCTGTTGAGTGGCTTACGAAAGATAAATCTCTCTAATTTTCATTAATTGAAAGTCATGATAACTCATTTATCGTTAGAAAACTTTAAATGCTTTAATAGAAAGCAGGGTTTTGATTTGAGTAATCTTAATATTTTTACAGGTTTTAATGGTAGAGGAAAGTCTACCATTTTTCAATCTCTGCTCATGCTTTCCCAAAGCTATGAAAGATGTCGCGATATTAAGTATTTGTATCCTAATGGTATATATGTAAATTTGGATAGAGTATCTGATTTGCTAAATAAAGAGAGTACAAATAATGATAGGCCGATAAAGATAGGTATAAACACCACTGTGGAGGATTTTAAAGAAGTTGAAATGGGCTTTAAACCTAAAGGTGATTGGAAGGCTGAATTATGTGAGTTAGTTATTAATAACCAGAACTATTTTAAAACTACCTCATCTTTAGAGGATTCTGGTAAAGTTGTTGATGATGTGCAAAAAACACTTTCTGAAACATACTCATCATTCAGCCCTATACTATCTTCTTTTTATTTTATTTCTGCATCAAGAATAGGACCATCTTTATTTGAGAGAACGACAGAAGAATTATCATCTAATCCTGTAGGTGCTACTGGTGAGAATCGATTAAATGTACTGCTTTCTCATCCCAAACATAATGGTATTTGTTATGGGTCTTCTTGTTCTCCATCATTGAAAGAAGAAGTTGAAAAGTGGGCTTCTTATATATTAGATGGACTGCAATTTAATCTTGACGACAATGCATGTAATGTAATAAACCTTGGGATGAAGAACAAGGAATCTATTGAAGGCTGGATAAAACCAGTAAACATGGGTTTCGGATATAGTTATATCTTGTCTGTAATCATAAATGCGCTGATTGCCCCTAAAGATAGCGTGTTGTTTGTGGAAAATCCAGAGGCGCATCTTCACCCTATAGCTCAAGCACGTTTAATGGAGCTGCTTTGTAAGGTAGCAATGAATGACGTTCAAGTAAATATTGAAACTCATAGTGAGCATATTGTAACATCTGCTCGTCTTTATGCTTTAGAGCCTGATAAGGAAATAAAACAGGCAAATATTAATATATATTTCTTTGATAAAGACTTTAGTATTAAGCATCTGACGATTGATGAGTATGGTCAAATACCTGGTTGGCCGGAAGGTTTCTTTGATCTTCAGGAAAAGCAATTGATGCGTATAATGGAACTTGGTCTTTTGAAGAAGTAATGAAAGCAGATTTATATGTATATGCAGGTTCTTTTGCCTATGAGGAGGGTGTCTCAGAACAGGATATTCTTAAGCGATTGCAGACATTTAAAGAGTTGACTCAAAAAGTTGATGACTCAGACAATACATTTAGGGTGAATTTTTATGAATTGTTTCAAACACCAATTTCTGAAAATGGAATGACAATCGGAGATGCCTATGAGGGAAAGATGGAAGGAAGTGTCGCAAAGATGTATCAACAGCTTATCACTAATATATTTACATCTGGTACACTTAAGTCAGAGACTTCGTCTGGGCAAGAAATAGATTCGTTAATTGGAAATCATGATCAATATTCGTGTAAAGCTAAGGTTGTGTTATCAGACAAAAATATCTATGATCCTGAGAAGCATCTAGTAGGAACTTATGATGATTGGCAACGATTTAGAGTACATTTTTTAGGCCTATATCCTATAAATTCTGATAATTTCTACAACGAATGTAAGAAAATATTCAATAATATTATTTTTTCGGAAAAATATAAAGATGATACAATTGATGTTCTAGAATCTCATAGTGAGAAGATTGCACAAGGATTGTTAGAGGTTGAAAGATTTTTGATAAACGAATTTAAAGGATATAAAGGAAGTAGAATTAGGTTTCCTGAAATTTTTGCTATGAAACATAGCTTTGATGGCGGCTCTTTTCAAGGATCAAATCAAGATAAAACGACTTTTGAAATGGAGTTTCCTAAAATAGGTAAACTTAATTGTGAGCCACATTTGAAATTTAATAGCCCAGATGATAGTAAGAAGAATAAGCCTAAAATAAATATTTATTGTAGAATTTATTTTTTTATGCCGACAGCAGTAAGATGCGACAAGGTTTATGTTGGTGCGATAGTTAGGCACCTTTAAAAGTAAGATAACGTTTTCTTGTTTCAAAGGTATCTCAATATTTATCCCTACTTGCGATGCACTGTCAATAGTTTTCGTCTTAAAAGATAGGAATCTAAAAAAATACTTGTTTTTTCGCAAAAAATCGTCGATTTAACATTTTTTTCATTGTCTCCCACCGAACAGAGGGAAAAGAGGCAAAAACATCCCTTCCAGGCCCCGACTGCTCCCGTCTGTAAAGATAGGGCATGTTGGGGTTTATTTCGCCCAAAAGGGCAGTAAGATCGAGGTTGGATTCACGGATATTTTCGGGTTTCAAGTGTGGGATATTGCGTCTAGTTGAAGAGGTGTTTTGCTCGGCCTTAATAGTACCAGGAGCACACATAAATTTTGCAGCCAAAAGAAAAATGGCTGAGACCATTTCCATGGCTCAGCCATCTCTTTTCTTTCCTCATTTTGACTTTACTTTAACGAACGTATATATGAATACGGGGATAAAGTAAAGTTGCAACAGCCCCTCGGATCGACCAATCAGAAGAAAACCATATTCGGCCGGATCTTCTCGATCATCTTTTGCGGTACTTTGCACTCCCGGGCGATCTCCGGCCATCCGGATGCCGCCTGGCAAACTTCGTCGATGATCCGTGCGGCATTCTTGATGTTGTTCTTGGCCGCACATTCGAGCAGGTCGTCTTTGGTAATACCTCTGAATTTGCCGTTTATCGACATCTGGTGGGCCGAGGTCCACTGGCCGTCGGGATTGTAGGCATAGCCCATGTCGTAGGCCGGAGAAAGACGCCATTTCCCGTCTCTGTCCATCAAGAAAGAGATGTTCTTCGTGTGATCGTCCTGGTTGCGCACCACGACATTGAATACCATTCTGCGGAACATCTCCTGCGCCTCCTTGTAGGTGAGCCGCAGCCCGCGCATCACGGCAAACGCCTGTTCATAGGAGTAGGCCCTAAGGAGCCGGTAATCGAAGTGCGCGATGCCGCAGAGCGTCTGCATGTGCACCTTTGCACCGTTTATTCGGTCGAACCTCTTTGTCAGGAAATGAGCTCTTCCGTTCTCTTCGATCAGCGAGCATTCCGCCATGCCGATGCCGCATTCCTTCACAAGACGTGAGAAGGAGTATTCCAGACGCCCGAAGTTCTCCGTCTCCCTGAATCCTGCCGTGGCGGATACGTCGTCCAACTTGATGATATAGTAGTCGAACCCGTCGGGAGCCTCGACCTGTCCCGAACGGATCTCTCCGGTGGCTTTGTTGTAGGCAATGATTGCCTTGGCCCGTTGCCCGCCGGCAGAGGTGCCGAGGCGCAGAATCTCCGCTATGGCCGCCTTTTTGTCGGAGCCGATGTTCACGTTGAAACTCGATTTGTCGGCAAGGGCTTCTCTGGCTACATCCACCAGGGAATCGACCTCTATCCGAATATCCGTATCTACGGCGTCTATGGCCGGCTCGAATTCAAGGGCGCCCATGCAGCGTTTGCCCAGAAAGCAAAGCGTCTCGATCGCATTGCCGCTGGTCCGGCCCGTCAGGGCCAGCCACCTCTCAAAGAGGGCCCGGCCGTATGTATCCGGCAGGGAGTCCGCCAGCATCCCGGGCAGGCCTTTGAAGGTCGTTTTGTCGAGCTCCCCGAAACTGTACACGCGCCCCTCCCTTACGGGCATCATTAGCGGTGAAGGCTCTATACCCTGTCGAACAAAGTCCGGATCGTACTCGAACTGTGCGATTTCATATCTTTGGTCCCAACGTACCGAGCCTATGGGCTGGCCGTATAGATTGACACGAGCTACATCTACCATTCCGATTCCTCCTTATTCTCTTTTGTGTAACCTTTGGATGCCCGCTTGCGCTTGGGTTTGTTTGCCTTGCTGGCCAACTTGTAGTATTCATTTGGGCTCAACTGCTCCTCCTCGACGAGCGGGACGAAGACATCGAGCTTGCCCAGGGTGCGCAGGACGCGGATCAGCGACTCGAAATTTTTAACCTCCCCGTCCTCCATGCGCTTTATGGTGGAGATGGAGACACCGCTCTTGTCTGCCAGCTCGGCCTGCGACATGTTCTGCCTCAGGCGTACTGTTTTTATTTTGGCTGCAATTCTGTTGCAAAGCTCGGTATCTGTCAGTATGTATATATTGTCCAACATATCAAATCTGATACTTGTTTTAGCAAATATAAGAATAAAAGTTCATAAATGAAACTTTATTAGGGGCAATTTGGTTGGAGGTCAATTTATATGCCGTGAAACTTGTTGTTTGGTGTGTTTGGTTCGGAAATATCTTTTGCAGACAAAAGAAAAAATGGCAGGAGCCATTTGCAGAGGCGAAGCCATATTTTTTCTTCCCTCATTTTGACTTTATTTGATGAACGTATATATGAATACGGGGATAAAGTAAAACTCATGCGTGGAATATATATCATGTATCAGTTATCTTCTTCCATACATATTGGGGATAATCCGAGTTTTTTCCGAACAATATCTAAAACCAGAACATCTATGCGTTGAAAGTACAATTCAGCTTCTTGATTTGTCAGTGCAGGATGAGGAGATTTGCTTGATGCATCGTAATGCCTTGTTTCTTTTCTTGTGTTGGCAATTCCCAGTAGATTCTTTATTGTGGTTTCTCCAAAGAAAGGCAACAATTCTGGGAAAAGGTCTTTAATTCTTCTATCTGTTCTATGATTCAGTGGGTATAACCAGTTGATCATGTCTATTACTTTTCCCATAATCAAATAACAGGCTCTTTCATCAGACTCAACGGCGCTGTTATGTACAGCTATCAAGTCTTTAATTTCTTCATCCAAAGAATCATAATTATTAAGAGCAAAATGTAATTCGGGCAATGCTGAAGTTGTCATGTGCCCATTCGTTGGGATCGGAATTGCTCGTGCAAATGAAGAAAGAGTTTCCATTAGATGGATGTCGACCGCTGCAATATTGGCTTCCCAACCTTTAGGTATTTCTCTATGATCTATAGCTCTAACTCTTTTGTGAAATATTTGATTATGTGGTGAATTCAAAGAAACTCCGATGGCATACTTGAGCAACATGGTTAGTTTCTCAACAAAATTTGATGTTAGAACGCATCCAAGCGTAAAGTCATTATAATCTTTAATAGACTCTTTTGTGGAAACGACAATACGATATTCAGAGCTATATTTCAACTCTTTATAATCATCTGATATAATCCATTTATCATATTCGAAAGGACTATGCACATATTCGTCAATATGGATTGGTAATGGCTTGCTTTTATAAATTAAATGCATATTATGTTATGGAATTGTTATTTATTGGCGTCTCAAAGCAAGAGTGAGTCCACGCTCTCGCATAATACACTGTAGGAACAAAGGTAAGATATTTTCAATTTCTTCGAATACATTCTTATGTAGTATAGATACTTAATTATACAGATCGGCAATTAGTGCTGGTATGTCAATTTGCACTTGCACTTTTGCACTATGGGCTCCACAGTTTGTTTTACTGTCGGAGATAAGGCCTGTGTATGATGTCAATAATAACCTTTCTATCGGTTTTCTTCTGAATAAATTTGCTGGTTCTCAAGAGAATCCGTAATTTCGTGTTGCCAATTGAATAAATAACGCTTGCAATGCGACAAAGAAGAATAAACAACTGGACAACCGTATTGGATCGAGGCATAAAATGCCTTGAGAGAATGTCGTATGTCCAAACTTCGGGCATTGGAGCATTCTATACTTTTGGAGACATTTTCCGACGAATGTTTGATAGACCATCGGGGATACGATGATGCTGGTATCCCGCTGAACAGATAAATGAAAACCGTCGGAGAGTCCTTACCAAACTTTTCGACGGTTTTTGTTTTGTGCCTGTTGGTGACGTTCGCACGATGTGCTCTTCTCCGTCAATTCCGTCCACGGGCAGAATTAATGCATTATTAACCGCGCAGTGATGCGCATGAATGAAAAGATTATGAATTATAAATTTGATGGAGGCAGGGTGTTCTTTACATCCGACACCCACTTCAACCATATCAATATCATCAGGTTCTGCAACAGGCCATTCAAGGATGTGTCGCACATGAATGAAACGATTATTGCCAACTGGAACCGCGTGGTCGGTCCGGAGGATATTGTGTTCCACCTGGGTGATTTCTGTCTGGGCGGTTCTGCCGAATGGGTAAACGTACTGAACAGGCTGAACGGGAAAATATACCTTATTTCCGGTAACCACGACATCAAGAACCTGAGGCAGAATTACACGAAATACTTCGAGCAGATAACGATGCAGATGTATATCGAGGTGGATAAACAGAAGATTTATCTGAATCACTGTCCGTTCCTCTGCTATGGCGGCTCATACGATGACACCTGGCAGCTTTTCGGACACGTGCATACCCGAGGGAACAATACCGGAAAGGATGCTTCTCGGCTTAGTATGCTTCTTCCGACACAATATGATGTAGGGGTGGACAACAACGATTTCACTCCGGTTTCATTTGCGCAGGTGAAGGCAATCATCGAGAAGCAGATTGAACAATCGAAGAAAGGAGAGCAATATGATGGAGATACGGCACATGAGCGATCTGCACCTGAATAAGGTGTGATATGTCTTCGAGAATGAACCCCTGATGAACGGGTTTGATCCAGGAAAGTTAATTGAGATTTAAAATGAGCATAAGGAGATGAACAAAAGAATGAGCATAGATGGAAAGTTTTTTGCCGATTTGGCAAAGGAGGTTGGCTTGAATACTTCTCACTTGGATGTGTTGGGCGAAAGGCAGCATTGGGAGATTGTCGTTGGCGGCAATATGCTGGGACGGCTGATTGGTATTCAGCGCCAATTCGAGCGACTGGCCGTGATGGGCGACGATGAGTACCGGGGATTCTATATCGAGGTGCCGCGGCCTGCGCCGGTAGAGTGGGGCGATGCTGAGGAGTTGATTGCTTCGGGGGAATATGACAGCCGGGAGGCATTCCTTGCGGACTGGCTTGCATTCAACCCGATGGAGACGCGGTGGTTCCATGTCGCCTCGAGTCGATACGGTGATTCCCGGTCGCTTCGTATTACAGACCGGAAGCGTATCATGTTCATCATCACGAACAGTCCTGCTTGTGCAGATGGGGCCCCCGATGATGCGTGGTGCAGAGATATTCTCACACGTCTCTTCGACTATCTGCAGCGGCTGATTGATGTTGTTGTCGCGGATCCCGACAGATTCAATGACTACGTGGTGCACCACCTGCCGTACCAGCAGCGTACAGGACGGATCGCACAACGGGAATTTAACCGCATAGTACCGAATTGCAAAATTGTGGTAGAAGACCCGGAAACGGCCATCAAGGCTTTGGAAGATTCGGCCCACGGGCGTTCTGTACCGTCCTTGGAGACCATGACTATCCGGCTGTATTGCACCTATTACCGCATTGCCAACGAGGCGTATGAGGCTTACTATCGGAAACGGGGCGCCAGCGAACGTGTTTATGAGGGTCCGCAGGATGTCCCGGAAGAACTGCGGGATGTAGCCTACTACAAGCGGATGAAGTTTGTGGATGTGGAGACCCTGTACGACATTGACAGTCCGGCGGATTTCGTACGGTTTGCAACGGACCACTACGGTGAACTGGGACTTTCACGCTTGAATATTTTTGCCTCAAACAAACGTCAGCAGGGTTGGATAATCGTTGTCTCTAACAGTTATACGGCTAATGTTGGACTGGCTATCGAGGTGGCTACCGCCTTGTATAAGGCCGGAGCGCCGCTACTGATATATGACGCAGAGAAGCTCCTGCGAATCCTGCGGGAAGAGGATTGGGTGCGGCTGATTCCCGACTCCTTTCACAACTATATGGGTTATCAGGAAGAGGGCATCGTCTATGAACTGCCGTGGGAATACGAATGCTCGGACGATGGTGATTCACCTCTGACTAAGGAGCAATATCATGCGATTGTCTCGCTTACAGAATGGCAGGCGGAGGAGCGTGTGAAGCCCATCGCTTGACGGGTTTGTGATAATTAGTAATTTGGCTTATCTCCATGCGGGTTCGTATAGAGGTAAGCCAAGTTTTTTCTTGTTTGGTCAGATAGGCTCCTTTATACTTGAAGTCGAATGGGGCTATTTTTAGGGCTAAAATTCTCAATAAGAGTGCGGAAATGTTGAATTTTACAATAATCCAGCTGGTATTTTCTTATATTATTGAGATAAATTCTTATATTTGTAAATTTAATTTAGGTTTCATAAAGTTGATCTAACGGTCACATTATTAATGACAAAAAGTATATGTTGGATTGACCGTTGATATGGGCAAGTGGATATTACGCTGCTGGATACCCGAATCAAATAATAAATATAGATATTACGTAAGTTCATGTATAAAGTAGAATGGGATAAAGAAACAGGAGGCGTTATTCTAAACAATAGAATAACTGATCAGACATTGGGAATAGCGCCACGTCCCGTATTTTTCGAGGAATTGGACTTGCTTGGGTTGGATAAGTTGGGCTGGGTTTACCCGCATTGCGAAGAGCCATTGATGTGGGCAATCAACAAGCAATATTATTATCAAGGAGAAAAGCTGTTCGAAGCAAAAGGTGCTAATATCTATACCATGCCGACATTGGAGTTTGGCAGGGGGATAGAGCCGATGCCATTAAAGCCAGTTGATATGGCCGGCATGTTGGCAAAGACGGCAGATATTATGTTTGTGCTCGAGAACGAGGCCATAGAATTTATTCGAGATACTTATACGGTTTATGTCAAAGTAAACAAGGCTTATGAAAAAGCGGATGCCAATAAAATGGACTTCGAAGCATTAGCTCAAAGGGCAGAGAAACGAATCCGTCAAAAAATGGCAGTCGTCAAACAAGATTGCGACAGCTTTGATATTATGCCGTTGGACGATGCAGAAGCCGCGGGAAAGAAGGTTGTATTGTCTACTAAAATAGATCGTTTTATCGCATCTTTTTCTGGGGGCAAAGACAGTCAAGTGGTTTTGGATCTTTGTACTCGGGCAATTCCTCCGACCGAATTTGAAGTGATATATAGTGATACTGGGTATGAGTTACCTCCATCGTTGGAATTGTACAAGGATGTGGAGCAATATTATCACCAGAAGTTCCCTGCATTGAAATTCTCAATGGCTCGCAACCACGAGTCGGTATTGAATTACTGGGATAAAATTGGTACACCCAGTGACAACCATCGCTGGTGCTGTTCCGTGATGAAAACAGCCCCCCTTTATAGAATGCTTAAGGTGGAGGAAAATAAACAGGCAAAAGTGCTTGTCTTTGATGGGGTTCGTGCTGAAGAATCCATGCGGCGTGAGAGTTATCAAAGGATTGGAAAAGGGAAGCATACGTTTGTGTATAATGCCCACCCCATCCTGGCATGGAATTCTACAGAAATCTTTTTGTATATCTTTCGACATAATTTACAGATAAATTATGCCTATCGCGTAGGAAAAGCACGAGTCGGGTGTTTGATATGCCCATTCTCAACATCGTGGGATGATATGGTTATTAATCGAGTATATGGGCAGGAGTTGAAACCTTTTGTGGATCGATTAAAGACTTATTCTTCGCAAGTTAAGATTCTCAATTTTGATAATTTTTTAAGTGAAAGAAGGTGGAAACTAAAGCCTCTTGGTGATAGGTCGCAGATTATCCCTAAAGTAGAATTCAAGAGCAGTATGAGTTCTCACGATTTTATAGTGGAAATAAAAGATTCTCGCCAATCTATATTATCGTGGCTCCCTGCACTATGTCCATATACGATTCGTGAGGTAGAGGGCGGGTTCGTTGGCGAATTACATTTTAAGAAATCGATATACCCATACGAGATTAGTATTCGAGATACTGAAACTTGTTTTAAGGTTCATGGTAACCCTGAAAATGAACTTGTTTATCTGCTACGTCGGTTAATCTATAAAACCGCCTATTGTATTAATTGCGAGGTGTGTGAGGTAGATTGTCCTACTGGCGCTCTTTCAATCGTTCCGAATGTAAAAATTGATAATAATAAATGCATCCATTGTCATAAATGTTTTAACACACATGATAGGGGATGTGTTGCAGCAGATTGTGCACGTATGATTATAGACACAGAAAAGAAATTAGGTGCTAAAATTCAAGGTTATAAGACTTTTGGATTGCGCGAAGAATGGATTGACGAATATTTTATAGATCCTGCTGAGTTTTGGAAAGAAAATTCATTGGGAACAGCCCAAGTCGATGCCGTTAAGGCATGGCTTCGAGATGCCGAGATTACGGACGTAAAGAATAATATAACACCTCTGGGGGCTATACTGAAAACTATATATCAAGATAACCCTCTTTTGTTTTGGGAAGTGGCATATATCAATATGTCGTATAACTCTTTTATTGTAAACTGGGTATGTGCTAATATTAATGCAGGGCAACTTTACAATAAAAAGTTGATTAAAGAAGAGATCGGGAATCAGGGATATACCGGATCTTTGTCGACTGTTGAGAACGCAGCTTCTGCATATATTGATTTAGTTAAGCGAAGTCCTATTGGAGAATCTTTGCGACAAGGGATAGTGCAGGGTAAAGATGGTTTTGTAAAAGAAGCTTATGACGATCTAAGCCTGGAAGCTATTGCTTATTCGATATATAAGTATGCTCAGAAGTCAGGCTTTACGATGATGCGAGTTTCTGACTTTTATAAGTCGGAGGAGATCTGTGGTGTATATAAAGAGTTTCGGATTAGCAAAGATTCTTTGATAAAGAAATTGCGCTCCTTGAGTTCTGCAAATAATAGAGTTCTCATTGCGGAATTGAATATGGGTTTAGACCATATCACGCTTCGAGATGATTTGGATCCATTAAAAGTTCTGGAAATGTTGGCATTGTAATGGATATTCTTCTTGTGGCATACAAAGATATGATCTTATCAATAACCCAAGGTTATTGGGAAGGTCGAGTGTCTATATCTAAGCCAATATATATGTTGGCTATTTTGGATGCTATCGAGAGAAATGTTCTTATTTCCAATAAAATAGAGCTGAATGATGTATATATCCGAAATAAATTTGGCGAATTTTATAAACAATATAATGGGAATGAGAAAGGATATTTGTCAGCTTTCTTTATTCGGCCATATTATCATTTAAACACAGCACCTTTTTATCATTTAGTTTGGAAAGAAGAAAACCGTCCACCAATTAAAGGACATACACCATCTGCAAGGTATTTTCAAGAGCATCTTTTATATGCGAAGTTGGATGATGAGTTGTGGGAGCTCCTGCAGAATGCTGAATACAGAGAATTCATTCGTAAGAGTATAATAACCCGTTTTTTATATAAAAAATAGATCGCGTCATGGCTACAAGATACGACGAAATCATCAAGTTGCGTGCAGGAAAAGCCGCATACAACATCGCAGAAGAAAAAGAGGGAGAGTGGGAATCATTCATCCCCAATAAACAGTTTGACTATGTACTGAAAACAGTACTTAAATCAGTGCGTGGTAACGACATTGACAATCATAAATCATTCTGGGTTAACGGTACCTATGGTACAGGAAAGAGTCATGCCGTAGCGGTGTTGAGCCATCTGCTGGGAGATCCGGTCAAGAATATTCAGGAGTGGGTCGATTATGAGTATAAATCAGATGATGTTACTCGACAGGCAATCTATTCTCTCCGAGATAAGAAACGTCTGCTTACGGTAAAATTGTCGGGAATTGAGAAAATGTCTCATGCTGCCGATCTCGCTCTTGTTTTGCAGAAAGCAGTAACAAACACCCTCCGTGCCAAGGGAATTGAATTGCCTAATCCGGTGCCGACGGATTATGAAAATTATATCGAACATATCGAAAAGAATCCGAAGATTTGGGAGCCGTTAATTGAAGGAGATTCCAGGCTGTCTTCTATCGTAGCCAATAGCAAGCAGCTTATAGATAATCTAGCCAAGTGCGATTTGGCAACCTACCATCGGGTTGCTGATACTTTGCGTAGTGTTGATCTGGATATTCGGTTAAAGAACGAGACGATCAAGCAATGGCTTGTGGAGGTTCAGAACGAGTTGGCTCAGATGGGCACGTACAACGGATTGTTAATTGTTTGGGATGAGTTTACCGATGTGATGGACTTGATCGGTGTTCCTGTATTGAAAGAGTTACAGGATATCGCTGAGAAGTTTATGAATTCAGAGAATAATTCCTATTTATTCTTCATCTCGCATCCTTCGGCATTCAATAATATAGATGCCGAGCAGCTCAAACAGACGGATGGACGATATCACCGCATGAAGTACAATATGGAGCCGGTGTCGGCTTTCCAGATAATGTCTCGTAAATTTGAGGTGATTGATTCGGAAAAGCACGAGCAAATGTATCGGATGTTCTATGAATCACACCCTGAAATGCTGGACATCTATATTCAGAAGAGCAACGACAATCAATCCACGAAAGAGGATCTTTTCAACCTATTCCCTCTGCATCCTGGTACGGCGACCCTGGCTACACATTACGCGACAGTCGTTGGGTCGTCGAGTCGAAGTGTTTTTGAGTTCCTTGGCCAGAATGATGCGATAAAAGAATTCTTGGATAGTGAAGACCATTTTTTGAATCGAGATCTCATTACACCCGATTACCTGTGGGATTATGTATTGAAGGTCTTTCAGGATGATGTAACCAGCTATGGAGCCGTTACTGAGCGATATAACTCATATATCAATCAGGTCGGTAATCAAGGAGCTCCCTACATGGCTGTTTTCAAAGGTATTTTGTTGCTCAATGCCTTCAATAATATATCGGGAGAGAACAACAATGGGTTGATTACCCCTTCAAAAACGAATATTAGAAATCTTTTTGTCGGGACCCAATATGAGAATGAAGTCGACCAGGTATTGCAGTGGATTCATGAGCAAGGAATTATACAATGCGCACCTGGTGAGATGTATTCGGTTCAATTTTCCGCATTCCCATCTGGAGAGGTTGAAGAGAAGAAGAATGAAATGCGCAATGTGCAATTCAGATATACTTCGCAAATTCTTAATTTCTCTGATGCTGCCAGTGTCGCCTTTAAACAACGCTTCATGCAGCGGGTGATTAGACCGTTTGGATTCAAATTTTACTCCAATATAGATAACGAAGCGTCTTTGCGTAGCCAAATCAAAAATGGGCGTAAAGAGGCAAAAGGAAGTTTTCTGTTTTTTGCGCTTTTGCTTGCTCGTAATAACGAGGAGTTGGCTATGTTGCGCTCTTTTGCGGAGCGTTGTGCTCTTGATCAGGACGACAAGGATCTTGCTAATATTGTGTTTATCGTTTTCGACGAGGTGTTTACCGATCAAAAATATGAACAGTTTATCGAGTTCCAAGCTCATTATGCTTGTGCCAGCAGTCATGGCTTTGTCGATCAGACCAAGGTCCACCGAGATCATGCCATCGCTATGATTAAGGAATGGATGGATTCTGTACAGCGTAATAATGCCATTGTATACATTAATGGGGTTGACAAACAATCTATATCTGTAAAACACCTGTCAAGTATTGTTAATTCTTCAATCGCTCCGATAATATTTCCTTATGGGCCAGATGCTCATGCGGATTTGAGGCAAAAAGCCCCCAATACATTTTGGCGAGCACAGAATTCCAAAGAGATTGTACGTTCATTCCTTTTTGCGACATCTCGAAGCGAATTCTCTGATATAAATAACCAGATGCGTCCAGTTCAATATCTTTTGCAAGATTGTTTGGATGAGAACTTGGAATGGAAGTCGGATGTTCCCGAAGGTCATCCGTTCAAGGTGGTCTGTGATAAAATAAACAGTATTATCAAGCATGCTGACAAAAGCTTGCCTTTCAACTTTGATGAGAAGTTCTCATTGCTGGCAAAACCGCCATACGGATTGTATGGTAATTATGCGGCAATGGGAATGGTCGCTTTTGCCTTAAGGCCATGGGTGAATAAGATATTTGACACCCAAGGAAAACCTCGTGATGCGAAGGCATTGGTGGATGATATCTCCATGCTGTTCAAAGTCTGGGATGAAAACAAGTCGAATAGCAAGTTGACGTTCAAGTTTCAAACTCCCGAAGAAGGGAAATTATGCAAAGAACTGATTAATCTGTTTAACTTGTCTGGTAAAGATAGCGCTTATAAGGATGTTTCTAGTCTTAAGGATGCTCGTTATGCGATTACTGGCGATTTCCTTGTGCGTAAAGGTGCGCCTCTTTGGTCTATAAAATATGCCCCCAAGTCTGCTTTTGCTGCTCTTCCTGCCGAGATCCCAATTACAGATGAGATAAAGACCTTGGTAGACGATATTGTTACTATATGTGCAGATAGAGATCTGCGTAACCCGGCACTTGTTAATGAAACATTAAAGCTGCTTGAAGCGTGGAGAATTGACTTGAAAAACATCCTTAATATTGATGCTGTATTCCAGGAAGGATTTAATAGCTTCTTGATGCAGATTGATAGAATCGAGTTGAAGCTAGAAGAGATAGAGGATGTTAAAACGTATGTAAAGGGCCATCTGGAATCGACGGTTGGTTATTGGACTGAAGAGGAAATTACAAATGCTGCTAAGAACTGGCGATTGGAACAGCAGTATCCTGCATTTACTCCAGGAATGCCATCAGGAGGTAATGTTTCACAAAATCCAACTCCAGCTTCAGTCCCAGCTACAACTCCTAGTGGTTTTTCCAGCTATCAGATTGTAGAAGAAAAACGAGCCAAAGCAAAGATTCGAATCTCTGAATTGACTTCCCTTGACGAAGCCAAAGCATTGCTAATGAGTCTTTGTGAAGAGGGGGATGAATGGATATTGGATAAACTGAATAAATAATTCGAGCTATGTATAGGGTATTCGATTCGTTGGAAAGCCTCTATGCTGAGATGGCAGAGGATAAGAACTGGAAGGGTGCTGAAAGCACGCTTCGCAATCGTTATCCTTTACGTTTCGTTTTGTTTGAGAATTTTTCTGATTTTCATGATTTCATAGACAAATGCAGTTGTCACCATGTTTATGTACAGAGCCTGGAGGGTTGGATGCCTGATGGTTGTGATGAACAGTTGATAACTTATTCTCAATTAGCACAATGGATTGAAGACTATGTGAAGCATTTGCCGTATAATGATTATGTAATTGCTCCGTTCTCTGAAATAGCTCGATTTTATGATAATGAAAACTATGCCGAGTTTGATTCATTGGTAAGAACAATTCGATTAATTGAATCTTCCGAATGTGCTCAACAGGGTCATCAACGTATCTATATCCCGATTATTGGTATGCAGGGTAAGATGGATCGATTTAAAAACGATCCTAATATCCATATATGGGAATATTTGTCGGGAAAAGACCAACAAAATTACAGGCTGATTCTGACTCGAGGCACTACATATGGGGTAAAAGGTTTGAAGTCGCAATATACCTTGTGTGAGAATCTGCGTCAGTGGATTGGCCTATGGAAGGATGGGAATGAAGTGAAGGAACAGATTATTTGTTCTTCCAAGACAATTTTTGATAATGCACACCATGCAAGACCGGATAATGCATTTGATTATGTTATTTGTGAGAATATATTGCAGTTCCTGAATGATGGCTTGGGGCTGGGATTTGGCGATATGTTTTCCAGTGAAGAAGATCTGTCCTATTGGGAGCGGTTGGCCTCTGACATTGATGTATCGAACTTTAATTTCGATGCGTATATCAATGGTCGGTTTAATACTTACGCTTTAATTGATGAGAAAGATTTTATTCATACATGGTTCGAATATAGTGATGGTTTTTCTCGGTGGTTGTTAAGAGTATATTATCTTTTAAAGTATAAAGATAACACCTATCTTGGTAGGGCCTTATCTGCATGTAAGACGCAAAGTACCGCGGATCTATTTTCGCGGTTGGCGACACAAATATTCGATGAACAGTTCGATGAAGCTACTTTATTGCAGCGGCAGTGTGCGTTGTGCGAGGCTGGCAAATATCATGTTCAAATTGCAGAGCAGGCAGAACAAAAAATACAAACCAAGCTCATCTCTTTGGTTGAGAACCCGGAAATAGGATATGATGGGGCATTAAAATATGTTACAACTCTAACCTCCTCAGAACGGTATTTGTTGATCGAATGGTTAGGACAGCAAAAGATTGAGCGCGAGAGTGTCAAAGAACTTTTCCCTGAGTTGTATTATTATACAGCGCCATTGAACCTTGGTTTAGAAGAAGAGAACATTTGGATAAATACCTATTTTGACGCATATCGGCAGTCGAAGCTCTCAAATAGCATAACCGCGCAGCTCTCCCAAATTATCAAAAAGAAGAATGCTTCTGTTTCATCTTTTGAATTATGGGTAAATAGCTTCAAAACAGTAAAGACACTTTTGTATGGTAGAACCGATATAGATGTCTTCTACTGGATTGATGGATTGGGTGTTGATTGGATCTCATTTATCACGCATGTTATTGAGCAGCATAATGTTGATGGCGTTTATCTTAATGAGATACATATAGGAACAGCTCAATTGCCAACCACGACTTCAGTTAATAAAAGTAAATTGGAAGAGTTAGCTTCTGATACTTTGCATAAAATAGGAGACATTGATGCATATGCTCATACTGCTAAATGCTTCCCGAATTATATTGTTGAAGAGATGGTTAAAGTGAAGGAGGCTATTGAAAGTGTATTGGCTCAATACAACGGGAAAAAGATAGCATTTGTATCTGATCATGGAATCAGTTATTTAGCTCAATATGGTGCTGGCCTTAATCTGGCTAGTATTCATGCAGAGCACGCAGGCCGATGTGCATCAACAGAAAAAGGAAAAATATCTTTGGATGATCAGTATGTTGTGGTTGATGATGGAAAAACAATATGTTCGTTAAATCATGATTCACTCTCATCTAAAACTCCTAAGGGACAAGGAGCGCATGGCGGCGCAACACCTGAAGAGGTGTTAGTCCCCATTCTCATTGTTTCCAGCCAGAAAAACGCAACTTGTTATTCTGTGCGCCTATTGAATGACGAACTAACGGCAATGTCTCCAATAGTACGATATTCAATTAAAGGTTTAACAAGTGTAGATCATCCTAAAGTCATTTATAATAAAGTAGAATACCAACTGCATAAGGTCGCAGATGCTACGTATGAAAGTGACCGATTGAATCTGGTATATTCTGTAACATCAATAACATTAGTTATTGGAGAATACAGTAAGAGCGATAGCTTGATTATCAAGACGGGTGTAAAAGAAGACGATTTATTTGGAGATTTATAATATGCAAACAACGATAGTTCAAAAAATACGAGAGCAGTTTGCTCCCATGGCAATATATAAAGATCCGGCCTCGACTAACAGCTTGTTTGCTGGCCGGAATCTTCCATCGTTTGTGAAAGATTTTATTCTCAAACGTTATATTGATGAAACCGGCGCTATTAATCGTCAGGGTTTGACGAACTTCCTTGATATGGTGATCCCTGAACGTCAGACTGATGTAAAGGATCGGTTGGATGCAGGAGAGGAGTTGACCTTATTGGCCCGTTTCATTATATATATTGATTTGATTAAAGGCATTCGCCGATTTGGTATTCCGGATCTTGGAATTAAAATAAATGAAGGACAGATCCCTGAATATGTTTATCGGAATCATCGAGGTGAATTAGTAGATGGCGAGAAGTGGGGAATTATCAAGCTTTCCGTGTTGCCGGATGAGGATGGTAAACGAAATCACGTGGAGATGGTTGATTATAAGCCGTTTAAGCCATATCGATCAGTTGATGTTGAATATCTTCGGACAGCAAGAACCGCTTTTTCTACTCAGGAGTGGATTGATGTATTGTTGTCTGCGATGGAATATGAGGCTGATGGATTCGATAATATGACCCAGAAGATTGAGTTCTTGACTCGTCTACTCATATTTGTTGAGCCTCGGTTGAATGTTATTGAATTAGCTCCCAAAGGGACAGGTAAGTCATTTGTGTTTGGAAATCTTTCCAAATATGGTTGGCTGGTAAGTGGTGGCAAGGTTACACGAGCCAAGTTGTTTTATGATAAACAAAAACAGCAAAATGGAATTATAAAGAACCACGATTTTGTTGCTTTTGATGAGATTCAAACCATCATCTTCCAAGAACCTGCAGAAATACAGGCAGCCCTTAAATCATATCTGGAGTCCGGTAAAACAACGATAGATAGAAACGAGTTCAGTTCGGAGTGCGGCTTGATGATTATGGGAAATATACCTCTGAACGAGCAACGCCGACCATTGAATTATCGTTATTTTGATTCTTTACCACAATCGTTTAGGGAATCAGCTTTGCTAGATCGCTTCCATTGCTTTATTGAAGGTTGGTATCTGCCTCGTATCAATAAGGGTATTGTGTATAAAGGTTGGACGATTAACGTGGAGTATTTCTCTGAGATTCTACATGCTCTACGAACACAAAACATATATGATATTATCTTTGACGAAATAGTCGGGTATGATAGGAATGCAGATACGCGAGACTTCAATGCTGTAAAACGGATTGCGGTTGGCTATATGAAGCTTTTATTCCCGCATTGGATTCATGTTGCTGATGTGAATATAGAAGAATTTAATACATATTGCTTGCAGCCAGCAATTAGGCGTCGAGGAATAATTAAGGAACAGTGTCATTATATAGATCCTGAGTTTAAAACTTTAATGCCGAACTTTTGGATAAAATAATATTATGTGCTATGAATATAGATGCTTTCGTGAATGCAAATGATTCTGCAAGAATATATGAATGTACATATTATCATGATCCAACACGGTGGAATTCTATTCCTAAGGATACCAAAGAAATATTGACTAGTCAAAAATGGTCTGGGTATATAAAATATCTAGACCCGGAAGGCAATGTTTCGGATGCAATAAAAAATCTACCGAATAATGAAGGGGGAATATATATTTTTTTTATTCAAGGTCCAACATTACCATCCGCTGAAATGTATATAGCGTATATAGGGAGAGCGCTATTTACAGATGGTCAAAATATAAAAAAAAGAGTTAGTCAGTATAATCGGGAAAGCAAGCGTAATAACGCTCGGCCTAAAATTTCTCGTTTGTTTCGGCATTGGAAAGATTATTTATATGTTAAATATTTTTCTACTAAAGATAATGAATTAATACAACAGGGAGAAAGCGCGTTAATTAAAGCAATTCTTCCGCCTTTTAACGATGATATTCCAGAAAAGATTGAATTTAAGCAAGCGAGAAAAGCATTTTAGTTATGGCAATATTAAATATCCCTGCAATAAGAGGTGTATTAGGAGGAATAATTTATTACACTTCTTCTTTTACTTTTAAGCAGATTGCGACTTTGGTGAGTCCAATCAATGATGAATTACATACCTCTACATCTTTAAAAGATCAATTGCAACGATCTTTAACAGAAAATCACAAGAGTATAACTTCTTATATACTGTCACAAAAAGAGCATTTTTTCAATGCTTTAGTTTTAGCTGTTTATGATGGAGATCCTATATGGAATGAGATTGAAGTTGGTTTTAATGGGGAGGATTATTACAATATGGGATTTCTGAGATTATCGGGAGAAGAAAAAATATTCCCTGTAGATGGACAACATCGTGTAGAAGGTATTAGATCAGCTATAAAAGAAGATACTAATTTGGAAGACGAAACAATAGCCGTTATTTTAATAGGACATCAAAAAAATAAAGAGGGAATGGAGAAAACGCGGCGAATTTTTTCAACCTTGAATAGATATGCTAAACCTGTAAGTACTGGTGATATTATAGCCTTGGACGAAGATGATGTAGTCGCAATAGTAACGAGAGACTTGTTAGAGACATTCCCGTTATTTTTGAACGATAAAGTTGGAGCTGCAAAAAGTTCCAAGGCTCTTTCTAAGGATGTAAAATCTTTTACCTCTCTGATAACATTGTATGAAACAAATAAAATAATATATAGGTATTATATATCAAAAACAAAAAAGAAATTATATTCTAAGTCTCAGATAGCTGAGTTTTTAAAGATTAGACCAGATCAATCTAAAATAGATGAATTTAAAAACTATTTAGTAGAGTTCTGGAATCTATTTTGTGATTTGTTTTATGGAATGCGAGAGTATATACTTTCTACAGATAAAAATGCTGCCGAAAAATATCGAAATCGAGAAAATGGAGGTTTAATGTATTTTAGACCTGTAGCTCTGCCAGAATTAGTTATTGCAATTTTAGAAACCGTTTTTCGGGAGAAAATATCATTAAAAGAAAGTATGACAGCCTATTCAAAAATGGAAATGTGGATATCTAAAGATCCCTGGGCGAAAGTTATTTGGGATGTGGATAAGCATGTCATGATAACATCAAACTCCACTTTGGTACATCTTATTTTAATGTATATGTATGATGATAATATGCTTAAGGATAGCGAATTGTTAAATTTGAAGAGAAGATATGCAAAAGTAATTGGAATTGATGCTGAAAAAATAGATGTTCAATTAAGTAGTCTTAGATAATTTAAACACTCGCGTCTTTAATCAATCTAATTAGTAAGCCGACTAATTGGAAAGCGATAAGATTCGTTATTATTTATTCTGCTTATTTTAATAATAATGGTAGATTATGCAACCTTATAAATTTGCCAGATTTATAAAGTAATTTCCCCCCCCTCCATATCCGGCAAGACCGGCGGACTATTAGCGGTCGCACGAGGCGACCGCTTTTTGTATGCTTGTTTCATGACTTTATCGTCTTAATCCTGTTCTTGGTTTCTTGCCCAATAGGAGGGTTGCAGCACGGGCACAGCGGCGGGCCCATTGCAGGTCGTCATCGTCCTTGTCACGCCAGGGAAGATCGCTCTGCGAACCTCCGCCACCACCTCCGGTAGATACGGCGGGCGTCTCAAGCATCCCGACAAAGAGAGCTACGGCTATGTCGGTCAGCTCGCTGCTGTTGGCAACCTCCTGGTAGTCGAACTCTTCGTTGAAATAGTCAAGCACCCGCTCCGGGATATAGAAACGCTGTTCCGTTCCGCTATGGGAAGAAAGCGTGTAAGACACCGAGCCGGAACGATAGTGAGTATAGTCCATATCGGCTGCCGGTCTTTTAACGGGTTCCGGCCTATGGATTTGAGAAGTATTGACCTGAGCGGCAAGCCTCTCCCGATAGTGGAGCTTTTGCCAGGTATGGGGAAGTTTCGAAATCATCAGGTTACGGGCCACTCCCAGTTCAGAAGCCTTGTATTTGGTATTTCCTTTGAGGATCGCATATCCACGGAGAACATCTTTCTTGTCTTTCCGTTCATATACGGAATAGCCTCTCCGGGCAAGTGCCTTCTTGTATTCTTCCCATGACCACGATGGCATGGTTCTCAATACCTCCATGCACTCTCTGCTTACTTCCGGAATGTTGCGACTTCGGATTTCTTCCGCAGTCTTCCAGCCACGTTTCACTGCAACTCGCTCTGCTGCACGTTGTGCCCGAAGATGGATGTTATGGTCATTGTTGATGTTCCCGTTTTCATCAAAGCGGCAAATTGCGGCGTGTAGATGGGGAACTTTCCCTTTGGATTCCATGTGCAGGTAAACCGTGTATTTGCTATTTGCCAGATTGGTCGGGCTGGAACGGACTTTCCCGTCCTTGCCGGTAATCGTTTGTTTGTCGAACTCTTCGACGAATTCGTGCCAGAGCTTTTGCCAGTCCTCAATGTCATAGAAACTGGTATGCTCAGGCG
>OGPV01000551.1_pt1 | contig 29002 bp, 25 predicted proteins | sample 1553001 | NCBI WGS metagenome assembly OGPV01 (sample SAMEA2580268, study PRJEB22360) | human gut metagenome | biome: human gut; feature: human-associated habitat; material: faeces | place: Denmark | collected 2008/2010
AGCCAGTCGCCAATGGCACGCGACAAGCCTGCTTCGTACAAAGGCTGGAAATCCGACGCATCGCGCAGCTTGGCAAAGCCCTCACGGATGGCTTCCTCTGTCAATGAAGATATCCAAAGACGTTTCACCGGGCAACGTGCCCCGGCTTTCTGCATCACCCAGCGCTGTATCAATTCTCCTTCCTGCCCGGCATCACCACAGTTTATAATCATATCGGCATGTTGCATGAGGTTCTCTATCGTATGGAACTGGCGCTCGTATGTGGGATTACTAATCAGCTTAATACCGAAACGGGGAGGTATCATGGGGAGGCTTCCCAAGCTCCATGACTTCCAATTAGGGGTATATTCATGCGGCTCCTTCAGCGTACAAAGATGGCCGAATGTCCAGGTCACCTGGTATCCGTTTCCTTCGATGTATCCGTCCTTCTTTTCTTTCGCTCCCAATACATCGGCTATGTCACGCGCCACAGAGGGCTTTTCGGCAATACAAACTATCATTCGTTATTCTTTTAGCGGGACAAAGGTAATAAAAAGGGGGCAAGAACGAAACTATAAGCAAGAAACGATAACATAGACCAGGTGATTTTTCTCCCCCAAAGCTGACGTACGGACATAAAAAAAGGAGTACCGCTGTACTCCAACCTTTGTTAACCTTAAATCTAATACTATGAAAAACACATTGCAAAGATACGGACTTCTGATAAATCTGCAAATTATCCAACTAAAAAAGTATGTTCTATAACACAGATTAAGAAAAAGGGACGGATATGTAAACACATACCGTCCCTCTTTTAACATTTAACGTGTCGGATTATTCTTCATCCAACAAGATTTCCAATATCTGGCAAGCAGCCTTGGCAACCGGAGTACCGGGGCCAAAGATGGCAGCTACACCTGCCTTGTAAAGGAAGTCATAGTCTTGTGCGGGAATTACACCACCGGCAATCACTACGATATCCTCGCGTCCCAACTTCTTGAGCTCTTCGATAATCGGCGAAACCAATGTCTTGTGTCCGGCAGCCAATGAAGAAACACCTACTACATGAACGTCGTTCTCAACCGCTTCACGGGCAGCCTCGGCCGGTGTCTGGAACAAGGGTCCCATATCCACATCGAAGCCACAGTCGGCATATCCGGTTGCAACAACCTTGGCACCGCGGTCGTGACCGTCCTGGCCCATCTTGGCTACCATGATACGAGGCTGACGTCCCTCTTTCTTCGCAAACTTCTCCGCCAATTCACAAGCACGGTGGAAGTCGCTGTCATTCTTACTTTCTGATGAATACACGCCTGATATAGTTCTAATTACTGCTTTATAACGTCCTACAATCTTTTCGCAAGCATAAGAGATTTCCCCCAAAGTGGCCCGGACACGGGCTGCCTCGACTGCCAGTTCCAGCAAGTTTCCCTTACCGGTCTTTACACATTCAGTAATAGCCTCCAATGCCTTGTCCACTTCCGCCTGGTTACGTCCTTCCTTCAGACGCTTCAGGTTCTCAATCTGTTCCTGACGGACAGCCGTATTGTCGATTTCAAGAATATCAATCGGAGCTTCTTTCTCCAGACGATACTTGTTCACACCGACAATGGTCTGCGAACCGCTATCGATACGGGCTTGTGTACGCGCAGCAGCCTCTTCGATACGCATCTTGGGGATACCGGTTTCGATGGCTTTTGCCATACCGCCCAGCTTCTCTACTTCCTGAATCAATTCCCAAGCCTTGTGAGCCAACTCATTAGTCAAACTTTCCACATAATAAGAGCCACCCCATGGGTCTACATTCTTGCAAATGTAAGTTTCTTCCTGAATATAAATCTGCGTATTACGTGCAATACGTGCAGAGAAATCCGTCGGCAAGGCAATAGCCTCGTCAAGAGCATTGGTATGCAGTGACTGGGTATGTCCCAATGCAGCAGCCATCGCCTCGATACAAGTACGGCCCACATTGTTGAACGGGTCTTGCTCTGTCAGCGACCAGCCGGAAGTCTGGGAGTGCGTACGCAAAGCCAGCGACTTCGGATTCTTAGGATTGAACTGCTTCACAATCTTTGCCCACAACATACGTGCGGCACGCATTTTGGCAATTTCCATAAAGTGGTTCGTTCCGATGGCCCAGAAGAAAGAGAGACGCGGTGCGAAAGCATCGATGTCAATACCCGCAGCCGTTCCGGCACGCAGATATTCCAAACCGTCTGCCAGGGTGTAAGCCAACTCGATGTCTGCCGTAGCACCCGCTTCCTGCATGTGGTAGCCGGAGATGGAGATAGAATTAAACTTAGGCATTTTCTGGGAAGTATATTCAAAGATATCAGAGATAATCTTCATAGAGAATGCAGGCGGGTAGATATAGGTATTACGCACCATGAATTCCTTCAAGATATCGTTCTGGATAGTCCCAGCCATTTCTTCTAACTTGGCACCCTGCTCCAGACCTGCGTTGATGTAGAATGCCATAACAGGAAGTACGGCACCGTTCATGGTCATGGAGACGGACATCTTGTTCAAAGGAATTCCATCGAACAGCACCTTCATATTCTCCAAGGAACAGATAGACACACCTGCCTTACCTACGTCACCCACTACACGTTCGTGGTCGGGGTCGTAGCCACGGTGAGTGGCCAAGTCGAAAGCTACGGACAGACCTTTCTGTCCGGAAGCCAAATTACGACGGTAAAAGGCATTTGACTCTTCCGCTGTAGAAAAACCTGCATACTGACGGATAGTCCAGGGACGCAATGTATACATTACAGAGTACGGACCACGCAAATAAGGAGGAAGTCCGGCAGCATAACCCAAATGTTCCATTCCCTCAAGGTCTTCTTTTGTATAAACAGGCTTCACCTCAATGTGTTCCGGCGTTTTCCAATCAGCATGGATGCCGTTAGCCTTTTGCCACTCAGCACCATTGACGGGTTGAAAAGCGGCATATATATCTAAGTTTTTAAAATCTTTTCGCATCATGTTATTTACGATTTGACGATTTATGATTTACGATTGAAGTTGCTTACTTCAAAAGTTTGGCGTTGAATTCTTTTAATGTCTCTAATACATTGACACGGACATGGATAAAGTTCTCGATACCGGCAGCCTTCAGGTCGTCCATGCAAGCAGGAGCACCGGCTACGATAAACATGGCACGACCATTCAGAGCCTTGAAGGCGGGAACAGCATATTCTGCATATTCATCATCACTTGAACACAATACCACGATGTCGGCCTTGGCAGCCATTGCAGCCTCTATACCTTCTTCTACAGTGGAGAAACCGAGGTTGTCTACAACTTCATATCCGGCACAAGCCAAGAAATTGCAAGAGTACTGTGCACGTGCTTGGCGCATGGCCAAATTACCGATAGTCAGCATAAACGCTTTCGGACGTTTGCCGGAAGCCTCTGTTTCGAGACGCAACGCTTCAAATTCACTGGCAGCACGGTCAAAGTTCAGTGTCGGAACATCTTTTTCGCACGTATGTCCGCCGCCGCAACAGCAAGTAGCCTCAACCGGTTTCTTATCTCCCGCCTTTTCATTAAAGTTGGGGAACTGGTTGGTACCCAGCAACACTTCCTTACGCTTGGCGACTGCAGCATGACGTGCCTTGTTGCTCTCGTTTACGGCAGCCTGCACTTTTCCGGCTTTCACGGAAGCATAGAAACCACCGTCTTCTTCTACAGCGAGGAAGAGGTCCCAAGCCTGCTTGGCAATAGAGACGGTCAAGTTCTCAATATAGTAAGAACCTGCAGCCGGGTCTATAACCTTATCGAAGTGCGATTCTTCTTTCAACAGCAATTGTTGGTTACGCGCCATACGCTCAGAGAATTCGTTAGGAGCATCATAAGTCTTGTCGAACGGAGTAACCGTCATTGAGTCAACACCAGCAAGGGCGGCACTCATCGCCTCAGTCTGCGTACGCAACAAGTTTACGTGTGCATCAAACAAAGTCAGGTTGAATGAAGAAGTTTCCGCATGAATCTTCATCTTGGCTGCACAGCGGCATTCGTTATCCTTACCCTTGTTGTCGCAGTCGCGCAGACACTCGGGACTGTAAGAAGCCACAATATTAGCCCGCAGCATACGTGCAGCACGGAATTTAGCTATTTCAAGGAAGTAGTTGGAACTGATACCGAAATTGAACTTAATCTTCTTGGCTACCATTGCAGCCGGCAGACCGGCATCAACCAATTGATTCATATATTCATTACCCCAAGCCAAAGCATAACCCAGCTCCTGGAAAATATAAGAACCCGCATTGTTTAATGTCAACGCGTTCACATTCAATACACGGTATTTCGGAAGGGAAGCGGTAGCCTCGAGCAGCGCCTTGGCTGTTGCCACCATATCACCTTTTTCTTTACCTTTGGCCAGCATCTTGTTGAAGTAGTCATAGTTGATGGAGCCTTGCAATTTCGTCAAGTCATAATCCTTCTTCTGGAAATAAGCGACAAGAAGTTCTGCAAGTTCCACCACATGCCCCTGGCAGATAGAGAAATTCAACTCGACACATTCCGCGCAGATATCTTTCAACAAAGTTTCAATATACTCTGCGTTCAATTCCTTGGCCTTTACATGGAAAGAGAGTGAATCTACACCTTTATTCAAGATGTCCAACGCCTTGGCATTGGCCTCTTTGGGGCATTCCACTTTGATTTCCTGACGAACAAGCCATTCATTGTTGTCTTTCTTGGTACCTCTGAGATAAGGAAACTCGCCGGGAAGAGCATCTGTTGTCTTCAAACCTTCCAAGTCCTCCATACGGTAGAAAGGTTTCACCTTAAATCCTTCGTTTGTCCTCCAAACGAGCTTCTTCTCGAAATCCGCCCCTTTCAGGTCTGCGGTAACTTTCTCCATCCACTGCTCAGTGGAAACGGGAGAAAAGTCGGAGAAGAGTTTTTCTTTACTGTCTGCCATAGTTTATTTAAAATTTAAATAGATGAATACTATTCATTTTTGTCATCAAGAGACTTGCAAATATAAGGAAATACTTAGAACAAAATCTTTTTTTAGAGAAAATTGCACTAACAGATGACTCCGTGCCCATACGGATTCAGCGTATTCACCGGAAGCATACTCTACTTTTGCAAAGTTGATATAGCAAAAAGTACCACAAAGCCTTTGCCACCTCCTTTTTATTAAGTATTTTTGCGCGAAATTTTAAAAAACGACATATTAATAGGTACTATGAATTGGTTAGAAAGCTTGCTATGGGACTCTTCATCTGTCGCTCACATCGTTTGTTTGTATGCATTCGTAATATCTGTGGGCGTATTGCTGGGTAAGATTAAGATTTTCGGGGTATCGTTGGGGGTTACATTCGTCCTCTTTGCCGGTATCCTGATGGGCCATTTTGGCTTCACGGGCGAAACACACATTTTGCATTTTATCCGCGAATTCGGTTTGATTTTATTTGTATTCTGTATCGGTCTGCAAGTCGGGCCCTCCTTTTTTTCTTCCTTTAAGAAAGGGGGTATGCGGCTGAACATGCTTGCTGTCGGTATCGTGTTGCTGAATATCGCAGTAGCATTGAGCATCTACTTCATTGACGGAGGGATAGACCTGCCAATGATAGTAGGTATTCTCTATGGTGCCGTAACCAATACTCCGGGTCTGGGTGCCGCACAAGAAGCCCTGAACCAGATAAACTATACGGGAGACCCCATTGCATTGGGATATGCCTGCGCCTATCCGCTTGGTGTGGTAGGTATCATAGGTTCCATCATAGCCATCCGCTATATTTGCCGGGTGAACCTCAAGAAGGAGGAACAGGAACTCAATACGCAGGAAGCAGATGTAAAGCATCAGCCGCACATGCTTCACCTCGAGGTACGCAATGAATCAATTTCCGGAAAGACCCTGCTCCAGATAAAGGATTTTCTGGGACGCCCGTTTGTATGTTCGCGCATACGCCACGAGGGGCACGTCAGTATCCCCAATCATGAAACAATATTCCACGTAGGAGACCAGCTCTTCATCGTATGTTCCGAAGAAGATGCCGAAGCGGTAACCGCCTTTATCGGAAAAGAAATACACGTAGACTGGGAAAAACAGGACACTCCGATGGTTTCCCGCCGTATCCTCGTCACTAAATCTGAAATCAATGGCAAGAAACTGGGAAGCCTCCACTTCCGCAGCATGTACGGTGTAAATGTAACCCGTATCAACCGTTCGGGTATGGACTTGTTTGCCGATCCCAATCTGGTACTTCAGGTAGGTGACCGTGTAATGGTGGTAGGCCAGCAGGATGCCGTAGAACGTGTAGCCGGCGTATTGGGTAATCAGTTGAAACGTTTGGACACTCCGAATATCGTAACTATTTTTGTGGGAATCTTTTTGGGAATCCTGCTGGGAAGCCTCCCTATTGCATTCCCGGGTATGCCGACACCGGTTAAGTTAGGTCTTGCTGGTGGTCCGCTGGTAGTTGCCATCCTCATCGGACGTTTCGGTCACAAAATGCATCTTGTGACGTACACCACCATGAGTGCCAACTTGATGTTGCGTGAAATCGGTATCGTGCTCTTCCTTGCCAGTGTCGGTATAGAAGCTGGTGAGCATTTTGTACAAACAGTAGTAGAAGGTAGCGGATTACTGTATGTAGGCTATGGATTCCTGATAACTGTTATCCCCTTGTTGATAATCGGTATGATAGCCCGTTTCTACTGCAAAGTGAACTACTTCACCCTGATGGGTTTGATAGCAGGTAGCAACACAGACCCTCCCGCATTGGCATACGCCAATCAGACATCAGGCAATGATGCTCCGGCAGTAGGTTACTCCACGGTATATCCATTGACAATGTTCCTGCGTATTCTGGCGGGACAGATGATATTACTGACAATGATGTAGGAGGAATTAAGGAATTAAAATTAAAGGCTGCGTAGTTGGGTTAAACCAACATTGCGCAGCCTTTAATTTTAATTCCTTAAAGTTTCAGCTTCTTCTTGACGAACTCTTCTATAAAGTCCACCGTAGCTTCAATACCCAATACGGAAGAATCGATACACAAGTGGTATGTTTCGGCAGCTCCCCATTTTTTGTAGCTGTAGTAGTTATAGTATTCGGCACGCTTCTTGTCCGCTTTGTTCATCATCTCCTCCGCTTCACGCTCAGTAATGGAATACATTCGGCAAATACGCTTGATGCGCTCCTCATTGGAGCAGGAAATGAAGACATTGACACAGCGTGGATGTTCTCGCAGGATGTAATCGGCACAACGCCCCACAAACAAGCAGGACTTCTCCTCCGCCAATCTGCGTATCACGTCACTCTGCACTTTGAACAGAGCATCATTACTCAAGCAATTCGTGGCTGGGATAGCCCCGTCACTGACAAAAGGGAAACGCATGCCGAAGAGCCCTCCAATAATACCTTGTGAAGCTTTCTCATCAGCTTTCTCAAAAAACTCACAACACAGTCCACTCTCTTCAGAAGCCAACCTAATCAGTTCCTTATCATAAAAGTCAATACCCAGACGGGCAGCCAGTTTCTCGCCTATCTCCCGTCCGCCACTGCCCAGTTGACGGCCTATATTGATTATAAAATTATTGCCCATACGCTTGTTCATCTATTGGTTTGCAGATAGCAAATATAAATATTCTTACGGAATATCTGCAGAAAGTAGGAAGAAAAATTCAAAGCCTCTCCCCCGACCCATCCCTACAAGGGAGAGGTTCTGAATTTGCGGAATTGACAAACCAACATCACCAATGCTATCAAACTTGCAAGCAAATCGGATACCGGCATGCTGTGCCACTCCGAAAAACTGCGGCAGGACAAGCAGGCAAGGAAGCAGGATCAGCATCTGCCGGGTGAGGGAAAGGAATATCGCTTTGCCTGCCATGCCTATGCTCTGGAAAAAGTTGGAAGTCACCATCTGGAAACCAATAATCGGGAAGAACATTACCGTAATACGCAGTCCCGTGACCGAAAGCTCTGTCAGTTCCGCATCCGATGTAAAGATGCCCACCACCAGGTCCGGCACCAGCATACCGACCAGAAAGCCGAAAGTGGTCACTGCCGTGGCATAGATTATCGTCAGTCTCAGCACCTTGTTCACCCGTCCGTACAGCTTCGCCCCAAAGTTATATCCGGCAATAGGCTGCATTCCCTGATTCAGCCCCATCACAATCATCACTACAATGAAAACCAGACGGTTCACGATGCCGAAAGCCCCGATAGCCAAGTCGCCGCCATACTTCTTCAACCCCTGATTGATAATGATAACGATGAAGCAGGCTGCCAGGTTCATCAGGAAAGGAGACATGCCGATAGCAAGCGAATCGAATACAATCTTACGTTTCAGACGGAATATCCCCCGGTGGAAATGCAACAGCTCGTCCTTATTGCTGAAAAGCTTGAACTGCCACGTCAAAGAGATGACTTGCGCCACAATGGTAGCGACGGCAGCGCCACGTATGCCCCAGCCGAAACCATAGATAAACACCGGGTCGAGTATGGTATTGATAACCACCGTGGCTATGGTGGCATACATCGCCTTCTGCGGATGCCCTGAAGAGCGTAGCACTGCATTCAGCCCCAGATAGAGGTGCGTAACGGCATTTCCCAAAAGGATAATCTGCATATAATCCCTGGCGTAGCCCACCGTCTGGTCACTGCCTCCGAAGAAATAGAGAATCGGGTCGAGAAAGAGCATGACAATGATGGTAAAGGCCACTCCCAGCACCATGTTCAGCACAAAGACATTGCCCAGCACACGCTGTGCCGTGTCATAATCCCTCTGCCCCAGCTTGACGGAAATCAGTGTAGAGGCTCCCACACCCACCAGCGAGCCGAACGCCGCAGCCAGATTCATCAACGGGAAAGTCAACGCCAATCCCGAAATAGCCATCGTCCCAACGCCGTGACCGATGAAGATACTGTCTACCATATTATATAAAGAGGATGCCGTCATTGCGATGATTGCCGGAACGGCATATTGCATCAAGAGTTTACCTATACTTTCCGTCCCCAACGCCGAGGGAGTCTTTTGTCCTGCCATATTATATACCTATTTCTTTTTAGCGGGTGCAAAGGTACTCTTTTTTTAAAACAGAACAGCAGAAAAAACACCTTAAACCTGCACACTATGCGGATGATTTATGCTATCTTTGCGATTCAATGATAAATCATAAGATATGATTACCATAATCATACCGTATGATTGATATAATCATACCGTATGATTGGCACATTCATACCGTATGAACCATGCCTGACCTACCGGTTGAGCCGGACACATAATAACAACAAGCCCCCATGGCATTCTATAAGAAAGTAAAACAGAAAGGCGACGACAAATGGCACCCAAGAGCCGTCACCAAAGGACATCCCTATACAACGGATGAAATAGCCCGATTATTGTCGGAAATGTCTACGGTAACCCCGGGAGATACTTATGCAGTATTAATGAACCTTGGTGAAGTGCTGGGCAAGCTGATGAGCTCGGGACACTCCGTAAAGCTAAAGGGCATCGGGACGTTCTACTACACCTGCCGTTCGGAAGGCACCGGGGTAGACACCCCAGAAGAAGTGAGTCCGGCGCAAATCACTGCGGTGCAGATACGCTTCATCCCCGAATACTACCGCGGGCAATGCGGACAAGTGACGGAACGCACCCTCCTCTCCCCGCATATCGAATGGGTAGATACCGAAGGAGAGGATTAATGTCACTCCCCGTTCCCTATATTTCAAGGAAAAAGGTTCGCTATCTGAAAAATGTTTCGTACTTTTGTACCCAAATTGAGTGAAATATAGCGAAATGAACGTATTAGAACTAAGTGAACAAGAAATCATTCGTCGCAACAGCATGAATGAACTTCGCGCGATGGGCATTGAGCCTTATCCCGCAGCAGAGTATGTAACAAATGCTTTCTCTACCGATATTAAAGCTGAATTCAACGACGATGCAGAGCCTCGCCAAGTGTCCGTTGCCGGACGTATCATGAGCCGCCGTATCATGGGTAAAGCATCTTTCATCGAATTGCAGGACTCCAAAGGACGCATCCAGGTATATATCACCCGCGATGACATCTGCCCGGACGAGGACAAGGAGATGTACAACACCGTGTTCAAACGTTTGCTCGATTTAGGCGACTTCATCGGTATCGAAGGATTCGTATTCCGTACCCAGATGGGCGAAATCAGCATCCATGCCAAGAAGCTGACCGTACTTGCAAAGAGCATCAAGCCCCTGCCTATCGTGAAATATAAGGATGGTGTGGCTTACGACTCTTTCGAGGACCCCGAACTGCGCTACCGTCAGCGTTATGTAGACCTTATCGTAAACGACGGCGTGAAAGAAAAATTCCTGAAGCGTGCCACCGTCATCAAGACCATGCGTGCCGTGCTGGATGAAGCCGGCTACACGGAAGTGGAGACGCCGATTCTTCAATCCATCCCCGGTGGAGCAAGCGCCCGTCCGTTCATCACCCACCATAACTCTCTGGATATGGACCTCTACCTGCGTATCGCCACCGAGCTTTACTTGAAGCGACTGATTGTGGGCGGATTCGAAGGTGTATATGAAATAGGCAAGAACTTCCGTAACGAGGGTATGGACAAGAACCATAACCCGGAATTCACTTGTATGGAGCTGTACGTGCAGTACAAGGACTACAACTGGATGATGAGCTTTACGGAGAAATTGCTGGAACGCATCTGTATCGCCGTAAACGGCTGTACAGAAACCGAGATAGACGGCAAGACCATCAGCTTCAAAGCTCCCTACCGCCGTCTGCCCATCCTGGAAGCCATCAAGGAAAAGACCGGATACGACCTCGAAGGAAAGAGCGAGGACGAAATCCGCCAGGTGTGCAAGGAACTGAATATGGAGATTGACGACACCATGGGCAAGGGTAAGCTGATTGATGAAATCTTCGGCGAATTCTGCGAAGGTACTTTCATACAGCCCACTTTCATCACCGATTATCCCGTAGAGATGAGCCCGCTGACCAAGATGCACCGCAGCAAGCCGGGACTGACCGAACGCTTCGAGCTGATGGTGAACGGCAAGGAACTTGCCAACGCTTACAGCGAGCTGAACGACCCGATAGACCAGGAAGAACGCTTCAAAGACCAACTCCGCTTGAGCGAAAAGGGAGACGACGAAGCGATGTTCATCGACCAGGACTTCCTGAAAGCATTGCAATACGGTATGCCTCCCACATCGGGCATCGGTATCGGCATCGACCGTCTGACCATGTTAATGACGGGCGAATCCTTTATCCAAGAAGTGCTTTTCTTCCCGCAGATGCGTCCGGAAAAGGTTATCCCCAAAGATGCTCCTGCACGATACACAGAGCTGGGCATCCCCGAAGACTGGGTGGCTGTAATCCAGAAAGCCGGCTACAACCTGGTGAGTGACATGAAAGATGTGAATCCGCAAAAACTCCACATGGACATCTGCGGTATCAACAAGAAATATAAATTGGAACTGGCAAACCCGACCGTAAACGAAGTTGCTGACTGGGTCGGAAGAATTAAGAATTAAAAATTAAAGAATTAAATAGGCAAGATTAAAGATAAGAGGAGGAGGAAGGTACTCCTTTCCCCTCTTTTAATTTTTAATTTTTAATTATTAATTTCGATATGAAACTACCCGGTAAGATAGCCATCATGGGCGGAGGAAGTTGGGCAACTGCCATTGCAAAAATGGTTCTGGCTCAGGAAGACTCTATCAATTGGTATATGCGACGAGATGACCGTATAGCCGATTTTAAACGACTGGGCCATAACCCTGCCTACCTGACGGGCGTCAAGTTTGATACCAAGCGTATCAACTTCAACTCCAACATCAATGATGTCGTGAAAGAATCTGATACGCTCATCTTCGTTACACCTTCCCCTTATCTGAAGGTTCACTTGAAGAAACTGAAGACTAAGATTAAGGATAAATTCATCATCACTGCCATTAAAGGTATTGTGCCCGATGACAACTTGATTGTCTCGGAATATTTCACTAAGGAATATGGCGTCCCAGCTGAGAATATTGCTGTATTGGCAGGGGCCGGCCACGCGGGGGAAGCGGGTCTGGGTCATTCCCTGCCATGCGGAAGAAGTGGCTCTGGAACGCCTTTCTTATTTGACCATTGCTTGTCCCGACACCGACAAGGCTTGCACCATTGCCCGCAAACTGGCCAGTTCATTCATCAAGACCTCTGTCAGTAATGACGTTGCCGGCATTGAATACAGTTCGGTGCTGAAGAATGTATATGCCATTGCAGCCGGTATCTGCAGCGGTCTGAAATATGGCGACAACTTTCAGGCTGTGCTCATGTCCAATGCCATACAGGAAATGAACAGATTCCTGCAAACGGTACATCCGCTGAACAGAAACGTAAGTGATTCCGTTTATTTAGGTGACCTGCTGGTGACGGGATATTCCAATTTCAGCCGCAACCGCACATTCGGTACGATGATTGGCAAGGGATACTCCGTGAAAAGCGCGCAGATTGAGATGGAAATGATTGCTGAAGGATATTACGGTACAAAATGTATCAAGGAAATCAACAAGCATTATCATGTCAACATGCCTATTGTAGATGCAGTATACAACATTCTGTATGAGCGTATCTCGCCGACGATTGAAATCAAGCTGCTTACCGATTCATTCCGGTAAGCGCGAAAAAAGATAAAACGAAATACTGAATTTAAAACCTAGAATATTATGATTAGTTTGAACATTGAAAAGACTCTTGGATTCATCTCCAAAGAAAACGTTTTCGCCTATGAAGCCCAAGTAAAGGCTGCACAGGAAGCATTAGAGAATGGTACCGGTAAGGGCAACGACTTCTTAGGCTGGCTGCACCTCCCCTCTTCCATCACTAAAGAGCACCTGGCCGACCTAAAGACTACCGCACAGACGTTGCGTGACAACTGCGAGGTAGTAGTAGTTGCCGGTATTGGCGGAAGTTACCTCGGTGCACGTGCGGTGATAGAGGCTTTGTCAAACAGCTTCACTTGGTTGCAAGACAAGAAAACGGCTCCGGTCATTCTGTATGCAGGACACAATATCGGTGAAGATTATCTATATGAACTCACCGAATACTTGAAAGACAAGAAATTCGGTGTTATCAACATCTCCAAATCCGGTACTACCACTGAAACGGCCTTGGCGTTCCGTCTGTTGAAAAAGCAATGCGAAGACCAACGCGGCAAGGATATGGCAAAGAAGGTTATCGTTGCCATCACCGATGCCCAAAAGGGCGCTGCCCGCGTAACGGCCGACAACGAAGGCTACAAATCCTTCATCATCCCCGATAACGTGGGCGGACGTTTCTCCGTACTGACTCCGGTAGGCTTGCTGCCCATCGCAATAGCAGGTTTCGACATTGAGAAACTGGTTGCAGGTGCAGTTGCCATGGAAAAGGCTTGTGGAAAAGATGTTCCGTTTGCAGAAAATCCTGCTGCCATCTATGCAGCTACGCGTAACGAGCTCTACAAGAACGGTAAGAAAATTGAAATCCTCGTAAACTACAATCCCAAACTGCACTACGTAAGCGAATGGTGGAAGCAGCTTTATGGTGAATCCGAAGGTAAGGAAAACAAGGGTATCTTCCCTGCTGCCGTAGATTTCTCCACCGACCTGCACTCCATGGGACAATGGATTCAGGAAGGCGAACGTACCATCTACGAAACTGTCATCTCCGTGGAGAAGACACAGCACTCCCTGCAAGTACCTTCGGACGAAGCCAACCTCGACGGACTGAACTTCCTGGCAGGCAAGCACGTGGACGAAGTGAACAAGATGGCTGAATTGGGCACACAGCTTGCCCACGTTGACGGCGGCGTACCCAACATGCGCATCGTTATCCCTGCACTGAATGAAGAAAGCATCGGAGGTCTGCTCTACTTCTTTGAAATAGCTTGCGGTATCAGCGGTTATATTTTGGGAGTCAATCCGTTCAACCAACCGGGTGTGGAAGCATACAAGAAGAATATGTTTGCATTGCTGAACAAGCCCGGCTACGAAGAAGAGTCCAAAGCTATCCAGGCAAGACTTTGATAAATTAAGAATTGAGAGTTGAGAATTGAGAAATGGCTGCACAACAAGTGCGAAGAGAACCGTTCCCCGATTCTCAACTCTCTATTTATCTACCCCGCATTTTTAAATTCTCAATCCCCAATCTACCAAGTGTTCGAAAACTCTATCGCCCGTTATCTGGAAAAGCACGGGCACCCCTACATCCAACTGAAAGCCGTTCTTTTTGACATGGACGGTGTGTTATTCAACTCCATGCCCTACCATGCCGATGCCTGGCATAAAGTAATGGAACGTCATGGCCTGCACTTGAGCCGTGAAGAGGCATACATGCACGAGGGACGTACCGGAGCCTCCACCATCAACATCGTTTATCAACGCCAGTATGGCAAGGATGCCACTCCCGAGATGATAGAAAGCATCTATGCAGAGAAAAGCGCCGAATTCAGTACCCACCCGGAACCGGAACGTATGCCGGGTGCTTGGGAAGTGCTGCAAAAGGTAAAAGCGGCAGGACTTATTCCGGTACTTGTCACCGGTTCGGGCCAACACTCCCTGCTGAACCGCCTTGCCCACAACTTCCCTGGTATGTTTCAGCGCGACCACATGGTGACCGCCTTTGATGTGAAATACGGAAAGCCTCATCCTGAGCCTTATCTAATGGGACTGGAAAAAGCCGGAGTACAAGCCAACGAAGCTATAGTTGTAGAAAATGCACCTATCGGAGTACAAGCCGGAACAGCAGCCGGCATATTCACTGTGGCAGTCAATACCGGTCCGCTGGACAGGCAGGTATTACTGGATGCCGGAGCAGATTTATTGTTTCCGTCCATGCAGGCGCTTTGTGACGACTGGGAAAGGTTGCAAACCGCATTAGATGCCAGTAATAGCCTTCGCCACAAAGATTGACGGCGACCCAAACAATATAACAGTTGATTGGAGCTTATATAACCAAGTAATACCATTACTTGATATACAGAAGACATCTATTGTCTTTCTTCTTAAAGCGCTCCAATCTACCCATTTTCTCCTTCTCGGTTTCTTTAATAGGGAACGTTATTCTACAGGTATCTTTATCATAATCATACAATTCTCTGGCAGGAACTACATAAACAGATTCCGGACTGTCACCACACCATCCAAAGCCAAAAACATAAAACAAGTTTTTTATCGGACGGTTCAACAGATTGGAATTCATATACCCCTCGTACTTTTCAATGTCTTTTATATCGAGATAAAAACCTATCTTACTTCGCCATTTACATTCTACAGCTATAATATCTCCAACTTCATGAATGGTACTCGTTGTGGTAACACACTCCATCAACAAATCCGGAGATGATGAAGACAGAGGCCTATACCCCTCAATGTATTTATCACCTCTCCAATCTAAAAGCCGCCAAAATATTTTCTTATCACATAGATCCGAATAACCATCTTTACTAATATTGGAGTTCTTCACAACCCATTCCTCAAATCTATCTCCTAAATATTTACTTTTCTTCCTTTCTTTAAAATATTGAAAGGTATCCATAAACCGATATTGGAAAACACCTACAAAATCATCGATAAACTGATTTAATATTTTCATAGCCATAATAGTCTATTGTGTCTTTAAATAATATTCATTGCAAACAAAAATTCATAGGTGAAGAGCCGCAACACCCATTTTCAAAAATAGATTTTTTTTCATTTCCAAAAATAGAGTTTTTTTCCCAATTCTTTCCAGATTTCCTTCCCATCTTTGTAATACAGAAAACAAATAAAGTATTAATTATTAAAAATAGAGAAGTATGAAAAAATTAGTTATGATGTTGGTTTGTATGTTTGCAGTGCACACAATGGTAATGGCGGATAATGATAAGCCGATAGAGGTGAGCCAGTTGCCCGCGAAGGCGCAGACATTTATCAAGACTTATTTTAAAGACCATAAGGTGGCAATGGCTAAATTGGAGTCGGGAATGTTTTATAAAAGCTATGATGTGGTGTTCACGAATGGGGAGAAGGTAGAATTTGATAAATCGGGGGAATGGAAAGAGGTACGATGCAGACAAAGTGAAGTTCCTGTACAGATTGTACCGGAAGCGATACGTAACTATGTAAAGACCAATTATCCGGATGCAAGAATTCTTCAGATTGAGTACGATGACAATGAGTATGAGATAAAGTTGTCTAATCGTTGGGAAATTACATTTGACTCTAAAATGAGGGTGATTGACATTGACGATTGATGACAAGAAAGATTTAGAATATGTAGATTATAAAGTATCAAGAAACTGAAAACAGTTGCTTGGAGAGGGTTTCTCCAGGCAACTGTTTTTTTTTATGCACTTCCGTACGGTAGCAGGGCATATGGTGCTGCGCTCATTGTACAACAGTGGTTGTACTACTATTCCAATTGCCCGGAGTCAACGAAGCCCCGGCTGCACTTTTGCAGTTTTTTAATCAGTGTGTCCGGAGAAGGACACTCAACCTTCTCCGGAGCTGAAAATACTGATTTATAAGGAAATGGCGCTTCTCGGCGCTTCCTGCCGGAAGGCGACTCAGGCTATGACGCTTTCAGGATTTTGGCAGACCTCACCATGGTATAGGTAGTCCCCTTAGTACAATGGTGCATATCATTCAGCTTACTGAAAAATAGAGTTTTTTTCAGAGAGGTTTGTTCGGCAGAGAAATTCCAACCGCAGAACGGAAGAACAACGTTTTCAGTCCGTCATAAAATCCCGGAAGAGCAACCGTTCCATGCGTCTCTTCCGGGAACTTTTTTGATACCACCCGCAAATGCCGCTTCTCCATACGAGGAACTGCACTCCCTATAAAATCATCTGTCAGGGAAAAGTGGCTCAGCTTCCTATCAGGACGCGGCTGAGTGGCAAACGCAACATACAGTTGTTTTCCTGAAAAGTCAACCTTATCTACCTGCCGTTCTACCTGTTTCTGAAAACATCCTTTATCCCACCATAAACTGGGGTCTATGGCGATGTATGTATCAAATGTACCGGGATAATTCAGCAAAACATGCAGCGTGAACAACCCGGCATAAGAATGTCCGGCCAACAAGTGTTGTCCATTCACCGGCAAGTCTTGTTCCACTGCGGGGCGTAGCTCCTCCGTCAGAAAACGGCAAAATTGTCCTGCCCCACCCCCTTCCGGTTTATCGCCCGGACGGACAGTTCCGTCACGCCGGGCAGCGGAACAGGTTGGCGTAAAGTCTCTGGTTCTGTTTGTATTCAGGACAGCCACAACGATACAGGGCGGTAAGGAAGAAACTTTGGAGGTGGAAAACAAGCGAGTAAAACCTACCACCGAATGAAAAAAAGAATCACCGTCCAGCAAATAAAGAACCGGATAACTTTCCTCTTTTTCACCCGGGCGGGTTGCAGGTACATACACCCAATATTCTCTAGCCTCATTCAAGACATGCGAAAACAAAGTGTGGCGAGTCCCGATAGAAATAGCTTCTTGCGCTCTCAGCGGAAAACCGAGCCAAGTGACAACTACCAATATAAACAGAATATGCAGGCTTCTCATTTCAATTCTTTTTTCAGTCTGCAAAGTTCGCAGAAAATAAGTTGACTACCTATCCCTATTTTTAGGTATTCTCACGGTTGAAAGCTTTCCGCAAAAATCAAAGGCTGATTAAGAAAGTTTGATGGGCAACTGAATTTCCGTCATCCATTCATCCACCGTTTCTTTGTTCCAAATGCCGTCAATATGGCAAAACCGGGGACGGTCAATGACCTCGTATCCATTTGCCTCGGCATACGCAAAAAGCTCGGCGAAAGTTTCGGGCATATGCTCATAAGCACCGTAATGGTTGACACAGAGCGCAACCGGTACTTCCGGAAGTTCCTTGAATTTAATCAGTTCCGAATCTTCCTTGCGTTCAGCCACCGCTTCAAAAAACTCGATATCAATATCAACCCCATATTCCTCATCATATTCCACCGTGAAACAATATTCCGGGGCAGGACATTCACAACCCAAACGGTACATTTCAGGCCCGATAATATTCGGACAAAGATTGAACAGTTCCTGATAAGAGTCTATTTTACGGCGATGGGTAGCAAAAATTCTTGAAGGGAGGGATTTCTTAAACACTTTTTCCATAACATTCTCTTGTTTATGGAGTAAATTTTCCAATTTGGCAAGTTCGGTCTGCCGCCATATCAAGTGTTCAATCTCGTTTTTGCAACGTTCTATTTTAACCTTCAACAATTCAGCATCCGGAAATTCCTTGCCATCGGCAAACAACTCGGATATCTCTTCGAGGCTGAACCCTAATTGCTTGAGGTAAACAATACGGCTCATACACCGGAGCTGGCTGATGTCGTAATAGCGATACCCCGTCCACTCATCCACTTCAACGGGTATCATCAATCCTATCTCTTCATAATGACGAAGCGTCTTAACGGTCACTTGGCAAAGTTTGGAAAACTCTCCGATTTTAAACTTCATTTTATTCTTCATAAACTCATGCGCATTTTGTTTATGAAGCAAAGATAGGTCCTGCCCTTAGGGACGAGTCAAGAGATTGCTTCAAAAAAAACACATATTTCACTATTCACAACGGCAATAGGTGTTTGCACCGCACGTACAACGAGGCAACAGCTGCTCACTCAGTTCATCGCGGTAAAATTCATACAGCCGCCGGTACATGGTTTCATAGAGTGAGGCAACTTGTTTCTCCTGCTCACTTTCATTTTGAAAACGATTTTTAAAGGGATCTTCAAAATCAAAATGCACCTGCTGCTTGGCATCCAGAGTGATAAACTTCAGTTCTTCTCCGGCTTCTTTACATAGGGTAATCACGTAGTCCCACGACCGGTGCGTATAGGTCCCGACACCAGACGGTTTCTTGCGAGACACGCTGAAACCATTCTGTTCCATCACATTGCACACGGCATCGGGAACGCAGTTCCCCTCCATAATTCCTGCCGTAGAGATATTCATTCCCCTGCCAAATGCATGCAGGAGTTCCTGCGCGATACGGCTGCGGCACGTATCTTCATTACTTATTAACAGTATATCCATTGTCCGTTACTTTTCCAGGTTTAAATACTCGCCATCTCCTTCTTTCTTCATCTTCGCTTTACGTGCCAGGTCGAACAAGGTGGGGTTAATGTGGCAATATCCACCAGGATTTTTGTCCAGATAGTCTTGATGATAATCTTCGGCGAGATAGAAGTTCTTCAAAGGCTCTATCTCTACAACCAACGGACGGGAGTAGTTGGCAGCCAGCCGGTCAACGGTTTCACGAATAACGGGCAGGTCGGCGGTATCCGTATAATAGATACCCGTGCGATACTGTGTACCTCTATCCCCCCCTTGCTTATTGAGGCTGGTAGGGTCAATCGTTTTGAAATAAAGGTCGATAAGGAAAGGCAAGTCCACCTCATCGGGATCATACTGTACTTTTACGGTTTCGGCAAAGTCCGTGGTACCGGTACATACCTGCTGATAGGTAGGATTGGCTATATTTCCATTGGCATATCCCACCTGGGTAGCCTCCACACCTTCTATTTGTTTCAGGAAATGTTCGGTACCCCAAAAACATCCTCCTGCCAGATAAATCTCTTTCATTGGTTTCATGTCTGTTCTCCTTTCTGACCGTCCTTCCGGCTTACCGGCATAGGACAGACAAGTCATTAACATTGCAAAAATAAATATTATTTGTTTCATACCTCTAACTCTATGGAAATTATAACAAGAAAGAGAACCGTATGGTTGACTTTTCTGGATGTATTGTATAAAAAGAAACTCCCTTTGCAAAGTATTCATGCAAAGGGAGTTCCTTTCTTTGTGACCCCGGTGCGATTCAAACGCACGACCTTCAGAACCGGAATCTGACGCTCTATTCACTAAGCTACGGAGCCAAATGTGGATGCAAAAGTATAAAAAAATTAGCAGATTCCTAACATTCAAACGCTTTTTATATCAAACCGAGGAATATTTTTATTATTACTTTGAGAAGACTAACCGCAATTACACAAACATTTTGTTCTTTTTTCCCACAAAACAGAAGCAAGTATCAATATTATTCCTATCTTTGCCGAGCAATTTAATAGAAGTTATACTGAATAAATTTATGAGCTACCTGATAACACCTGAAGGTTACAAACCTTTATTGGACCTAAAACAGACTGAATTAGGGATTAAACAAATTAAAGAGTTCTTCCAATTGAACCTCTCTTCCGAACTGCGCCTGCGACGTGTGACAGCTCCACTGTTCGTATTGAAAGGAATGGGTATCAATGACGACCTCAATGGAGTGGAACGTGCCGTAACTTTCCCTATCAAAGATTTGGGCGACGCCAAAGCTGAAGTGGTGCACTCCCTCGCCAAATGGAAACGCCTCACGCTTGCCGAATACCATATCGAACCGGGATATGGCATCTACACAGACATGAATGCCATCCGTGCCGATGAAGAACTGGGCAATCTGCATTCCCTTTATGTAGACCAGTGGGACTGGGAACGCGTCATTACTGCCGAAGACCGCAATGTGGAATTCCTCAAGGAGATAGTAACCCGTATCTATGCAGCTATGGTGCGCACAGAATATATGGTATATGAGATGTATCCGCAAATCAAGCCTTGCCTGCCCCAGAAACTTCACTTTATCCATGCCGAAGAATTGCGCCAACTGTATCCGGACTTGGAACCCAAATGCCGCGAACATGCCATTTGCAAGAAATACGGTGCAGTGTTCATCATCGGTATCGGATGCAAGCTGAGCGACGGCAAGAAGCACGACGGACGCGCCCCGGACTACGACGACTATACCAGCAAAGGGCTGAACGACCTCCCCGGACTGAACGGTGACCTCCTGCTATGGGACCACATCCTGCAACGCAGCATCGAACTTTCCTCCATGGGTATCCGCGTAGACAAGGAAGCCCTGCTTCGCCAGCTCAAAGAGGAAGGCGAAGAGGAACGCCTGGAACTTTACTTCCACAAACGCTTGATGAATGATACACTGCCGCTTTCCATCGGTGGCGGTATAGGGCAGTCCCGCCTCTGTATGTTCTATCTGCGCAAGGCGCATATCGGTGAGATACAAGCCAGTATCTGGCCGGAAGATATGCGCAAAGAGTGCAAGGAACACAATATACACCTGATTTGATATACATTTATCCCGTCATATAATATAAAGTTCACCCCCTCAAAAGGTTGGACTTTATTTTTTATTTTGTACTTTAGCATCCGAAACTACTAACAGATCCAATTATGAATGTTCAAATAGAAGAAAGCTGGAAAGCACATCTGCAACCTGAATTTGAGAAAGATTATTTCCGTACATTGACTGATTTTGTACGGGACGAATATGGGAAATATGCAATATATCCTCCGGGAAAGCTGATATTCAATGCATTCAACCTATGCCCTTTTGACAAAGTAAAAGTCGTGATAATCGGTCAAGACCCCTATCATGGTCCGGGACAAGCACACGGACTTTGTTTCTCCGTAAATGACGGTGTTCCTTTCCCTCCTTCCTTACTTAATATTTTCAAGGAAATAAAAAATGACATTGGCACTGATGCCCCCACTACCGGCAATCTGACACGCTGGGCAGAGCAAGGCATATTGCTGCTCAATGCTACCCTCACCGTACGTGCACACCAAGCCGGTTCTCACCAAAACCGAGGTTGGGAAACATTTACAGATGCGGCTATCCGCATTCTCGCCGAAGAAAAAGAGCATCTTGTATTTATTCTTTGGGGAGCCTACGCCCAACGTAAAGGGGCATTCATCGACCGTAGCCGACATCTGGTACTCACCTCGGCACATCCATCTCCCCTATCCGCTTATAACGGCTTCTTCGGGAACAAGCATTTCAGCAAAACAAACGAGTATTTGCGGGAACATGGAGAGACGGAAATAATTTGGTAAACATCAATACCACTGAATATTACTCTGAGTCTGGCTTCTCTGTTCCCATTTCAAGTCTTGCAGGATACTTGCATTGGCACGGATGGTAAAGTTATAGTATTTCCAGCGTCCGAAAGGTGATATGGCAGCCGTCATGCTGAAACAGTGCAGGTCACGTGTGATGTTGAAAGCGGTCTGCGTTATCTCCTTCGCATTGAAGTCATAACCGGAATTGAAGCTGACAGCCCATTTATTGGTAAGCTTGACGTTACCGTTTATATTAAGGGAATTCAGGCTGAATTTGTACGGATAGCGCATGTTCTTACGATTAATGGGCTTACTGGTGTCTTCCGTAATATTGAAACCGGTACTGAAGTTGATAGACCAAGGCATCTTGAATACCTGATAGCCGTCAGCATCGGCAGCAGCCTTTTCCTTCTTCTTCTTCGGAGTGCCGTCCTCGGTAGTTTCCCCCTCCATGTCACCGTCTTCCTCCGTCGAGGCATTCTGGTCTTGGCCCTGCTCCTCGTCATCCTTCTGACCGGTGAAGAAGTTCCTTATTTTCTTCCACGAATCATTGTTCACGGTCCAACTGAACGACGTACCATATCCCGACCAACGACCGAAACGGCCATACGACCATTCCGTACGGTTACCGGGCACCACCCTTCCGTTCTCATCAAACTCGTAAGCATAAGTGGCAAAGGTAGAGCTCATACTCAACGTATAACTCTTGCTCAACTTCAGACGGAGATTAAAGCTCAAGTCACTCCAAGGACGCACCTGGGCAGCCGTGTTGTAACTGATACCCATACTCAAATCGTCAATCAGGCTCACCTTGCGGATAGAGTCATTCTTATCCTTGAACTTCATTTCAAGGTTATTGGAGATATTGAAACTGATAAGCCCCTGCTTTCCTCCACTTGGCGGACTGAACACCTGACCGGCATAATAGGAATACTGCACGGTATCGCGAATGCCGTTCTGGTCTTTTATATAAGAGTCATAATAGCCAAAACGGGACGAAGTGAAATCGGGTGCAGCGCTGAAACTGATGGAGGGAGTGATGACGTGACGTATCTGTATCTCCTTCTTCTTCATAAACAATGGCTTGTACATACCATAAACTTTGGTATTGATACCCAGACTGGCACTGTAGTCGTATACACGGTGAAAACCGTAGGTCGTATCATTCACCTCCTTGCCTTGCTCATCGTCCCAGTCCTTCTTCACCTTGCGGGTGTACCAACGCTCCGTATAGTTTACGGTAGGCGTCACATTGAAGTACTTGAACAAAGTAAACGTGGCACTTACCGGAATCTCATGCTGCATACCGTTCTCCCAATCGCGTATCAGGTTCTTCTTGAACAACAGATTGTCCTTCGTCTTGATACTGTTCTTCACACGGCCAGTATAGCGAACGGAAATCTTCTCATACCACTTTTCATCTCCCACTGCATGTTTACGCTTGAAAGGGAAAATGGTACTCAAGGAAATGGTCATGTCCGGTAAAGTCACCGCGATAGAGGAGTCGCGCATGGTCTGGGCAATATTACCTGAAGCGGAGATGCTCAGATGCTGGTCGGGAAAGTTACGCGAATAGCTGACACTGGAAGTCTTGGTATTCTGCGACATTGCCTGGGAGTTGTACATATTGCCGATATTGGTACGCTCATAACTACTGGTAGCAAAGTTCACACTGGCAGAAAAGGTAGAATTCAGACTCGCTTTCGGGTCCTGCCGGTGAGACCACACCACCTTGAAGTCTTTGGCAACCGAGTAGTCGGGCAAGCCTTTGTCACCGGTCTTGGTCACCTGATAGCTTGCCTGCAGCAAACCGGAATATTTGTAACGCTTCACATAGTTCGACTCCATATTCAGCGCCCAAGAACCTTTCGTGAAGATATCCGCCCGCAGCTTCAAGTCCATTTGGTCACTGATGGCGAAGTAATATCCACCGTCCGTCAGACCGAAGCCACGATTGGAGTCATCCATATAGGTAGGCATCAGAAAACCGGACTGGTAACTGCTAGAAAACGGGAAAAAGAAAAATGGAACGGCAAGCGGAAGCGGCACATCCTCTACTACCAGATAGGCAGGTCCCGTCACCACGTTCTTTTTCGGACGTACCTTGGCATAAGTCATCTGCATATAAAAATGGGGGTGGTCATGATGGTCACAAGTCGTGTAACGACCGCTCCTCATATAGAGTTCATCATTATTCCCTTTCTTGGCATTATTACCGGTCACGTATCCCTCGCCCTGCTGGCTGACAACATTGCTGATAAGACCTCTTTTACTCTTGAAGTTATAACGGATAGTATCGGTTTCGTAGGAGGTGTCCCCGTCTTTGAAGACCGGTCTTCCCTTGGCTGTTCCTACAGAATCGACCACGCCACGGGCAAAAACCGTACTGTTGTCCATATCCATAGAGATGACATCAGCCTCCAGGTCAGCACCCGGATAACTCACCTTTCCCTGGCCGTAAAGATGGGCAAAGCCACTCTGCGTAAATACAATGGAGTCATTGGCTTCGTAGGCTACGGGAGCATCCAATGCAATTGAAAGCAGACGGGGACTCCTTCTGGGGGGGGCCCACCCCCTCCCGTATCTTGTTGCAACGAATCGGCAGGAAGCCCCTTTCCCCCTTGCAGGGAGTCTCCCATCTGCAAACTATCCCCTACCTGCAACGTGTCTGTCCGCTGAATATTCGGAGGCGCAACCTTCGCTCTACGGCGCTGAGAAGCAGCCCCACCGGAGAGAAGAAGCAAGACGAATAGTAGTATGAATGATATGAATGTATTTGCTTTCAATGGCGTCATTAACTAATAGTTTACGCTTGGAGGGGCAAAAGTACATAATTTATACGGATAATCTCCCTTTTTAAAGAAATTTAGATTGCTACAAGAACTGTTCGCACCAATTATCAAAGCGCCGTACCCCTTCTTCACCATAACGTTCCAAACTTTTTCGGGCTTTTTCTACACTTTTCTCTTTTTCCAAATGAGTTTTTGAATAAAACTTATCGGCAAAACAGATAGCTTGTTCTTCCAAGCTGACCGGAACCATTTCACGATGCGGTACGGGCAAATCCTGCGCAATGATTCCCTCCAATGAAAGTCCGGCACCCGTATGGCGTTCACAAACCAAAGCATGGCGGGGATAGCCTTCGCCGCGTATCAGGTCGGCTCCCAAATAACCGTGACAGATATAAGGCTTGTCGCCAAAACAATGGATACCTGCCGCATCTGTAAGAAAAATGCCTATATCGTGCAGCATGGCAGCCTCGTACAGAAAATCCTTATCCAATGAAAGTTCCGGATGGCGGTCGGCAATCCATAACGACTTGTCGGCTACGGAACGGCTGTGCGTCAACAGTATATGCCGCAACTCATTCTCTTCCGGATAATATTTGTTAATGATATCTATCGGATTCATTTTAAGTTATGAGTTATAAATTATGGGTTATGAATGTCAATCGCCCTAAATTTATACATGCAGATTTCATTACGCATATCACAACTGCGTCTGTCTGTACGGAATATCTTTTCCAGATGATACGTCTGTTCCAGCTCTCCCAACATATTCTCCTCCTCCTTTACGGGAACCAACAAATAGCCCTCCCCGCTGGACGGACGTTCCTTTTCAATGTGCCGCATGCGGTCTTTCAGATAGAAGTTAACACCATAGAAACTCATTTTCGAGTAAGAATAGACCACACCTTCCGGAACATACGTATTGACCCTTTCAGCCAAATGTTTATCTGATTTCACAGCCAGCACCGTGGGCTGATAAACCGAATCCAATGATACGAAAAGACAAAGCATACATCCTGCTATACCATATAATAATGACCGGCTATCCGCACGCTTTACCACCATACATAATGTGCAGACAGCGGCTACTACGGGAAGCGCTACCAGGAGCCACTTGGGAACAGACAAAGCCACATCCTCCAACGCATGCATAAAGGCTACATTCTCAGCGGCATGGCGTCCACTTCCAAAAACGCTGTCGGGAACCAGGCCGAGACGAACTACGACAAAAACAAGCGTAAGCAACAAGCCCAAAGAAGCAAAGATGATTGCACAAATCCTGAAAACTCGTGCCCCCTTTTGTACCAAAGCCAACAGATACTCAGCTATCAGCACTGCCATAAACGGATAGATGGGAAGCAGATAAACGCTCCGCTTACTCTTGGGGATGCAGTAGAAGACAAAGATTATCAGAATGACCAGCCACGTGAACAATTGTACCGGAGACTGGTTGCGGAAAGCAGTCCAGCCCTTCTTCAACCGCAACAGCAGGGTCTCCCCTTCCGGCAGACAACGCATGTTTTTCCACTTCAAGCCAAACAAGGAAACTACCAGAACCAACGTCCAGGGAATCCATCCCCAAATCAAAGTCAGGAAATTATACCATATAGGATTTTCATGGGACTCGTAGGACATTTTGCCCATAAACCGCCTGGTATTCTCCTCCAGAACCAAATCGAGGAACGGTTGTCCACCTTGTCTGTAAGCTACGTATACCCAAGCTAAATAAGGAACAAAAGAAAGCAAGCCGATACCTACCAACGAGAAAAACGCTTTCCAGAAAGAACGTCCGCGCAACAACTGATACACACCGATACACGCGCAAGGGAATATGGAGCCTACCGGCCCTTTGGTCAACGTGGCACATCCCATCAGCAACACCGCAAGCCAGGGCACTCCGCGGCATCCCTTCTCATCCCAGCGGAACAGCAGACAAAGGGAAATAACGATAAAGGCAACCTGAACCATATCGACCCGACAAGCGACAGCCGCCCGATGCACCTCGAAAGAAGACAAAAGAAGAATAGAGGCCAGAAACGCCGTTTGAACGTTTTTACGTTTTGCCACAAAGGCAAAGAACATCAACTGCATGGCTAAAAAAGCCAATGCAGACGGGAAACGGGCGGAAAACTCCGTCACCTCTCCAAAAAGGGAAGAGACGGCGGCTATTGACCAGTAGAAGAAAGGGGGTTTATAAGCAATATCAGTACCATAGTTCACCGGAAGTATCCAGTTTCCACTTTCCAGCATAGAAAGGGCAACAATCGCCTCCCGCGGTTCCCCCTTGGAATAAAAAATGGTTTCTCCCAGAAAGGGAACAACCACAAGCACACTCAGCAGCGCAATAAACCAGAACGCCTTCTTTCTGTCCGACATACCTTATTTGTTTTTTATGTTTTCTGGACGCAAAGATAGCGCAAACCGAAAGCAGATGCAAATTTATTTGCAATTTGCTGAGATGCAGCTTAATTTCGCAAAGCAAAATTACAAATAATTCTGAAACAATGCCTAACTTTGCCGCCCCAATGATAATGGCAACAGAGAGTAGATATTTAATGTTAAGATGAAGCGGCTGAAACAACTACCGGAATTTGTACGCTTCGTAATGGTGGGCATCTTTGCGACAGCTCTGCACTACGGATTGTATTTTGTATTACAACGGGTTATCAATGTAAACATAGCCTATACACTGGGATATGCTCTCAGCTTCATCGCCAATTTCTATCTGACTGCTTACTTTACCTTCGGCCGAAAGCCCTCATGGAGAAAAGCCTTCGGATTTGGAGGGGCACACTTATGCAGCTATCTGCTACACATGGGGTTGCTGAACCTCTCTCTCTGGATGGGCATCCCCAAACCTCTGGCCCCCATTCCGGTTTTCGCCATCGCCATTCCGGTCAACTTCTTACTCGTACGTTTCGTTTTCAAAAGAAAAGAGTGATAATTTGTTTTTCTCCCGATTTCTTACGAATATTGCAAAAAGATTTGTTCTATGATGGAAAACTCTCCCATACTCGCCGTTGTCGTACCTTGCTACAAAGAAGAGGCAGTGCTGCATGAAACCCATAAACGATTGAGCCAATTATTCGACCGGCTGATACAAGCCCGGCAAATTTCCCCGGAAAGCTATATATTATATGTAAACGACGGAAGCACCGACCAGACATGGGCTATCATCAAAGAACTGCACCAAAATACGGCCTATGCCTGCGGACTGAACCTGGCAGGAAACGTAGGACACCAGAATGCCCTGCTAGCAGGACTCAATGCAGTAAAAGAGCGTTGCGAGATAGCCATCTCCATTGATGCAGACTTGCAAGATGACATCCAGGTGATTCCGGACATGATAAACAGCTATAAAGCGGGCAATGACATCGTTTATGGCGTACGTAAAGAACGGAAGACCGACACTTTCTTCAAACGCAACACCGCTTTGGTCTTTTATCGGCTGATGAAGGCAATGGGGGTAAAATCCGTCTACAACCATGCCGACTACCGCCTGATGAGCCAGCGGGCTATACAACACCTATGCCGCTTCCGCGAGCGCAACCTTTTTCTTCGAGGGCTGGTTCCCCTCATCGGCTACCAGACGGACAGCGTGTACTACAATCGTGACAAGCGTTTTGCCGGAGAATCAAAGTATCCTTTCCGGAAGATGCTTAATTTTGCCATCGACGGTATCACTTCCTTTTCCGTCAAACCGGTCCGTATGATTTTTTGGATAGGCTGCATCTTTATTCTTGTGGCACTGTGTGTCACCGGATGGACACTTCACTCTTACACACAGCATAACGCCGTCCCCGGATGGTCATCACTGATGATTTCCGTCTGGCTGGTAGGAGGTGTGATACTTGTGTCGCTGGGGATTGTAGGCGAATACATCGGCAAAATATACATTGAGGTGAAGGACCGACCGCGCTACAATGAAGAAGAACTGCTGATGCCGTCCGGCAAAACAGAATAAAAGAAGCCCATCATCATTCTACACAAAAGTTTTAAAAAGGAAAAACACTTGTCACGCTATCACACTATAATAAAGGTATAGGGAACAGTGTATGTCTTTCTTGCCGACAAGTTGGCAAGATTTTGCCACCCTATTGGCAAGACTTTGCCATAGGCATGGCAAAAGTTTGCCAAAAGCATGACAATGGGTTGGCAAAATTACTCTCTGGCAGACAATGAGTTAACATAACTATCAAAATCGTATCGTCACATCAGTTTATATCAAAAAACACAAAATCGCTTGCGAAAGCGACATAAATGCCGTATCTTAGTACACGTGCAAGCAAACTGTCTTATCCTGATATAGGTAGACACATTTACAAACTAATAAATGTGTTACTA
>OGPV01000594.1_pt1 | contig 27897 bp, 19 predicted proteins | sample 1553001 | NCBI WGS metagenome assembly OGPV01 (sample SAMEA2580268, study PRJEB22360) | human gut metagenome | biome: human gut; feature: human-associated habitat; material: faeces | place: Denmark | collected 2008/2010
TATTCTCCTTTGGCTGCTTTAGAGCTTTATGTTAAAAATACTAACTCATAGTTTTCTCCCCCGAAACTCACCGTTTATCGGGTTGGAACTCAGCGTATTCTTCCTGGGATCTCATCGCTTACCGGATAGAAATCCTTGCTTTTCTTTACAAATTCATGCTAAAAAAATAACACGGACAAATTGAATTTGTCCGGACAAATTGTCCGGCGACTTATAAATCTCTGATTATTTGACAGTTACAAACTTCCGGACAAACGAGCCGGACAAATTCAATTTGTCCGTGTTATTTTTTTCTGGCGGAATCAGCCATTTTTGTTTATTGCCAATAAATAAATCTGCGTTTTTTTATTTACTGGCAATAAACAAATCGGATATAAGTTCTATCATCAAAGCTCTTATTGCCCTCTACGATGCCCTTGGTGGCGATAAAGGAATGGATGTTCTGAGGGTCGTTGGCAATCTGCTCTGCCAATGCCGCCTCGCTCGCTGCCAAGGTTGGCTTCAGGAACGGATATCCATCGCTCGCCAAAACTATCTCGGAGGAAGAGACAGAAATTGTACCTGATGCAGAAGCGGAGCCTGAGCAGGAAACAGAATCTTGAACAGAACAAGAATCTGATGATGAAACAGAATTCTGAACAGAACAAAAATCTGAAACAGAAACAACCTTCACTCCCTCCCGATAGATAGGAAATCCATCAATAACCGTATAGGTCTGGTTCTGCCCCGAAAGCATCGCCTTGATAAGCAATGGCTCTATCTGCTTTCTAGCCTCAGCAGGCGAAAGGCCCTGCTCTATCAGTTCTACCCTCTTTCTGGCAATCTCCTGCTCATAAGGCTTGCCGTTCTCATAGAGCTTTCCGGCGATGATTGCCTGGCAATCGCCCACCATCCAGACTTCATTCCTTGTCCGGCTATAAAGGATAGCCGAGGCGGTAAGCCGCTCTTCCGGATGCTCCTTCAACCGTTCTTCCACCCCTAGTTTTTCATATACCTTATTATATATATAGGCTGTCACGCCCTGGCAGAAATCATCTACCGAGGCATCCGCCTTCAGTTCCTCCCGGATATACTCCGAGATAAGCATCATGGCATATCTTCCGTTCTTCATATCAGGATTGAGATGTTTCGGAGTCTTGCTCGTACTGCCATCAATCACAGCGATGAAATCATCGGTAACTACCATTCCATCCTCACAAGCCTCAGGGCTCTTCTTTCCTATAATGCTGCTTTCTATTATCTTCATAAAATCTACTTATCTATCCGGTTATATATCTGAAAAAAGGCTACCCATCCAGGTAACCTTTTTACTCGTTTATTTATCTCTTAAGCCTTCACCTTCTTTAATCTGATAACCAGCTGTATGAAACTTGGAATCATGATGCAGAGAGAGAAGCCTACGGCATAATACATGGTTTTCTCATCGCCATGGAAGAGGTCGATGAGTTTGCCATCGCTCTGAGGCATGATATTGGACAGGACATACGCCATCGTATTAGTCACCCAGTGGAGCAGGATGCCCGGAACAAGACTCTTGGTGCGATAATACATCCAACCCAGGAGTAAGCCCAGCAGGAGGGCATTGATAAACTGCGCTACGTTGGCGTGAGCCAGACCGAAGATGGCAGCCGAAATCATGATGGCTACCCAATGGTTCTTCTTGCTCATAAGACCCAGCAGGGTGCGGAGAATGGCTCCACGGAACACAACCTCCTCAGCAAAAGGCGCCAGAACGCCGATAGCCACATAGCCCCAAGGCTCCTTCATGAGCGATGCGAGTATCTGCTCGGCATTCTCGTCCATCTCGATGCCTATCTGCTCATATATGAACTCCAGAGGAATGATGGTTCCCAGGGCGAACAATGCCACCCAGAGAAGCGTTACCCAAGGCTTGGAAAGCAGATAATCGCGGGTCAGCGGTGTCCACTTCGTCTTCAGGAAGATGACGAGGGTGATAACGTTGCTGAACGCTGAGGTAAGCGCCATCAGGATAGGATTGCTGCCCGAACTGATAGCCAGGAGCGTTGCCTGGTAACCTTCGCCCTTAATGCCCGCCCAGATTCCTGCACCAGCATACATCACGATAATCTGTACTACTATAAATATAATCAGGTAGAGGACGATATCCGTCAAACCTCTCTTTAAATTAATCTTTGCCATTGCTTTTACTGTTTATAATTAATCGTTTATAGTTAATAGCATTCTCGCTATCATTCCGCTTCCTTTTCAAAGAGATCCAGCACGGTCTGCTCATCCTCTTTCAGCTGCGCCGCCAACTCCTCGGGACTGTCAAACTTCTGTTCGCCCCTTATTCGCTTCACAAAGCTTACGAGCAAGAGCTGGTCATAAATATCCCCATCGAAATTGAAGATGTGCGTCTCTAGCGTCAGTTGTCTGCCATTGAAGGTTGGGCGATTGCCCACATTCATCATTCCCCGCTTCCATACCACCGTATTCTCCAGTCTTACCCTTACGGCATAGACACCAGGGGCAGGAATCAGCTGTCCGAAGTGAGAGATGTCGAGATTGGCAGTAGGGAAACCGAGCTTTCTGCCTTCGTGGAATCCATTCACCACCTTTCCGATGAGGGTATAAGGGAAACCGAGGCACCGGGCAGCCATCTCCACTTCTCCCTCTTTCAGGAAAGAGCGGATGACGGAAGAAGAGATGTTGATGCCGTCTATCTGGAAGGCTTCGTTCCTGATTACCTCGATGCCCATCTCCTTGCCGTAGCGCACGTAATCTTCGAAAGTCTCCTCGCGGTTGTGACCGAAGCGATGGTCGTAGCCGATGAAGAGTTTCCTTACGTTGAGATGGTCGTGGAGCACCTGCTGCATAAACTCTCTTGCCGACATGGCAGCCATCGCCTTGTCGAAATGCAGCACCACAGCATTATCCACTTCCGTCTTCGAAAGCAGCAGCAGCTTGGAATCGAGCGTACTCAGCATCTCAGGCTGATAATCCGCCTGCAACACCTTACGGGGATGCGCATCAAAGGTGATGACGGTAGATTGCAAGCCATCCTTTCGTGCCGTCTCTACGAGATGATGAATCAGAAACTGATGTCCCCGATGCACCCCATCGAAGAAACCGATAGTTGCCACACAAGGCGGCAACTGCACGATATCATTATAATGTATTGTATTCATAAGGACTGTCTTTAACATTCATATCAGAAGAAGAACTCCGATGGATTATCTTCTCTTTGCTATCATTCTCTTAAAAGTTCTCCACAGCTCGCCCGCCCAAAGTACAACGGAGGTTGAGCCGATGATGAGCAGCCACTCGTGGAGCGACAATGGTGTGGTGCGGAACATTTCGCCACCAAAGGTTACGATAATCCACTGCCCCACCAATACCAGTACAAGCACCAGAATCATTCCTTTATCCTTCAGGAAATGGCGGAAAGCAGTATGATGGCTCATCAGCGCCTTGGCATTGAAGAGGTTCCAGAACTGAATCATCACGAAGGTGGTGAAGAACATAGTCAGTTCATGCACATCTACTCCACCCTTGCCTCTGCGCTCGCAGTAAACCAACAGGGCAAACATAACGAGGAAGAAGACGATGCCGCAGAACAGAATGCCGAAATCGATGCTCTTGTTGATGATGAAATCGGATGCCTTGCGTGGTTTATCCTTCATCACCTCATGAGATGGAGGCAATGAGGCAAGTGCCAAGGCTGCGAAGGTATCCATGATAAGGTTCACCCAAAGAATCTGGGTTACCGTCAACGGCATTTCAGTTCCGATAACTGAGCCGCCAAGCACCAGCAGGAGGGCTGCTACGTTTACTACCAACTGGAAGAAGAGGAAGCGCTGCAGGTTGCGATAGAGCGAGCGTCCCCACATCACGGCGTTGGCGATAGACTTGAAGGAATCATCGAGCAGGGTCATATCCGAAGCCTCCTTTGCCACGGAAGTTCCCGAACCCAGCGACAAACCCACGTGAGCATAGTGAAGCGCCGGAGCATCGTTGGTACCGTCGCCTGTTACGGCAACCACCTCGCCACGCTTCTGGAGCATGGCCACCAGTCGCTGCTTATCGGTAGGACGGGCACGGCTCATCACTCGGATATCCTTCGCCCGTTCGTAAGCCTCTTCGTCAGAAAGAGCCTCCCACTGTTCGCCCGTAATCATCTGCTGGTCGAGCGAGGTCAGAGAGCCATCTGCTCCGATATTCTCAGGTTCATCTTCGAAGACACCTATCTGCTTGCCTATCTCCAAGGCGGTGGCAGCCGTATCACCCGTAACCACCTTCACCTCGATACCCGCATGGCGGCACTCCTGCACGGCAGCAGGAACATCCGGACGGATAGGATCGGCAATGGCTGCAATGGCCTGCAACTGAAGATCGTTGGCATCGAGAAGTGCTACCACTTCGGCAGTAGAGGTTCTGGAAGTTCTCATGATAGAAGCTTCTATCTTCTTATAGGCGAACGCCAGGGTTCTCATAGCCTTATGCTGCCACTCATCGAGTTCTTCGGCTGACTGTCTCTGCATTCTATCTTCGATGATGCATTTCTTCATCACGATTTCAGGCGCACCCTTTACGAAGAGATAGGTCTCGCCATCAACTTCTGCCAAGGTTGCCATCATCTTTCTCTCGGTAGAGAAAGGCAACTGCTTGAGCACGTTCACCTGCTTGCGAAGTTCTTCATAATCCTTGCCCTGGGCATCGAGCCAGAGCAGGAGAGCCGACTCGGTAGGGTTTCCGATAGGTTTGCCGTCATTCAACTCGGCTGTAGAGTTGAGGGCAATGGCAGTATCGAGCAGCGCCTCATCGCCCTGCTTGAGTTCCAGGGCACTCACCTGCATCTTGTTCTGGGTAAGCGTACCGGTTTTATCGGTACAGATTACGGTAACGGCGCCCATGGTTTCGCAGGCATGAAGCTTGCGCACCAGATTGTTCGACTTCAGCATTCTTCGCATGTTGAGTGCCAAGGAAAGGGTAATCGCCATCGGCAATCCCTCCGGCACCGCCATCACAATCAAGGTAACAGCCATCATGAAGTATTTCAACACGATTTCTGCCATATAGAAATAATCCTTGCCGCCCCATGCCGGATTGGTGAGGATATCGTGAATCAGGAAGATGAAGAAGGCTGCCACAGATACTACAGAGCCTACCTTGGAAATCATCTTAGCCAACTTGTCGAGCTGCATGTGAAGCGGTGTCTCCACCGAAGTCTGCTCGGTAGATTTCTTCGCCACCTTACCAATCTCGGTAGCATCGCCCACGGCAGTAACCACGAACTCGCCCCTGCCATTCATCACCATGGTAGAACGGAGGATGACGTTGCGAGGATAGGCTCCATCGCCACCGCCTTCCAGAGATTTCTCGGCAACCGGTTCGCCCGTAAGGGCAGATTCGTTAATCTGCAGGTCGTTGCAGACGATGAGTTCTCCATCGGCAGGCACCTCGTCGCCCACTTCCACGAGCACTACATCTCCCACCACCACATCGTGGCGCGGAATCTCCATTACCTTACCATTGCGGCGCACCTTAACCGGCTGCTCTTCGCTGAGCGCCGTAAGCAGATTAAACTTCTTAGCAGCATCGCGCTCAAAGTAGAAGCCCACGGTAGTAGCAAGGAAAACAGCCACAAAGATACCGATGGTCTCCATGAAATTCTTTTCGATAAAAGCAAGGATAAGGGATACAAAAGCCGCCACAAGAAGTATCTGGATAATCGGGTCGCGATATTTATCCAAATACAGTTTCCATAATGAAGTACGTTGAGGAGGGGTGAGCACGTTCTTGCCATGCTGTTCCCTACTCTGTTTAACTTGTTCATCGGTAAGACCGATTCTTTTATTTTTGTCTATGTCCATTTCTGAATAGAAATACTTTTTCTTTTTTGTACGATTAATAAGTACATACGCACGTGTGCGCACATAATTTGGTGCAAAGATACGCTATTTTTCTGATTCTAAGAAAATTTTTAAGATTTTATTTGGTTATTTCCCCAAAATCTAGTATCTTTGCACTCGAATTTGATAAAAATTCAACGGACTTGTAGCTCAGTTGGTTAGAGCAACAGACTCATAATCTGGAGGTCCTAGGTTCAAGCCCTAGCTGGTCCACGCTTCTATTACAGCGACTTACGAGCAATCGTAGGCCGCTGTTTTTCTTTTTTCACAGAACGTATCCGACAGAAAAAAAGAGGGCAACTGGAGCTTTTGCAACCAAGTTGCAGAAACCTTTTCGTAATTTTGCAACCGAAATAGAAAAAGGAACTGAATGTTCCTGGTTATATAGAACTAAAAGTATTGCAAAATTATGGAAGAAATGAAACATTCTCACGAACATCATCATGAATGCCATTGTGAAGATTCTCACGAACATCATCATGAGCACAATCATGACTGCTCATGCGGCACAGAAGAACATGAGCACCAGGGGTGCGGTTGCCACCACCATCACCATGAAGAAGGCGGTTTGAAATCCAAACTCTTTCTGATAGGAGCAACCATCATCCTCCTGATTATCGCTGTTTTCATCGAAAAGGAATACAGTCTGGCTACCTGGCAGTTGCTCCTCGTCTATCTCATTCCTTATTTATTGATAGGACATGAGACGCTGGGCGAAGCTGCAGAAGGTATTGCCAAGGGCGATATGTTTAACGAAAACTTTCTGATGGCTATTGCAACCATCGGAGCCCTTTGCATCGGATTCTTCCCAGGATCAGATACAGAATTCCCAGAGGCAGTCTTTGTGATGCTCTTCTTTCAGGTGGGCGAACTCTTCGAAGGATATGCGGAAGGAAAGAGCCGCGACAGTATTTCACATCTAATGAATATTAGACCAGATGTAGCGAATGTTGAAAGAAACGGAAAAGTAGAGTCGGTTTCGCCGGAAGACGTCAAGATAGGAGAAACTATCGTAATCCGTCCGGGAGAGAAAGTTCCATTGGATGGTATTGTTGTTGAGGGAAGCTCAGCCTTGAATACCATTGCCCTGACAGGTGAGAGTATGCCACGGGATTTGAATGAAGGCGATACTATCATGTCCGGTTGCATCAACCTTTCAGGAGTAGTTCGTGTACGCACCACCAAGAGTTTTGGCGAAAGTACCGTATCTAAGATTATCTCTCTGGTAGAGAGTGCAGACAAGAACAAGTCGAAGAGCGAGGCTTTCATCACCCGTTTCGCCCGAGTCTATACTCCTATCGTTGTTTTCGCAGCCATTGCCCTGGCGGTTATTCCACCATTCCTGGCAGCAACAGGAATCGTAGGTGAAGGAACCTTTGGCGAGAACTTCCCATTATGGCTCAACCGCGCCTTGATATTCCTGGTAGTTTCCTGTCCTTGCGCCCTGGTCATCAGCGTGCCTCTCACCTTCTTTGGCGGCATCGGCGGAGCATCCCGGAATGGTATTCTCATCAAGGGCAGCAACTATATGGATGCTTTAGCCAAGGTGGGAACCGTTGTGTTCGACAAGACCGGAACTCTGACCCACGGAGAGTTTGCCGTGGCAGCTGTTCATGCTGATGATTCCTGCCCAGACCATTCATCCCACGATGCAGATAATGTGCATATTGGCGAATATTCTGACAAGGAGAAGATTCTGCTGCATTTGGCGGCTCATGCTGAACATTTCACTACCCACCCTATCGGCGCAGCCCTGCGTACTGCCTTCCCGCAAGAAGCAACGGATGGCTGCGAGGTGACCGATGTAGAGGAAATTGCAGGACAGGGTATCCGTGCCAAAGTGAACGGCAAGGTGGTTTGCGTGGGCAACAAGAAGATGATGGAAAGCATCGGTGCCCAATGGCACGACTGCAACCAGGTGGGAACCATCATCCACGTCGCCATTGATGGCAAGTACGCGGGACATATTGTGATCAACGACACCCTTAAGGGAGGAAGCGCCCATGCCATCAGAGAGCTGAAAGAACTGGGAGTAGAGAAAACGGTAATGCTGACGGGCGACCGCAGAGAAGTAGGAGAAGATGTTGCCCACAAACTGGGACTGGACGAGTGCCGCGCAGAACTGCTGCCAACCGATAAGGTTTCGCATGTAGAACAACTGCTGATGACAAAAACAGCAGGCAAGACGCTCGCTTATGTAGGCGATGGCATCAATGATGCCCCTGTATTGAAGCGTGCCGATGTGGGCATTGCCATGGGTGGACTGGGTAGCGATGCAGCCATCGAAGCTGCCGATGTAGTACTGATGGATGATGACCCTAGAAAGATTGCCCTTGCCGTGAAGATAGCCAGAAGAACCATTCATATCGCTCACGAGAACGTGGTGTTTGCCATCGGAGTAAAGGTTGCCGTACTGATTCTCGCCACCATTGGTCTCGGCACCATGTGGATGGCTGTCTTTGCCGATGTAGGTGTTACGGTACTGGCCGTATTGAACGCCATGAGAAGTTTGGGTAAAAATCGTCTTTTTTATCGTTAAATACCAAAATAAGTTGTATCTTTGCAACCGAATTCTAATATACAATACTGAATGGTTATGTATAAAAAAGACATTTTGACTACGAATAAGATTATCAAACTCATCTTCGTGCTCTGCTGCTTCTGCGGCATTGCACAGGCTCAGCCTCAACGCCCTAAGCTCGTTGTAGGCATCGTTATCGACCAGATGCGATGGGATTATCTCTATCGCTACTACGCCCGCTACGGCGAAGGCGGATTCAAGAGAATGCTCGGAGAAGGATTCAGCGTAGAAAACTGCAAGATTCCTTACATCCCTTCGGTTACAGCCATCGGCCACTCTTCTATCTGGACCGGTTCCGTTCCTTCCATCCACGGAATTGCAGGAAATAACTTCGTGAAAGATGGAAAGGTAGTGTATTGTACTGCCGACGATACCGTCAACCCGGTAGGTTCTGACAGCAAGGCTGGCAAGATGTCGCCTCGCAACCTGTGGGTAACCACCATCGGCGATGAACTTCGTCTGGCTACCAACAACCGCTCTAAGGTGATTGGTGTAGCCTTGAAAGACAGAGCATCCATCCTCCCTGCGGGCCATCACGCCAATGGCGCTTTCTGGTTTGATGACAAGTCGGGCAAGTTCATCACCAGTACTTTCTATATGGATAAGTTGCCAGAGTGGGTGAACAAGTTCAACAAGCAGAAACTCCCAAACAAGTATCTATCCAAGAAATGGGAGACGCTCTACCCTATCGATTCCTACAAGGAGAGCACCAGCGATGACAACAACTACGAGAATGGAATTGTTGAAGGCGAAAAGGCAGTATTGCCACTCGATCTGCCTACCTTATATAAAAAGCATGGTTACAAGATTCTCCGCAGTACCCCATTCGGCTGCAACCTGACTTTCGATATTGCCAAGGCTGCCATTGAGGGAGAAAATCTGGGTAGAAACACAGATACTGATTTGCTGACCATCAGCTGCTCCAGCACCGACTACATCGGACATCAGGTGGGCGTGAACGCCATCGAAACAGAAGATTGCTATCGCAGATTAGATAAGGCATTGGCAGATTTCTTCACTTATCTCGACCAGACCGTGGGCAAGGGAAATTATCTCACCTTCCTCACCGCCGACCATGGAGGCGTGAACAACGCTACCTTCCTGCAGGATCAACGAATCCCTGCCGGCATCTGGAACAAGAAGGGACTGGTAGATGAATTGAACAAGAGTCTGAAGACAAAGTTCAACATCGACAAGGACCTAGTAAAGACCATTATGAACTATCAGGTATTCTTCAATACAGACATCATCGAAGAACTCGGTCTGGATTACGCAGCCATCAAGCAGGTGGTAGTAGACAGACTGAAGAAGGACAAGGACGTGCACTATGCCTTCGACATGGAGAAAACCTCTATCGAGAGCATCCCTGAAGAGCTGAAGTTCCGTGCCATCAACGGTTACAACCGTGAGCGCAGCGGAGGTGTTCAGATTGTACTGAAACCAGGTCACTACGATTATTACAGCAGCAAGGGAACTACCCACGGAGCATGGAATCCATACGATATCCATATTCCTTGCCTGTTTATGGGTTGGGGCATCCAGCATGGCGAGAGTGCCCAGCCTCACTATATGACAGATATTGCCGCTACCGTTTGTGCGATGCTGCATATTCAGGCACCTAACGGCTGCATCGGCACACCGATATTCTAATAAAAAGCAAAAAGCCAGATAATAACAAAGGCTAGGTTCACGATTTTGGAAACCTAGCCTTTATTTTTTATTCAAAAGAAGATGTTCTTCTATTCCGAGAAGAACATCTCTTATTCTTCGTTCATAATCTTCATATATTCCTCGTAAGAAATATATCTGCCACCCATCGATTTGAGATGAGGAGTCTCCAACTGACAATCTATCATCTTGCCACCGTGCTCCTGCAAGTATCTGGCAAGGAAGATGAGGGCAATCTTAGAAGCTGACGGAACCCTGGAGAACATGCTTTCTCCGATAAAAACCTTGCCGATGGTGACACCATAAAGTCCACCCACCAGTTCATCGGTTTCATTATCCCATACCTCTACGCTCGCCGCAAAGCCCTGCTTATGGAGGGCAGTAAATGCTTGGATGATGTTCTCGCCCAGCCATGCTCCATCTTCCCAATACCGTCCGTTGGTCTTGCTGCATCCCCGTATTACGCCATCGAAATCTTCGTTGATTCCTACGCAGTATCGGTTCTTCCTCATCAGGGTACGCATGGAATGACTGATGTGGATTTCATCAGGGAAGATGACGAAACGCTTCATCGGACAGAACCAGAGTATTTCAGGCTGGTCACGGAAACTATACCAAGGAAAGATGCCATTGCTATAAGCCAGCAACAGGCGGTCGATACTCAAATCGCCACCAATCGCAAAGCATCCATCCTCATCGCCATAATGCGGATCGGGAAAGTAAATCTCGTCCGCAGTATCATCTATCTGTAATATCATACGCTTATCTTTTATCAAGAAATTCTTGACTAGACTTTCATTCTAATAATTAATCACCAGTTCCTTTCCGTCAAAGTCGACATGCGCCTTGCCACTCTTCTTGAGTTTGCCGAAGAGCAGCGCCTTCATCAGGATCGGTTTCAGGCGGTTACCGATGACACGGTCCATCTCGCGGGCACCATATTCCCTGGTAAAGCCCCATTTCAGCAACTGTTCACGCGCAGCATCGGTTAACGTTACGGTAACTCCCTTTGCTGCCAGTTTCGCATCGAGTTGACGAAGTTTCTTGGCAAGAATCAGCTCTGCCATGTGCTTATCCATATCGCTGAACACCACCATATCGGAAAGTCGGTTGATAAACTCAGGCTTGAAAGTCTTCTTCACCTGTGCCAGCATCGCTTCGCCACGGCTTACGTTTCCATTGAAACCTACACTAGCCCGTGAAGCATATTGTGCTCCGGCATTTGAGGTCATGATGAGAATCACGTTACGGAAATCTGCCTTCTGGCCCTTGTTATCGGTCAGACGGGCATAGTCCATCACCTGGAGCAGGATGTTGTAGATATCGCTATGCGCCTTCTCGATCTCGTCGAGCAGGAGTACACAGTTTGGCGTCTTGCGGATGGCATCGGTCAGAAGTCCTCCATCCTCATAACCCACGTATCCGGCTGGCGAACCGATGAGTTTTGCCACGGTATGCTTCTCGGTATATTCACTCATATCGAAGCGTACCAGTTCGATGCCGAGTTCCTTGGCCAACTGTCGTGCCACCTCGGTTTTTCCTACTCCGGTAGGTCCCACGAAGAGGAGCGAAGCCAATGGTTTGTCATCATCTGTCAATCCCGCCTTTGCCATCATTACAGCCTCAACCACCTTGTCTACAGCCTTGTCCTGACCGTAAATCTTGTCGAGTATGCGCTGGCGGAGCGTAGCCAAAGCATCGTTGTTTTCATCTTTCATCGCAGCCGCATCAATCTTGCAGACTTTAATCAGAATCTGCTGGATAATAGACTTGGTAACATAAGAGCGCTGGCGAGATTCTACCGGATGCACCTCCAGATAAGCACCCGCCTCATCCATCAGGTCGATGGCCTTATCAGGCAGACAGCGGTTGCTGATATATTTGGCGCTGGCACGGACGGCATATTCCAGGGCGTCCTTGCGATAGGTTACATTGTGGAACTTGTTGTATTTATACTGCAAGCCCTCCAATATTTTGATAGCCTCCTCCTCGGTAGGTTCCTTGATATCTATCTGCTGGAACCGGCGCACGATGCCCTTGCTCTGAGCCATGTAACGGTTATATTCCTCGTAGGTGGTAGAACCGATGAAACGGATATCGCCTGCCTCCAGATATTGCTTCAGCATATTGGATGCATCAGGTCCGCCATCTGAGCCACGACCGGCACCTATCATATTATGAATCTCATCGATGTAGATAATGGTATTGCCTTCCTTCACGGCTCCCTCCATCACCATCTTGATGCGTTTCTCGAAGTCGCCGCGATATTGGGCACCGGCAAGCATCTGTCCCATATCCATGCCGTAGATGCGAGCCCCCTTGAGGCGTTCAGGAACCTGGTTTTCGTTGATGAGTTTGGCGAGACCATAGACCAGAGCAGTCTTGCCGACTCCGGCTTCTCCGATGTGAAGCGGATTGTTCTTCTCGGCACGGCAGAGCACCTGGATGGTTCTGTCCAGTTCCTGTTCTCTTCCGATGAGCGGATTGTGCTCTTCTACCTTGTCAGAAATACAGGTAACCAGCTGATGCCAATCCTGTACAACCTGTCTTCTGCCTTCTTCCTCGTCGTCATCATACTCGTTGGCATAATCGTCATCATCAAAGTCTGCTCCCATGCCCATGCCAGTCTCTCCAGTATCTTCTCCTATAGGATAATAACTGTCAACGCTCGCCAGGAACTCGCCCTGCCGGTCGCCCACATTCTTGCACAGCAGGAAGGCGGCTTCTGAATTCTGCAAACCAAACATCGCCTGCACAAAATGGGGTACATTCACCAGCTGTCTGTCGGCAGCAGCAGCCAGGGCGCACGCCGTTCCAAACATGGTTTTGAAGAGCGATGACGGCTCTGGCAGATACTTGATGGTTTCAGGCACACGCTCCTGCTTGGCGAGCCATTCCACCAAGTCTTCGTGCATTTTGAGACTGTCTACGCCTTCTTCCTGCAGCGCCTGACAGAATGCATACTGCCTGAGCAACGCCAGCAGCATGTGCTCGGGCATCACGAACTCGTGGTCGAAGAACCGGGCTTGCTTCATGGCATCGTCCATCAGAACACTCATATATCGGGTCAATCCCATACTGTCCATTCTATTTTTTCCTTTCTTTTTCTTAGCATATATTGGGGATATTTCCCCGAAATCAACGCCTATTCCGGCATATAAGTGAGTTTAAGCGGAAACTTCTGCGTACGGGCTTTCTCCATCGCTTTCTCCACTTTACTCTTGGCGATGTCGTAGCTGTAGGTGCCCACCACGGCTTTCTCTTCGTGATGAACCTTGAGCATGATTGCTTCAGCCTCAGCCTGCGACTTGAAGAAGATGGATTCCAGGATTTCTACCACGAAGTCCATCGGTGTGAAGTCGTCGTTGAACATCATTACCACGTAACGCCCCGGCTCCTTGAGCCTGGTTTTCTGGCGTTCACGAATTGCTGTTTGTTCTTGAGCCATATTTTAATTTTTACTTTTTATAAGCATTGGTAATCTCCACAACATAAACATCGTGGAATCCACCCTTGGCACCATACCACTGGAGCAGGTCCTTGTCGAGGAACTTCTCGGCGGTCATACTGTCCTTATAAAGTTTGCGGCATTCTAGGGTGAGCCGTGACTGCTCGAAGGCGATGCTGCCGTTATCAGTTTCTACAGGAATCAGTCCTGTTTCCTTCACCTTATCAAAATCACGTCCGCTCTTGGAACCGCAGAAGCTATAAATCTTTCGAGCCTCCTCGCTGTTGCCGAGGAAAGAGAGGGTCATGAATCCATTCTCCTCGATGATGCCGTGGGTGAAACGCTCCGGACGGATAAAGACCACAGCCACCGGCTTGTTCCAAAGCCATCCCAAACAGCCCCAAGAGGCGGTCATCATATTGAAATGATCCTTGTTGCCGGCACATACCAGCATCCACTCCTTACCAATAGTCTCGAAGACGTTGTCATTCAGTTCTTTTACGTTGATCTTTTCCATCTTATCTGTTCCTTTCTTTTTAATTTCTAATTACCATAAAATTGCGACAGCAGTATTCTGATTGCTGAATGCTGCCCATATCAACTGCAAAGATACAAGAATAATCTGAAAAAGCGAATGTTTCTTTAAGAAAATCGCATCACCCTATTGAGGATTATGCCTAATTAATACTTTTTTATGCCACAAGAAGGCTGAATTGAATACGATTTGTGAGGTAGGAAACCGACCTTGATTTACATTAGCTTTGCATCGGCAGTTGAAAAAATAATTCACATTTTATTTTGTCAGTTGCCCAAAAGGCAGTACCTTTGCACCCCGAATGCCGAAAGCCGGGAAGGCGGAAGGCTTCGATTTATTATTCATTTATAAACATTTAATTTAATGTACAAAACAATTTTCAACAAGCGCAACAGCTTGAAGTTCAACCGATTCTCTAACAAGAACTACTCACTCTTCGCAGTTTTGGGAAGAGAGGTACTTGTTGGTGCACTCAGCGTTGCTACCCTGAGCCATGCTAAGGCAGCAGGCGTAAGCACAGAGGGAGCCAAGGTTGATTCTACCCTCTACAAGGGCGGAAAGGCTTACGAGCTGGATGCGGTGAGCGTTACCGGATCTCGTGCGCCGATGACTGTAGAGCAGTCACCTAAGATTGTGTCTGTCATTACCCGCGACGATATTCATCGTGCGGCTGCGCAGACTATCAACGATGTATTGAAATTAGCTACCGGCGTGGATGTCCGTCAGCGTGGTGGCTTTGGTGTTCAGACGGATATCTCCATCAATGGTGGAACCTTTGACCAGATTACCATTCTCTTGAATGGCGTCAACATTTCCAATCCTCAGACTGGTCACAATGCTTCTGATTTTCCTGTAGCTCTTGCTGACATCGACCACATCGAAGTGCTCGAGGGGGCAGCATCGCGCTTATTCGGAACTTCAGCCTTCAATGGTGCCATCAACATCGTAACCAAGAAGGCTAAGAGTGAGGGGGTATCTGCAAGTGTAGAAGGCGGAAGCTTTGGAAGCTTCGGAGCACAGGGACGCATTCAAACAGCTTTTGAAACGGGCAAGTGGACCCAGGCTTATTCCGTAAGCGGAGGCTACAAACGCTCGGATGGCGGCACAGACAACAGCGATTTCGAGAAGGGACAGGGCTACGGCAATCTCTCTTTCTCTTACGACCAGCGTTTCGACATCATCGCCCAGTTGGGTATTGCTAGCCAGAGCTACGGCGCCAATACTTTCTACAGCGCCAATTACAACAACCAATATGAGAAGACAGACCACGGTATGGCTTCTCTCAACCTGAGTCTGCATAACCAGGAGAAGACCTGGGAGATTGCGCCTCAATTCTATTATAACAAATTCAAGGATCACTACCAGCTGAAACGCGGTATAGCTGGAGCTGCAGCAGGCGAGAACTATCACGACCTAGATGTTTATGGTGGTGGACTGAATGCCAACGTGGCTTGGGCTTTGGGTAAGACCGCAGTAGGTTTCGACATCAGTAAGGAGTGCATCTACTCTACTGCATTGGGCGAGGAACTCGCAGAGAAAGACTATAAAGATATCTCGGGTTCTGATCGTCAATATACCCGAAAGGGCGAGCGCACCAATACCAACATCATGCTGGAGCACAACTTCATCTTCGGCGGCTTCACCTTGTCGGCTGGTGTCTTGGCTAACAAGAACACCGGTTTGGACAACGACTTCCGCTTCTACCCTGGTGTGGATATGAGTTATCGTCCTAACGACAACTGGAAGTTCTACGCTTCCTGGAACAAGGCATTGAGAATGCCTACCTACACCGACTTATACATAAATAATGTGGTGCAGCAGGGCGACATCAACCTAAACCCGGAGAAGAACTCAACCTTCAAGGTGGGAACTCAATATCGCCAGACTGGTTTTGCAGCAACCGTTAGCGGATTCTACGCACACGGCACCAACATGATTGACTGGGTTCAGACTTCAGAAACGGAATTGGCTGACCATAAGTATCACGTGATGAACATCGGAAAGCTCAACAACATGGGCTACAACGTAGATGCTACTATCTACATGAGAGAATTGGTACCAAACAGTTTCATCACCCGCATCAAGTTGGGTTATGCTTACATCTATCAGGATCATAAGACCGAGACAAACATTCTGAAATCACTCTATGCATTGGAGTATCTCAAGCACAAGGCTGTATTCGGTCTGGATCATCAGATCTGGAGTAAGCTTTCAGCTTCCTGGAGCGTAAGATGGCAGCAAAGAATGAATGGCTATCATCCATACACCAAGGTAGATTGCAAACTGATGTGGGACGAGAAGAAATACAATATCTTCGTGAAAGCCGACAACATCACTTGCCACCGCTACTACGACCTCACAGCTGTTAAGCAGCCAGGTTTGTGGATTATGGCAGGAGCCAGCGTAAATCTCGGCCGATAATATAATCAGATAATAATCATCCCAAAAGATGATAAATATCCGAAACACGATTCGGATATCAAATAAAAAAACGAACCTTGATGGAGGTTTCTTCCTTCCGTCAAGGCTCGTTTTCTTTTATTCCGGCTATTTCCTTTTATTTCAGTTATTCCGGTTTCTGATATTTTCCGTTCACTTTTATCGGTTCGAGATGGATTCCCACATGGGTATCTGCACCGAAGTGCTGCTTCAGTTTTGTTTCTATATGAGTAGCATGCTCATGCGCCTCATAAAGCGAAAGAGAACCCGGCATACGGACGTGCATTTCTATCGCAATCTTGTTTCCGATGCGACGGGTACGCAGGTTATGAATCTCTCCTACTCCCTGCTCTTCGTTCGCAATCTTCAGAATTTCATCTTCCTCCATTTCCGGAAGACTGGCATCCGTCAGTTCTTTCACAGACTGCATCACCAGTCCCCAGGCAGCCTTGATGATGAAGGCACTCACGATGATGGCTGCAAGCGGATCGAGCACCGCCCACTTTTCTCCCAGGATGATGGCGCCACCAATACCAAACATCGTTCCGATACTCGATAAAGCATCGCTGCGATGATGCCAGGCATTCGCCACAACTGCCTCGGAATGATATTTCTTTCCGGCTTTAACCGTAAACTGATAAGCCCACTCCTTCATCACGATACTTACAATAGCAGCAATCAAGGCTACAACGCCCGGCTGCTGGAGTGTCTCGCCGCAGATGGCACGATAAGTCTTGGTTACGCCAGAATAACAGATCATCACACCCACCACGAAGAGCGAAATACCGATGATGGCAGTGGCAAGCGTCTCGTATTTGCCATGCCCATAATCATGGTCCTTATCCTTCGGCTTATTGCCCAGTTTTACGAATACCAATACCACCACATCTGTGGCGAAATCGGTAAGCGAATGGATGGCATCCGCTATCATGGCTGCAGAATGTCCGAGGATACCTGCAGCAAACTTCAGTACGAGCAGCACCACATTGATGATGCTTCCCGCTATCGTCACCTTATATACTTTCTTTACCCTATCCACATCAGCGGAATGATTCTTTTTCGTTTCTGCGGGCATCTCTTGCTCGTTATATATTCTCTCATTCTTGTCCATACTATAAAATATAACAGAAGTCCTTTGCTTCCTTAATAATGTTTTTGTATAACCAAATTCCTGTCTTTCATGAATTGAGCGGCAAAAGTACATCTTTTTTCTGAAATCGGATAAAAAGAGAGATTAAAAAAGTATAACGAATAGGGAATAATGTGATAGCGAAGAGAGAAAAGCATGGAATTTTGTGATAAAACGCCTTAAAACAATAGGAATTTTGTGATTTTCAGTCCGAATTCCTTTGGAATTTTGTGATAAAGTTGTACTTTTGCACCCGATTATCAGGTATTATATTATTCTGTGACAAGAACATTATCACAATAAAAGCGGTTGATAAAACCGCAAGATGAAACAATTATGGTTTTAAATTACATTTGGATAGCATTTTTCGTGATTGCGTTCATCTTCGCACTCATCGGATTGGCAATGGGAGATACGACTATCTTCCAGAAGATTGTAGATTCCACCTTCGACTCATCCAAGAATGCCTTCGAGATTTCTCTCGGACTGACGGGCGTACTCGCCCTCTGGCTTGGCATCATGAAGATTGGAGAGAAGGCGGGAGTAGTGAATGTGTTGGCCAGAGCACTCAGCCCGGTCTTCACCCGTCTCTTCCCTGACATTCCGAAGAACCATCCGGTGATGGGAAGCATCTTCATGAACATCGCTTCGAATATGCTGGGACTCGATAATGCGGCAACGCCTACCGGATTGAAGGCGATGCAGCAGATGCAGGAACTCAACACGAAGAAGGATACGGCAACGAACCCGATGATCATGTTCCTGGTTCTGAACACCTCAGGACTCACCATCATCCCTACCACCATCCTCGCCTTCCGTGCCTCCTATGGTGCAGCCCAGCCTACGGATGTCTTCATCCCTATCCTGATGGCTACGCTCGTGGCTACGCTTGCCGGAATCATCATCACTTCGCTCTGGCAGCGCATCAACATCCTGCAGCCGGTATTGCTCGCTACTCTGTTGGGAATGTGTGCCTTCGTAGGCATCATCATCTGGGGATTCGGACAGATGGACAAGGATACGATGAATACAGTTACTACCCTGGCTTCGAATATGATTCTCCTGGGCATCATCCTCTGTTTCATCCTGGCGGGATTCTGGAAGAAAGTGAATGTTTATGATGCATTTATCGAGGGAGCGAAGGAAGGTTTTACTACGGCGGTGAAGATTATTCCTTATCTCGTAGCTATCCTTGTGGGCATCGGCGTGTTCCGTGCTTCGGGAGCGATGGATATGGTGATTCAAGGCATTTCGTGGTCGGTAGAACAATGCGGCTTGAACGCCGATTTCGTAGGCGCCCTGCCTACCGCCATCATGAAACCGCTGTCGGGAAGTGGCGCACGAGGCATGATGCTGGAGGCGATGAAGAACTATGGTCCTGATTCGTTTGTGGGCAGATTGAGCTGCATCTTCCAGGGTTCCACCGATACCACCTTCTATATATTGGCAGTATATTTCGGAAGCGTAAGCATCAGGAATCCCCGCCACGCCGTGGCTTGCGGCTTGCTTGCCGATTTGGCAGGAGTCATCGCAGCAATCGCTATAGCATATTTATTCTTCGGATAAAAGTCTCCCACAGATTTCACAGATTTACACAGATAATCTTTGAATGACGGCGCAAGCCCTATTTAACATTTAACACTTAACATTCAACATTAAGAAAGATAATGGCAAGTTTAAAATCACTCGCAAAGGATACCGCCATCTATGGTTTGAGCAGTATCATCGGCAGATTCCTCAACTATCTGCTTGTACCACTCTATACGGCTAAGATCAGCGCCGCTAGTGGTGGTTATGGTGTCATCACCAACATGTACGCCTATACGGCGTTACTCCTCGTTATCCTGACCTACGGAATGGAGACCACCTTCTTCCGTTTTGTCAACAAGGAGGGAGAAAACTCAGAAAAGGTTTATCACACGGTATTGAGCATGGTGGGCTTCACTTCCCTACTCTTCATCGCCCTGGTATTCCTCTTCATCACGCCTTTGAGCGATGCGATGGGCTACGCCGACCATCCGGCTTATGTATGGACCATGTTCGTAACCGTGGCTATTGATGCCTTCCAGTGCATCCCGTTCGCTTACCTCAGATACAAGAAGCGCCCATTGAAGTTTGCTGCCTTCAAGTTGCTCTTCATCGGTCTGAACATTGCGCTCAACCTGGTTTACTACGTCATCATGGATGGTCACGATGTGGGTTATGCTTTCTACATCAACCTGGTTTGTACCGCCTCCATCACCTTCTGTTTCTACAAGGAACTGAAGGAAGGATTCATGGGCGAGAAATGCTCCTGGAGCGAGTGCAAGGTACTCGTCAGAAAGATGATGGGCTACAGCTGGCCAATCCTCGTGCTCGGTATTGCCGGTATTCTGAACCAGACAGCCGACAAGATTCTCTTCCCTTACATCTATGAGAAGGGCGATGCGCATGCACAGCTCGGAATCTACGGAGCAGCCAGCAAGATTGCGATGATCATGGCGATGATTACCCAGGCTTTCCGCTATGCTTACGAGCCATTCGTATTCGGCAAGGCAAAGGATAAGGACAACCGACAGACTTACGCTTCGGCGATGAAGTATTTCGTCATCTTCACCCTCTTGGCTTTCCTGGTGGTGGTAGGTTATCTGGATGTATTGCGCCACATCATCGGTCGCGACTACTGGGATGGTTTGAAGGTAGTGCCTATCGTAATGGCTGCCGAAATCATGATGGGAGTTTACTTTAACCTCAGTTTCTGGTACAAGCTCATCGACAAGACCATCTGGGGTGCTTACTTCTCGGGCATCGGTTGTGCGGTATTGATTGCCATCAACGTTATCTTCGTACCTATCTATGGTTACATTGCCTGTGCCTGGGCTGGTTTTGCAGGATATGGAACAGCCATGCTTCTCTCCTACTTTGTGGGTCAGAAGAAGTATCCAATCAACTATCCGGTGAAGGAGATTATGATTTATGTGGTTCTCGCCCTCATCCTCTTCGCAGGAATGACCGAGGCTAACAGATACTTCTCCAGTGGAATTGCCTGCCTCATCAATACGGTGCTCATCCTCATCTTCGCCGCTTATCTCGTGAAGAAGGATTTCCCATTGAAGAGTCTGCCAGTAGTGGGAAAATACTTTAGAAAGTAAGAGATTCCAATCATTGAGATTATATTCCAAGAAGTCCGTGGACAATGTGTAAGTCCACGGACTTCTTTTGTTTATATTATACAGAACCTTCGCATGCGGTTCAAAAATAGACAAAAGGCCCCAATGTTCCTGGTCCCGAGCAATACTCAGGATATAATAGCAGCCAGCAAGGCGCCCTGTAAGAGCTAAAGCAAACGGCTGAGTGAACGAAACGAGACGACTGAGTATTTTGAAGGATATGACTATGCAAGCTGAAGGATACGGCTCCGTTAACCGAAGGATACGGCTCCGTAAGCTGAAGAATATGACTGCATAAGTGAAAGAAGACGTCTGATCAGGTTCAAAGAGATAGAATATGGAGTTCAAGGAGACTGCTTCTGGAAAGTTGCCACTAGGCTCAGCAGCTCTGCTGAGCCTAGTCAGCAGGTCTGCTCACTGCAGTCAGCAGGTCTGCCGAGCCTAGTGACAACACCTTTTAATCGTACAACAATACCCCCTTTAGTTGTACGACTGTACACCTTTTAGTTGTACAACTACACACCCTTCAGTTGTACAACTATAAACCTTTAGACGTACAACTATGAATCCATCGATTGTTCAACTTGACTTTTTCTCCCATTCTATACCTCAAAAACAAGAAATAGTCCAAGAATTCTCAAAAAAAGTAATCTTCCTTTTCGTTATTCCCTCATAAAAGCATATCTTTGCAACGATTATTCCCTCATAAAAGAATAAGCTCGTGCCGAGCATACTACTAAGAAAGCAGCTGGTATGCGCACTTGCATATCAGCTGTTTTTGCACTTTTTAGTTCGACTTGTTGTAAAATATCACACTTTTAAGGACGACCTTTTGTGGTTTTACACATTTTTAAGGACGTTTTTTGTGGTTTTTCAAAAGAAATCAGTATCTTTGCAGCGATATTCCCTCACAAAAGTGTTGGCAATAAGGCATTATTCCCTCACAAAAATGTAAAGACACAAATATCATTCCCTCACAAAAGTGTAGCAAACATGAAAAGATTCATATACAACCATCTGAAAGACTGGAAATTATCCAGTAACAGGAAGCCACTCATCATGTATGGCGCAAGACAAGTTGGCAAGACCTATATCATCAAAGAGTTTGGCGACAACGAATTTGAGAATATGGTTTACATCAACTGTTACAAAAACAAAAGCATTGCTCAACTTTTTCAAGGTGACGCAAATGCAGAAAGACTTTCCATCGGCCTTGCTGCTTATGCACACCAAGACATCACTCCTGGCAAGACCCTTGTATTTCTCGATGAGATACAAGAGATTCCACCTGTTTTGTCCTCGCTGAAATATTTCTGTGAAGACAAGCCAGAATTGCATATCATCGTAGCAGGATCATTGCTCGGTGTCATGAACATGAAAGGAGAATCCTTCCCTGTCGGTAAAGTTGACATCATGCACCTCTACCCCATGACTTATGAAGAATTTCTACTTGCCAATGGAGAGAAACAACTTTTGGATTTATTGCAAAGCGGAGATAAGGAACTTATCAACAGCCTCGCCCCAAAATTCATAGAATACCTTCGACGATACTACTTTGTTGGAGGTATGCCCGAAGCAGTATTGGAATTTACACAAAATCACAACCCAATGCAAGTAAGGGAAATTCAACAAAACATCTTGAATGCATACGAGGCAGATATCAGCAAACACACCGAAGAACAGACACAAAGAGTAAGAATGGTATGGCAATCAATCCCAGCCCAACTGGCTCGCGAGAACAAGAAGTTCATCTATGGTGCAATAAGAAAAGGAGCTAGGGCTAAAGATTTCGAGATTGCAATACAATGGCTCACTGACGCAGGACTCGTCCATAAGGTAGAAAGAACAAGAGATGCCAAATCTCCATTAAAATTCTATGCAGACATGGATGCTTTCAAATTATATGTGCTTGATATAGGTTTGTTGGGAGCACTCACAATGGCACAACCTGACCAGATTCTCATTGGCAACAACGTGTTTAGCGAATACAAGGGGGCGTTTACTGAGAATTTCGTGCTTCAACAGCTGAAATCTCTTCCTTACTTACCCATATATTATTACAGTAAACCAAGCTCTACCCAAGAAATTGATTTCATAGTACAAGCCGGCAGCGAAATCTTACCAATAGAAGTAAAGGCTGAGGAGAATGTAAAGGCAAAATCACTAGCAGCATTTATCACTCACGATTTTGCCTCCTATCATCTCAAAGGTATCCGTTTCTCCATGCGAGGTTTCCAAGACCAAAAATGGATGGAAAATGTACCACTATTCGCAGCTAGAGAATTTGTTAAACACAAGGTAGAGAAGAGTTTCATCATCAAATAAGCCATAGAAGCATGAGAAAGAAACTGAATAAGAAACTTTGCATGGATGACATCTATGAGATTTGTATTCTTACCCATGGTAATAACCGTAAAAAAGCTCATCTTTATCAACTAACATTTGATGAGAACGAGCGAATATCCACAAATGCCCTGTGGGTATTCACTCATTTCGACATGCAGAACAACGAGTGGCTCTATGCCAAGCATAATGACTTGATAGATAGGGTTCTCGTAGAGAAGAATGAAACCAAGCGCCGCCTGATGCTTCAACTCCTTCTCCGTCAGCCTTTCGAGGAAGAATCACTCCGTTCTGATTTCATCGATTTCTGCATCGCCAAGATTACCGCCTGTTCCCAGCCCTACGCCATCCGCTGCTACTGCATGAAGCTCGCCTACGAGCAGATGAAATACTATCCCGAGCTCCTCGAAGAGTTAAGAATGGCTCTGGATATGCTGGAGCAAGAGGTTCTATCACCAGGAATGTTATCGGCAAAAAGGCAAATTATGAAGAAAATCAAGCAAAGCCTTGGAAAATTCGGGAAATAGTCGTAACTTTGCAAAGTTAAATATCAAGCATTACATCTATGAATAAAGATAATATCAACGAGTTCGCATCCTTCGATGAATATCTTCGACAAGGAGAACCTTCGCAGAAGGAAAGCGCCGAGAACTGGAAGACGGCTATCGGATTGCAGGCTGTAGATGGACTGCAACCGTCGGCGTATCTCATAGATGTGGCTAAACGAAACATCGAAGGAGAAATCTCTCTGGATGAAAGCAGAAAACTGATTGACTCTTACTATCAGAGCAAGACGGTCCGTACACCTAAGGATGAAGACGTGGAAGAGGCAGATAAGGTTTCTGCCAACATCGCAAAGATTCTCGCCAGCAAGACCTTTGCCTTCAATACCAACGGATATGTTTCCCTGCACCGAAGAATTTTCGAGGGAGTATTCAAGCACGCAGGAGAAATCCGCCAATACGACATTTCCAAGAAAGAATGGGTGCTCGAAGGAGATTACGTAAACTACCTGAATTGGGAAGACTTGCGAAGAGCCTTGGACTGGGATATTGAGCAGGAGAAGAACTTCTCATATAAAGGTCTGACGGATGATGAGAAGATTGAGCATATTGCCAAATTCATTTCAGGCATCTGGCAAATCCACGCTTTCAGAGAGGGAAACACCCGAACCACGGCGATTTTCACCATCCAATATCTCCGCTCGTTAGGATATGAAGTGAACAATGAAATGTTTGCCAAACACTCCTGGTATTTCCGCAATGCCCTGGTTCGTGCCAACTATCGAAACATTCAGAAAGGCATAGATTATTCTCCTATCTACCTGGTTCGTTTCTTCAGGAACTTACTCCTAAAAGATAGTTGGGTTCTCAAGAACAGATATTTGCATATCCGGCCGACTGATGAATGGAAAGAGCAGCCAAGAATAGGTACCCCACAAGTACCCCGCAAGCTATCCTCAAGTACCCCACAAGTACCCCACAAGTTCAGTCAACATGTGGAGACTCTTATTCTATCCTTTAACGATGAATATATGACATCTGCGGAAATTATGGGTTCAATCGGACTAAAGGACAGAAAAAGTTTTAGTGAACTATATTTAAACGCTGCCCTCTCAGAAAAAGCTATTGAAAGGAAATATCCAAACACCCCAAGACATCCACGCCAGCAATATCGGATGACAGAACAGGCAAAGACTTGGAAAGAATGGTATGAGAAAAAGAATAAATAACATCATAATAAAAATAGAAAACAAAAACAAGTAATGAAGAAAAAAGCAACGGTCCTTATCGCCTCTATCATGGCGTTCTGCGGAATCAATACCGCTCACGCTGACGAGGGAATGTGGACAATTTACAACTTGCCTAACGCTGTATATGAGATGATGCAGCGCGAAGGCTTCAGTATGACTTACGACCAGCTCTACAACGGCGAGAACGCCTTGAAGAATGCTGTGGTTAACTTCTCCGGCTATTGCTCAGGCGTAGTCGTTTCTCCAGACGGTTTGGTATTTACCAACCACCATTGCGGTTTCGAGGCTATCAGAAGCCACTCTACCGTGGAGCACGACTATATGCTCAACGGTTTCTTTGCAAAATCTTACGCAGAGGAATTGCCTAACGAGAATATGTTCGTCAGCTTTATGGTTGAACAGAAGGATGTAACCGATAAGGTGATGAGCCTCGGATACGAGAAACTCGACAACAAGAAGCGCGATGAACTCATCGATTCTCTGGAGAACGAGATGACTAAAGAGGCGAAGAAGAACGATTCTACCCTCCATATCACCGTTCAGCCTTTCTACGAGGGCAACAAATGGTACGCTACTACTTACCGCGACTTCACCGACCTGCGTCTGGTTTTCACCGTACCAAAGTCTATGGGTAAGTTTGGTGGCGATACAGACAACTGGATGTGGCCTCGCCAGACCTGCGACTTCTCTGTATTCCGCATCTATGCCGACCCTAAGACCAATGGTCCTGCTGCCTACAGCAAGGACAATGTGCCTTATCATCCTAAGCGTTGGGCTCAGGTTTCTCTCCAGGGTTACAAGGATGGCGACTATGCGATGACCATGGGTTACCCAGGCAGCACAGAGCGCTATCTTTCAAGCTACGGAATCCAGACCATGCGCGATGCAGAGAATGCGCCTCGTGCCCAGGTTCGTGGCGTAAAGCAGGAGGTGATGCAGAAGCACATGCGTGCCGACGAGGCTGTCCGCATCAAGTACGACAGCAAGTACGCCAGCTCTTCCAACTACTGGAAAAATGCCATCGGCATGAACAAGTGTATCGACTCTATCGGCATCGTGAATCTGAAGCGTGAGTACGAAACCCGTCTCCGTGCTTGGCAGGATACAGCCAAGGCAGCCAACGATCTTGCCCACAAGGTAGATTTCGACAAGCTCGCCAAGCTCTACAAGGAGAGCGCAGACGTGAAGTATGCCTGGACCAACTTCGCTGAATCTTTCACAAGAAGAAGCAATATCGAGTTCTCTACCCGTGCCATCAAGCTCCAGACCAACATGGAGGTGAAGGGTCCTGAGAAGAACAAGAAGAAGCAGTATCATGAGTTTGAAGATAACTCTGCAGAATGGGATATGGCGCTCGATAAGGAGGTGCTCGCTACCCTCTTGAAGAACTACAAGGAGCACGTAGATGCAAAGTGGTTGCCTAAGTTCTACAAGACTATCGACGCTGAGTTTGGCGGCAACTACGCCAAGTATGTGGATTATCTCTGGGAGAAGTCGCTCATCATGAAGAAGGGCGCCAAGCTCTATTTCAACAAGAAGGGATATGAGAAGGATCCAGGCGTAAGCTTCGGTATGGATTTGAACGATGTATTTGCAGATTTCGCTGCTCAGATGGGCAGCATCAACGACAGCATCGCCGAGCAGGAGAAGTATCTCTGCGCTGCCAAGCTCCGTATGGAGGAAGACATGCCTCACTACAGCGACGCCAACTTCACCATGCGATTGAGCTACGGTCAGGTAGGCGGTTTCGACCTCGGTGGCAAGCCATCAGGCTACTACACCACAGCCGAGAGCCTCGTTGAGAAGATGAAGCAGGGCGATAAGTTCATCGATTACTACGCTGAGCCTATCATGCACGAGCTCCTCTCTGAGAAGGATTTCGGCAAGTATCAGGATAAGACGACTGGCAAGATGCAGCTCTGCTTCCTCACCAACAACGATATTACCGGTGGTAACTCTGGTAGCCCTATGTTCAATGGTAAGGGCGAGTTGATTGGTCTTGCCTTCGATGGCAACTGGGACAGCCTCAGCTCTGACATCAACTTCGACAAGCGCCTGGCTCGCTGCATTGGTGTGGATATTCGCTATGTGCTCTACCTGATGGATAAGTGGGGACACGCAGACCGCCTCTTGAAGGAGATCAATGCAAAGTAAATCCTATCTCTGAATCAACAGAGATGATAGAATGTTTTATCCTGGGCTAAAGATTAGTCTCAGGATGATATAAAAAGAGCGGAAAATCAGCTGTTAACTGTTAACCTGTTAACTCCTGGCTTTCCGCTCTTGTTTTATCTAGTCTTTCTATTCTTGTTATCTTGCTGATTTTCAACTAGTTTTATCTTACAGATTCGCAACTTACAGAATTCCTATTAATATTGCGAGATATTATTCAGCTCCTTCAATGAAACCTGACGAGGCTTCTCGGCAAGTTTCTTCTTCAATTCATCCACCGTTATTTCTGCAAATGGAATGAAATCGGCAGAGCGCATATAGTTCAGTACACTCTGATAGAAAGCCTTGCCTTCCGGGTATTTGGCAGCCTTCTCCAAATCGCTCATGCAGACGAGGAGCTTTCCGGCTCCCACCTTCCATTCCATCACCAAGCCAAGTTTATGATTCCGCTCGATATTATCTATCACCTGAACTATCGGGCGATAATCCTTGGCGAAATTGTCGAGCACCAGCGGATGCGACTCCTTGATGACAGGGAACCATTGCCAGTTGGTGTGCATCTCCGTTGGGAAGCCCTTGAATATCGGATGCTCTGGGTTCGTCAGAATGCCCAGGGTTCCTGGAGAAACTTTCTTCTTGTTGTTCTCGCAGATGGTCTTGAACATGCGATAGTTCCAGTAATCGGTCTGGAAGAGTCCTCCAACAGTATAAGGAGTAGCATTATCTGCCTGCGAAAGCGTATCATCGGCAGCCACGAAATGGCTGGGAGCCCGAGGGGTCCCAAAAACCCTTTCGCCATCTTTTTAT
>OGPV01000596.1_pt1 | contig 27862 bp, 39 predicted proteins | sample 1553001 | NCBI WGS metagenome assembly OGPV01 (sample SAMEA2580268, study PRJEB22360) | human gut metagenome | biome: human gut; feature: human-associated habitat; material: faeces | place: Denmark | collected 2008/2010
CGCCGTGCCGTACAGCAGGGCGGAGTATCTGTAGATGGTGAGAAGGTTACAGATGTATTCCAGACATTTGCAGGAGAAGCATTAAGCGGAGACGGCGTAGTCCTGAAAAAAGGAAAGAAAAACTTCCGCAAAGTGAATAAAACCGCTTATATGGTTAAAAATACTATTGGAGGTGGTATTCTTGAAATACTCAAAGAGCAAGGAAAAGGGCTTTTACATCGCTTTGATTGCCAGCGTGGCAATGATTGGTACTGCTTGTTGGTTCGCATATTCCCAGACTACCCAGAACCTCGAAAATCAACTTGACTATCTCGAAGAAAGCACGGCGGAGATAACCGAAACTCAGCAGGAAGTTGACAAACCTCAAACCGACATTCCAAAGGAAACAGTTATTGCCAAGCCGGCTGTAACTCAGACAGAACCCATTGTCACCACTGAACAAGCCGTTATCAAAATCAAACCCGCAACTTCCAACACTAAAAACACTGCTTCAATCATGCCTGTAGAAAACGGCGAAGTGATTTCCGAATTCAGTAACGGCGAACTTGTAAAATCCCTCACAACTAACGCCTGGCAAACCCACAACGGCATTGACATCTCGGCGGAAGTCGGAACGGAAATAAAGTGCATTGCCAATGGTACTGTTTCAGAAATCGCCAATGATGCCTTATGGGGCGTGGTGGTAACTGTTGACCACGGCGGAGGACTTATTACAAAATACTGCGGACTTAATGAAGCTCTTAACGTTCAGGCAGGAGAAACAGTAAATCTTGGGTCAGCACTCGGAACACTTGCGAAAAATCCCGATATCGAAAGTGCTGAACCTTCACATCTTCATTTCGAGATGCTGAAAAACGGTGCTTATGTAAATCCCCTTGAATACATTTCAAAATAACGACAAAAAAAGCGAAAGCCTTTGAAAGCTTTCGCTTAAATTTATATCTTTTTTCAAAAGCCGGCTTATTATTCAGCCTTTGCTTCTGTATTTTCTGCAACATCAACAAGCTTGATGATAGCCATTTCAGCAGCATCTCCACGGCGTGGTCCGATTTTGATAATCTGAGTATAACCACCGTTTCTGTCTGCATACTTAGGAGAAATTTCATCAAAAAGCTTCTTGGCAACGTCTTCCTTAGTTACATAAGCCATAACTTGACGCTTGGAGTGCAGGTCATTGTTCTTGCCAATTGTAATCATTTTTTCAGCAACGGCTCTGACTTCCTTTGCTCTTGTAACGGTTGTTTCAATCTGACCGTTTTCAAGAAGATAGGTTACCATTGCTCTGAGCATAGCTTTTCTATGGTCAGTAGTTCTGCCTAATTTTCTTGTGCCTGGCATTTATATCCACTCCTTACTTTCTTTATACGATATTCTATTCAGTGAAACTATGCTTTAAACATAGTGAAAATTTCTTATATTTGAACTTTCCGGCTTCCGTCTGAAAGCCGGAAAGGCAGTTTTTCTTAATTGTTATCTTCTTCTGAGCTGAGGTCATAACCCAGTGACTGAAGCTTTTCTTTCACTTCATCAAAGGATTTCTTACCCAGATTACGAACCTTCATCATTTCCTCTTCTGACTTGTTTATAAGGTCAGATACTGTATTGATACCGGCACGCTTCAAACAGTTAAAAGAACGTACCGATAAGTCAAGTTCCTCAATGGTCATCTCCAGAATACCTGTTCCTCTCGTATCCTGGTCGGGCTTGATTAATGTAGTAATTGTCTGTTCGTCTGACAGGTCAACAAATAATTTCAGATGCTCGTTGAGGAGATTGGCTGCCTGTGATACCGCTTCCTTCGCAGAAATAGTACCATCTGTCCATACCTCAAGTGTAAGTTTGTCGTAGTCTGTAACCTGACCGAGTCGTGTATCCTCAACCTTGAAGTTTACTTTTAAAACAGGTGTATAAATACTGTCAACAGCAATCACATCGATAGCGAAATTATTCAACTGTTTGTTACGCTCTGCTGAAACGTATCCTCTGCCACGGTCAATTGTGATTTCCATGGAAAGTTTAGCATCCTTACCGAGTGTCGCAATGTGCATACCCGGGTCAAGTATGTCAACTTCTGAATCAGTCTGTATGTCTGAAGCTTTTACTTCGCATTCGCCCTTAGCATCAATGTAAACAGTCTTCGGACCTTCACCGTTCAGCTTGGCTGTAAGACCTTTTATACTGAGAATAATTTCGGTTACGTCTTCTTTTACTCCGGGAATGGTTGAAAGCTCGTGATGAACACCATCGATTTTAACAGCATTTACGGCAACGCCGGGAAGTGAGGAGAGCAGAACTCTCCTGAGGCTGTTTCCGAGGGTTATTCCGTAGCCACGTTCAAGCGGTGACAATACAAACTTGCCATATCTACCGCCACTTTTCAGCTCAACTGTTTCGATTTCCGGCTTTTCTATTTTTTCAAGCATTCAAAAACCCTCCTATTTTCGCAATCACTTTACAGCTTATGTCTTCAATCATTCGGACGACTATGATATTACTTGGAGTACAACTCAACGATGAGGTGAGCTTCAACTTCGTAATCGAGGTCCTCAGTCTTAGGCATTCTTACAACCTTTGCAGAGAAATTTTCCTTGTTAGCTTCAAGCCACATAGGAACTGTTCTGCTTGAAGTCTGTTCAACAACGTCCTTGAACTTGTCAAGTGTTCTGCTTGATTCGTGAAGGGCGATTACATCACCGACTTTAACTCTGTATGACGGAATGTTTACTCTCTGACCGTTAACGGTGAAGTGTCTGTGACAAACGAGCTGTCTTGCTTCACGTCTTGTGAGAGCGAGACCCATTCTGAAAACAACGTTATCAAGACGGCTTTCAAGACAAGTGATAAGGTTATCACCGGCTTTGCCTTCCATATTTGAAGCAATTTCAAAGTAGTGGTAGAACTGCTTTTCAAGTACACCGTAGATGAACTTGAGCTTCTGCTTTTCTTTAAGCTGCATACCGTATTCTGAAACTTTCTTTCTGCTGTTTGCATTAGGGTTTCTCTTTGACTTCTTGTCAATACCCATAACAGTTGGGCTTATTCCAAGATATCTGCATCTTTTGAGTATTGGTTCTTTGCTTACTGCCATTGTAAATACACCTCCTGATTAGACACGTCTTCTTTTTGGCGGACGGCATCCGTTGTGCGGAATCGGAGTAACGTCCTTAATCATCTTAACTTCAAGACCAACAGTCTGGAGTGCTCTGATAGCAGCTTCACGTCCTGAACCAGGTCCTTTAACGTAAACTTCAACTGATTTAAGGCCGTGTTCGATAGCAGCCTTTGCAGCAGTTTCAGCAGCTGACTGTGCAGCGAACGGAGTTGACTTTCTTGAACCCTTGAAACCGAGACCACCTGCTGAAGCCCAAGAAATTGTATTTCCCTGAGTATCTGTGATTGTTACGAGAGTGTTATTGAAAGTTGACTGGATATGAACCGCACCATTTTCAATGTTCTTACGTTCTCTACGTCTTCTGATAGTTGTAACCTTTTTACCCTTCTGCTGTGCCATTGTTCAAATCCCTCCTTACTTCTTCTTATTAGCGATAGTCTTTACAGGACCCTTACGAGTTCTTGCATTAGTCTTTGTTCTCTGACCTCTTACCGGAAGACCTCTTCTGTGTCTTACGCCTCTGTAGCAACCAACTTCAACGAGTCTCTTAATGTTAAGAGCAACTTCTCTTCTGAGGTCACCTTCAACTGTATAGTGCTTGTCAATATATTCACGGAGCTTTGCTACATCGTCTTCTGAAAGGTCCTTGATTCTTGTATCAGGGTTTACACCTGTTTCTTTCAGGATAGTAGTAGCAGTCTGACGACCGATGCCGTAGATATAAGTAAGACCGATTTCAACTCTCTTATTCTTTGGCAGGTCAATACCAGCTATTCTTGCCATTAATTTGTTGCACCTCCATATAGATTTTAAAAACTTCTGATTTTCTGATGATTAGCGGTTAATGCTGATTAGCCCTGACGCTGTTTGTGCTTTGGGTTTTCGCAGATAACCATGATTTTGCCTTTACGCTTGATAACCTTGCATTTTTCACAAATAGGCTTTACTGAAGGTCTGACTTTCATGTGATACCCTCCTTATCGCTTACGGACAACTGTCCGATGTTTATATGAATTTATTCAAAGTAGAAATTACTTTGCTCTCCATGTGATTCTGCCTTTCGTCAGGTCGTAAGGTGACATTTCAACTGTAACCTCGTCACCCGGAACAATTCTTATGAAATTTGTTCTGAGCTTACCTGATAAATGTGCAAGAATTATATGGTCATTCGGCAATTTCACTTTAAAGGTTGCATTTCTCATTGCCTCAACGACAACGCCTTTAAGTTCGATTGAATCTTCTTTTGACAAAACTTATTCACCTGCACTTTCTTCTGAACGGGTACTGTATTCGTTTAACAGTTTTCTGAGCTTCCTGTCTGTCATTTCTTCAAGCACGATTTCCTTAACGGTAAGCCTTATATGTTTTATGTTCTTACGCTTCGGATTGTCAAGTTTCCTTGACTTTCCGTTGGCAAGATACACAAAATTATTTTCAGTCTTAACGATGACAAAGTAGCCTTTGTCATGACCGGCAACCGACTTTACTAACAGACCTTTTTTAGCTTCCACAGCCTGACTCCTTAATTATCTGGCTGTCAGAATGACAGGGCCGTCCGGAGTAATAGCTATGGTATGTTCAAAATGAGCAGAAAGTGAACCGCTTTGTGTTACTACTGTCCAACCGTTCTGAAGCACTCTGACACCTTCGCCCTTAACATTAATCATAGGTTCGATGGCGATTACCATTCCGGCAACAAGCTTAGGACCATGACCGGGCTTTCCGTAATTCGGTACTTCAGGTGATTCATGAAGTTCTCTGCCGACTCCGTGACCACAGTAGTTCTTTACAATATAGTAGCCTCTTCCCTCGCAGTATTCCTGAACCGCATGGCAGACATCACCGAGGCGGTTGCCTACCTGAGCTTTTTCAATTGCATAATACAAGCTTTCTTCGGTTACTTTCAGAAGGTCTTTCGCTTCATCGGATACTTCCCCGATAGGGAAGGTTGCACAGCTGTCGCCGTGAAAACCTTTATAATAAGCACCTACGTCAACGCTTACAATGTCGCCTTCGTGAATAACCTTATTCTTGCTCGGAATGCCGTGGATTACTTCATCGTTTATAGAAATGCAGGCACTGGCAGGAAATCCGCCGTAATTGAGAAAAGAGGGCTTTGCTCCGCATTTCACGATATAGTCATGAATGATTCTGTCAAGTGCAAATGTTGTCATGCCTGCTTTTACCGATTCACCCGCAAGTTTGAGAGCAGCACCTGTAATCCTGCCTGCTTCCTTCATCTTTTCGAGGTCGGTATTTGATTTAATATTAATCATAGTGTCTTCAAGCTCCTACAGCTTTCAGTGTCAGTTTTGAAGTATCTGCGACTTCTTCCTGACCTATAACAGTTTCAAGTTTTCCAAGCTTTGCATAGAAATCTTTAAGAGGAGCTGTCTGTTCATGATAAACATTAAGGCGTTCAATTACGGTTTCCGGCTGGTCATCCTTACGGATTACTGTAGCACCGCCGCACTTGTCGCAAGTTCCTTCAATCTTTGTAGGCTTGAATTCTGTATGGTAAGATGCTCCGCATTTTTCACATACTCGTCTGCCTGAAAGTCTTTTCTGGATTGTTTCGTCAGGAACGGAAATTTCGATAACCTTATCAATATTTACGCCCATCTGTTCAAGGGCTTCAGCCTGAGGAACTGTTCTCGGGAAACCGTCAAGAATAAATCCGTTCTTGCAGTCGTCCTCTGCGATTCTGTCCTTGAGAATACCGATAACAACTTCATCGGAAACCAATGCTCCGCTTTCCATTGCTGTCTTTGCTTTGAGGCCGAATTCAGTACCGTTTTTAACAGCTTCTCTGAGGATATTTCCTGTAGAAATCTGCGGAATACCGAGAGCCTCTGAGATAACCTCTGCCTGTGTGCCTTTTCCTGCACCTGGTGCTCCGAGTAAAATTAAGTTCATGTTGATTTACCTCCCTTTATTGTTGCTTATTCAAGAAATCCTTTATGTGTTTCCATCATCATGCTGGATTCCAATGTACGAACTGTTTCAAGTGCTACGCTTACAACGATAAGAACCGATGTTCCGCCCATTGAAAGATTGCCGAGACTTGGAAGTGCTTTCGCAAAGAATATAGGGAAAATTGCTATAATTCCTAAGAAAAATGCTCCGACAAGCGTAATTTTTGAGAGAACCCTCTGAATGAAGTCTGCTGTAGGTTTACCCGGTCTGATTCCCGGAATACCGCCGTTAGCCTGTCTCAGATGGTTGGCTATCTCTATCGGATTGTACTGCATTGAAACATAGAAGTAATTGAATGCAATAATCAGTACGAAATAAATAATTGCATATGAGATACTCTGTGTGCTGAAAAATTTAAGGAAGTGATAGTAAAAACCTTCCGATTTTTCAGGTGGGAAGAAAAGTCCCAGTGTTGCAGGCAATGACATGAACGCCATTGCAAAGATAATCGGCATAACACCACTCATACAAACCTTAACCGGAATGTGAGTGTTCTGTCCGCCGTACTGTTTTCTTCCAACAACACGTTTAGCATACTGAATCGGTATTCTGCGTTCTGCGTTGTTCATGAATACGATAAATGCAATTATCGCTACGAAAAGTATAATTACAAGCGGTACAACGAATACATAAGGATTTGGCTCTTCGATTGCAAGCTTAATCATTGTAATAACGTCTGACGGACCTCTTGCAATGATACCGGCAAGAAGAATTATGGAAACTCCGTTTCCTATACCGTTTTCGTTTACTCTGTTGCCGAACCAGATAACAAGCGATGAACCCGCTATGAATACGGCTACAATTACAAACGCTGCGAATACCCCTTCAAATCCGTCTGTATATCTCACTGCTCCGGCTCTCTTTAAGGTCAGATAGTAGGCAAATGCCATAAAGACTGCTAAGAACAATGATACAAACGCTGTAATCTTGTTAATGGTTTTTTGTCCTTCAGAACCTTCCTTCGACAGTCGCTCCAACGGAGGAAGTGCATATGTCAGAAGTTGGACTATGATTGATGCATTGATATACGGTGTAATTGAGAGTGAGAAAAGAGTTGCCTTTGACAACGCACCACCTGTCAGTACATCAAGGTAATTCAGGAAGTTGCCGTCTGAAGCATTACTTTTCATCCCCTCAGCCATTACTGACGCATCAAGGAACGGGGCTGGGATTACACAGCCCACACGGAAAATAACAATTATGAGTAATGTGTATAAAAGCTTCTTTCTTAAATCCGGACTTTGCCAAGCCTTTTTCAGAGTCTGAAACACATTACATCACCTCTGCCTTCCCGCCTGCTTTCTCTATTTTTTCTTTTGCAGATTCAGAGAATTTTGCAGCCTTTACTGTAAGGTTCTTTGCTGTAAGTTCTCCGTTTCCGAGTACCTTTACGACACTGTTTTTCTTTACAAGACCTGATGCAACAAGAAGTTCATCATCAACAACAGTTCCGTCAACAAACTTGTTGAGGTCGCTTACATTGATAACTGTAAACTTTTCTGCAAAGATGTTATTGAAACCTCTTTTAGGAATACGTCTTGTGATAGGCATCTGACCGCCTTCAAAACCGATTCTTACGCCACCGCCTGAACGAGCGTTCTGACCCTTGTGACCTTTACCGGCTGTTTTGCCGTTTCCTGAGCCGTGACCTCTGCCGATACGCTTAACGTCCTTTGTTGAGCCAGGAGCCGGTGATAATTCGTGAAGCTTCATAGTGTTTCGCACCTCCTTAATTCTGTAATTATGCGTTTTCAACCTCTACGAGATGAGCAATTTTTGTAATTTTTCCTGTTGTAGCGGCATTATCAGGCTGAACTGTACTGTCGCCGATTGTTTTAAGACCGAGAGAATGAGCGGTAGCAATCTGGTCTTTCTTTCTGCCGATAAGGCTTTTTGTAAGAGTAATCTTCTTTGCCATTGTCATTCACTCCTTAACCGAAAATTTCCTTTACAGTCTTGCCTCTCTTTTCAGCAACTTCCTTGGCAGAAGTGCATGAGCTAAGACCGTTGATTGTAGCTCTTACTACATTGCATGGATTATTTGAACGAAGGGACTTTGTTCTGATGTCCTTGATGCCTGCCATTTCGATTACGGCACGAACAGGACCACCTGCGATAACACCGGTACCAGGGGCAGCCGGCTTCATAAGAACTCTGCCTGCACCGAATTCTCCAACGATTTCGTGCGGGATAGTAGTACCCTTGAGCGGAACTTTGATAAGATTTTTCTTTGCGTCCTCGATACCCTTACGGATAGCGTCCGGAACTTCTCCTGACTTTCCAAGTCCGAAACCTACAATACCGTTTCCGTCACCGACTACAACGAGAGCTGCGAATTTCATAATTCTACCGCCCTTTACAGTCTTTGAAACACGGTTAATTGCGACAACCTTTTCGGAAAGTTCTAATTTTGAAGCATCTATATTAGCCAAAATCTATTACCTCCTTGATTAGAATTTCAGACCGTTTTCTCTTGCACCGTCAGCGAGTTCTTTAACACGGCCGTGGTAGAGATAACCGCCTCTGTCGAAAACGACTTCTGAAATGCCCTTTTCGAGAGCAGCTTTTGCAATCATTTCTCCGACTTTCTTTGCACCTTCAATATTACCGCCATCGCCTTCAAAGCCCTTTGACATACTTGAAGCAGCTGCGAGTGTAACTCCGTTTACATCATCAATAATCTGTGCGTAGATGTGTTTTGTTGAACGGAATACGTTAAGACGAGGACGTTCCGGAGTGCCGGAAATCTTGGCACGGACTCTGCGATGTCTTTTAAGTCTTGCCTTATTGCTATCAGCTTTATTTACCATTGCAATTTCACTCCTTTAATTATTTCTTGCCCTTGCCGGCCTTACCTTCCTTACGGATAATGTGTTCGCCTTCATAACGAATACCTTTACCCTTATAAGGTTCTGGCGGACGTTTTTCACGTACTTCGGCAGCGAACTGGCCAACTGCCTGCTTGTCTATTCCGTTGATTACGATTTTGTTTGGCTGAGGAACGTCAATTGTGATTCCGTTACCTTCAGACATGATAACCTGGTGTGAGTAACCGAGGTTCATTACAAGGTTCTTACCCTGCTTAGCGGCTCTGTAGCCGACACCTTCGATTTCGAGAGTCTTTGAGAATCCTGTTGTAACGCCTGTTACCATGTTGTTGATGAGGGTTCTTGTAAGACCGTGAAGTGAACGATGTTCCTTGTCATCTGTCGGACGTGTAACAACAATCTGTCCGTCCTGAACATCAATTGTGAGTTCCTTTGAGAACTGCTTTGTAAGTTCGCCCTTTGCTCCCTTTACTGTAACGAGGTTGTTATTGTTAGTAACTGTTACGCCTGCAGGAACAACTATCGGCTGTTTTCCTATTCTTGACATAGCTTTTTTACCTCCTTACCATACGAATGCAAGGACTTCTCCGCCTACGTTAAGTTCACGAGCCTTCTTGTCTGTCATAATTCCCTTTGATGTGGAAACTATTGCGATTCCGAGACCCTTTCTTACCTTTGGCATATCCTCACAACTTGAATAAATACGCAGACCCGGTTTTGAAACTCTGCGTAAACCTGTAATTACAGGAGTTTTGCTGTCAGTGTATTTAAGAGTTATTCTGATAATTCCCTGTTTGCCGTCCTCAATCACCTGAAAGCCCTTTACATATCCTTCGTCAACGAGAATCTGTGTAATTGCTTTCTTTACGTTTGAAGCAGGAACGTCAACTGTAGCGTGCTTTGCAGTGCTTGCATTGCGGATTCTGGTCAGAATATCTGCTATTGTATCTGTAATTTGCATTGCCCAATGACCTCCTTTATATTTTTACCAGCTTGCTTTCTTCACACCCGGAATCTGACCGTCATGTGCAAGCTCTCTGAAGCAGATACGGCAAATGCCATATTTTCTCAGATAAGCATGAGGTCTTCCGCAGATTTTACATCTGTTATAAGCACGGGTTGAATACTTCGGAGTTCTCTGCTGTTTCAGAACCATTGCTTTTTTAGCCATTTAACCATTTCCCTCCATATTACTTAGCAAACGGAGCACCCAAAAGTGTGAGTAACTCTTTTGCTTCTTCATCTGTGTTGGCAGTTGTAATGAAGTTGATGTCCATACCTCTTACCTTGTCAATCTTGTCATATTCGATTTCCGGGAAGATGAGCTGTTCCTTGATACCTGTAGAATAGTTTCCTCTTCCATCGAATGAATTCGGATTGATTCCTCTGAAGTCACGAACTCTTGGGAAAGCAACATTGAAAAGCTTGTCAACGAATTCATACATATTTTCACTTCTGAGTGTAACTTTAACACCGATTGGCATACCTTCACGGAGCTTAAAGTTAGCAACTGACTTCTTGGCACGGCAAACCACAGGCTTCTGACCTGTTATTGTCGCTATATCATTCATGATAGCTTCGATAACCTTGCTGTTTTCACGAGCTTCACCTGCACCGACGTTGATAACAACCTTGTCGAGCTTTGGAATCTGCATAACGCTCTTGTAGCCGAATTTTTTCATCATAGCAGGAGCTACACTGCTAACATAATATTCCTTTAATCTAGCCATGTCTTTCTCCTCCTATCAGAATTTTTCTCCGCACTTCTTGCATACTCTGAGAACGCTCTTGCCATCCTTTTCGTGACCTACTCTGGTTGGCTTACCGCACTTAGGGCAAACAAGCTGTACCTTACAAGCGTAAATTGGAGCTTCAGCCATAATAATACCGCCGTATTCTCCCTGTCTTGAAGGCTTCATGTGCTTTGTTACGAGGTTGATTCCTTCAACGATAACTTTTCCTTCCTTCTGGGAAACTTCAAGAACCTTACCTGTTTTTCTGGCTTTTGTTTTGGTGTACTTGTCTTCGTGCTTACCTGTGAGCAAAACGACTGTGTCACCGGTTTTTACATGTAACTTACTCATTCTGACACCTCCGAATTAAAGTACTTCCGGAGCAAGGCTCAGAATCTTGAGATAATCTTTATCTCTGAGTTCTCTTGCAACTGGTCCGAAAATACGTGTACCCTTTGGGGTCTTATCATCTTTTATAATAACGGCTGCGTTCTCATCGAAACGGATATAAGTACCGTCTTCTCTTCTGAGACCCTTTGCCGAACGAACTATAACGGCTTTAACAACGTCGCCTTTTTTTACAACGCCACCGGGTGTTGCTTTCTTTACAGAAGCTACTACCACGTCACCGATATTTGCATATCTTCTGCGTGTACCGCCAAGAACTCTGATGCACATGAGTTCCTTAGCGCCTGTGTTGTCAGCTACCTTAAGGTAAGACTGCATCTGTATCACAGTAAGTTCCTCCTCTCAAACATTCCGCTTCACAATGAAGCGGGGTTACAAATATTATTCTGCTCTTTCGATGATGTTGACTACTCTCCATCTCTTATCTTTTGAAAGTGGACGAGTTTCCATAAGTTCAACCTTGTCACCGATTCTGCACTGATTTTCTTCATCGTGAGCCTTGAGCTTCACTGTACGCTTGATGATTTTCTTGTAAAGCGGGTGTTTAACGTTGTCGATAATTGCAACAACAACTGTCTTGTCCATTTTGTCGCTGACAACTTTACCAACTCTTGTTTTTCTAAGGTTTCTCTCAGACACAGCTAAATCCTCCCTTTCTTACTTTGTTGCCTGTTCACGGAGAACAGTCTTTACACGAGCGATGTCTTTCTTAACAGCGTTAAGGCGAGCTGTGTTTTCAAGCTGATTTACAGCATGACGGAAACGGAGTGCAAACAGTTCCTGTTTCAGTTCGTCAAGCTTTGTTGTCATTTCCTGTACAGATAATTCTCTGATTTCAGTAGCTTTCATTACTGTTCTCCTCCTTCTGTTTCCTTAGCTACAAACTTACACTTGATAGGAAGTTTGTGCATTGCAAGACGCATAGCTTCTCTTGCTGTTTCTTCAGGTACGCCGGCGATTTCAAACATTACTCTGCCCGGCTTAACAACTGCAACCCAGTATTCCGGTGAACCTTTACCTGAACCCATTCTTACGCCGGCAGGTTTCTGTGTAACCGGCTTGTCAGGGAAAATCTTGATCCAAACCTGACCGCCACGCTTGATGTAACGTGTCATAGCGATACGGGCAGCTTCTATCTGATTTGAAGTAATCCAAGCCGGTTCGAGAGCCTGAAGACCGAAATCTCCGTATGAAACTTTGTTTCCTCTGTAAGCCTTGCCTGTCATACGACCTCTGTGAACTCTTCTATACTTAACTCTTTTTGGAAGCAGCATGGTTATTACCTCCTTCTCTGCGGTTTCTTCTTGGCTTTGCAGGCTGTTCCTGCTGTTTCGGAGCTTCGCCCTTGAGAACTTCGCCCTTGTATATCCATACCTTTACGCCAAGTCTTCCGTAAGTTGTGTGTGCTTCAGCTGTACCGTAGTCAATGTCTGCACGGATTGTCTGGAGCGGAATAGTACCTTCGTGATAACTTTCGGCTCTTGCGATTTCTGCACCGCCGAGACGACCTGAAACTCTTGTCTTGATACCCTTTGCACCGAGTTTCATTGCTCTGCCGATTGACTGTTTCATTGCACGACGGAAAGAAATTCTGTTTTCAAGGTCTTTCGCAATCTTTTCTGCAACGAGCTGAGCGTCAATGTCAGGCTGTTTTACTTCCATAATATTGATAGAAACGTCTTTGCCCATCATCTTGATAAGCTTGTTTCTGAGTTCTTCGATTTCTGTACCGCCCTTACCGATTACGATACCAGGCTTTGCACAATGGATATGGATTCTTACTCTGTTACCTGCAAAACGTTCGATTTCGATTTTTGGAATACCTGCATCACTGAAATTTTTCTGTGACTTGATGAAGTTACGGATATTGTAATCTTCAACGAGAGTATCTCCGAAATCCTTCTTGCTTGCGAACCAACGAGAATCCCAATCCTTAATAACGCCGACACGGAGACCGTGTGGATTTACTTTCTGGCCCATAGTTTACCTCCTGTTTGGGATTATTCTTTTTCTTTAACTACGAGAGTTACATGAGAAGTTCTCTTGAGTATTCTGTAAGCTCTGCCCTGTGCTCTTGGCATAACACGCTTCATTACAGGACCCGGGCAAACGAAACATTCTGAAATATAAAGCTTTTCTGGGTCCATGTTGTTATTGTTTTCTGCGTTTGCAACAGCGGACTTGAGAAGCTTCTTTAAATCTTCACAGGCAGCCTTCGGAGTATAATCAAGGATAGCCTTTGCTTCCTGAACGTTCTTGCCTCTGATTAAGTCAAGAACAATCTGCACTTTTCTTGGTGCAATTCTTGCATTTTTCAAATATGCTCTTGCTTCCATCTGGAAATTCCTCCTTCCGCCTGATTACTTACCGTTGTTTGATGTCTTTGAACCTGCATGACCCTTATAAGTTCTTGTAGGTGCAAATTCTCCGAGCTTATGACCAACCATATCTTCTGTTACATATACAGGAACGTGCTTACGGCCGTCATGAACTGCGAATGTGTGTCCAACGAAATCAGGGAAAATTGTTGAAGAACGGCTCCAAGTCTTGAGAACCTTCTTTTCGCCTGCTTCGTTCATCTGTTCAACTCTCTTTAAAAGCCTCTCCTGAACGTAAGGGCCTTTTTTGATGCTTCTGCTCATTTAATGCTCCTCCTTTCAAGAATTATTTACCGTTTCTTCTCTTTACGATGTACTTGTCAGAACGGTTGTGCTTCTTACGAGTCTTATAACCGAGTGTAGGTTTGCCCCAAGGTGTTACAGGTCCCGGACGTCCTACAGGTGATTTACCTTCACCACCGCCGTGTGGGTGGTCGCATGGGTTCATAACAGAACCTCTTACAGTAGGTCTCCAACCCATGTGTCTTACTCTGCCGGCTTTACCGTAGTTAACGTTGTTGTGGTCGATGTTACCAACCTGACCAACAGTAGCCTTGCAGTTGAGAGCAACTTTTCTCATTTCGCCTGAAGGGAGCTTAACGAGTGCATAATTTCCTTCCTTACCCATGAGCTGAGCAGCGTTACCTGCTGAACGAACGAGCTGAGCGCCCTTGCCAGGATAAAGTTCAATGTTGTGGATTACAGTACCGTCAGGAATGTTTGCGAGTGGAAGTGCATTTCCTGCCTTGATGTCTGCATCTGCACCGCTTCTTACAGTGTCGCCTACGTTAAGACCGTTTGGAGCGATGATATATCTCTTTTCTCCGTCTTCATACTGGAGGAGAGCGATATGTGCTGAACGGTTCGGGTCGTATTCGAGTGTAAGAACTGTAGCGTTCATGTTTTCCTTGTCACGCTTGAAATCTATAACACGATATTTTCTTCTGTTACCGCCACCTCTGTGACGAACAGTAATTCTTCCGTAGCTGTTTCTACCTGAGTTTTTCTTGAGAGGTTCAAGAAGACTCTTCTCAGGAGCAACCTTAGAAAGTCCCGAATAATCCGTACAAGTCATCTGACGACGTGAAGGAGAAGTCGGCTTAAAGGTTTTCATTGCCATGTGTATTCACTCCTTAATTTTTAAATAAAAATGCGTTTTTGGCGGGTGCATAAGTCCCATACGTCTTTGAAAGACCTGATTAAATCATGTTTTCAAAGAATTCGATAGTCTTTGAACCCTCTGCGAGAGTAACAATTGCCTTTTTCCAGTCAGGAGTCTTGCCGATATTCATACCGACTCTTCTCTGTCTGCCACGGCAGTTAACTGTATTTACCTTTGCAACTTTAACGCCGTCAAAGAGAGTTTCGATAGCTCTTTTGATTTCAACCTTGTTAGCGTTCTTTGCAACTTTGAAAGTGTACTTGCCTTCCTGAAGTGAGTCCATGCTCTTTTCAGTGATAACCGGCTTGATGATAATATCCTGTGGTGCTTTCATTATGCGTACACCTCCTCGATTTTTGCAACGGCATTCTTAACAACGATGAACTTGTCATAGTTGAGAATATCATAAACATTAAGAGTATTTACAAGAGCAGTCTTTACGCCTGCGATATTTGAAGCACTCTTGATAACCTTTTCGTTTACTTCAGGCATTACGATGAGAGCCTTGCCTTCAACGTTAAGGGCTTTAAGCATATTGACAATAGTCTTTGTCTTGAATTCGTCCATCTGGATGTTGTCAAGAACGATAAGGTTATTGTCCTTAACCTTTGTAGAAAGTGCAGACTTCATAGCAAGTCTTCTTACCTTTTTGTTAAGTGTGTATCTGTAGCTTCTTGGCTTAGGGCCGAGAGCGATACCGCCGTGTGTCCACTGTGGAGCACGGATTGAACCCTGTCTTGCATGACCTGTACCCTTCTGACGCCATGGCTTTCTACCGCCACCTCTTACTTCTGTTCTTGTAAGAGTTGACTGTGTACCCTGACGCTGATTTGCGAGATAGTTTACAACAGATGCGTGCATAACCGCTGTGTTAGGTTCTATAGCAAAGATGGAGTCTGCTATTTCCATTTCGGAAACCTGACTGCCTGTCATATCAAAAACTGAAACCTTAGACATTACTGCATCCTCCTTCCTTAAGCTTTCACGCTGTCAACGATGCAGATGATTCCGCCCTTTGGGCCCGGGATTGCACCCTTGATTGCGATGAGATTGTTTTCTACGTCAACCTTTACTACTTCAAGGTTCTGAACTGTAACCTGTTCTGCACCCATATGACCTGCAAGGACTTTGCCCTTATAGATTCTTGATGGTGATGAACAAGCACCCATTGAACCTGCCTGTCTGTGAACAGGGCCGGTACCGTGAGTTTCCTTGAGTCTGTGCTGGTTGTTTCTCTTTATAGGACCCTGGAAGCCCTTACCTTTGCTTGTACCGCTTACATCAACCATATCTCCTACAGCGAATGTATCTGCTTTGAGAAGGTCGCCTACATTGAGGGATGATGTATCGTCAAGTCTGAATTCCTTGAGAGTCTTTTTGTAAGCTACCTCAGCCTTGTCGAAGTGACCCTTCATAGGCTTTGTTACCTTAGTAGCCTTCATGTCGCCGAAACCAAGCTGTACAGCTTCATAGCCGTCCTTTTCAGTTGTCTTCTTCTGAACAACTATGCAAGGGCCTGCTTCAACAACAGTTACGGGAAGAACCTTACCCGTTTCATCGAAAATCTGTGTCATACCGATTTTCTTTGCGATAATACCTTTCTGCATTATATGTTTCCTCCTAATCAGTTATTGGTCGGTGTTTACCGACTTGACCGTGACGAACGAAGCTCCGGAAATTACTTAACTTCCATTACAACGTCAACGCCTGCGGGAAGTTCGAGGTTCTGGAGAGCATCAGTAGTCTTTGCTGTTGGTCTGAGAACGTCAATAAGTCTCTTGTGAGTTCTCTGTTCAAACTGCTCACGGCTATCCTTGTACTTATGAACAGCTCTGAGGATTGTGATAACCTCTTTGTCTGTAGGGAGCGGAATAGGACCTGAAACTCTTGCTCCACTGTTCTTAGCTGCCATAACTATCTTAGCTGCTGCTGCATCAACAACTGCATGTTCATAACCCTTAATCTTGATTCTGATTTTTTCGTTATTGCCTGCCACGTTAAATTCGCCTCCTTGATATTATTGTCCGCAAAACAATCAACAGTCTGCGGAAAAATACAGGGCATTTAATACTGTACCGTTTAACACTGTATCACCTGCGGAAATTAAAAAAACCCGAAAATCATTTATTGAATTTCCGAGTTGGCAGAATGACACACTTATGCTTTATGCCCTTTGACGCACAGTGACAGAATTATCCCAACGCCATAAGCATTTTGAAAAAAGCACATACCGTGTTTCTTATTACAGCCGCCCGGTTTTAAAATCGGACATACTCCACAAAAATTACCTGACAAACCGTCAGCAACCTTTTGTTTCATCGCATATCATTTGCATTAAGCTTGTTTATTATATCACACGAAACCGCACAATGCAATAGGGTACAAAAATTATTATGTAAATTTTTTGTGAATTACAGGTGTTTATATCATAACATAAGGGAGGTTGCCCTCCCTTACTGAAATTATTTTTTACTTTGCTTCACATTCTTCAACAGCTTTGTCTGCCGGGTAGCCTACAAGTGTCTTGAGGATTCCGTCACCGTAACGTTCAAGCATCATGAGCGGTATTACAAAGTTTTTGTCAATGTCTTCACCTATCGGAACGTCTTCGCCTGTGTACATGAAGTTCTTATAACCGATTTCGCCGTCTGAATAGTCCATCTGGAAATTACCGATAACAAGACCGTAGTTGGCTCTGGTAAGAAATTCTGCAATAGCTGCCTTTGAATCGTCATCGGCAGAGATAGCCAGAATATATGTAAAGTTTATGCCGTCTTCTTTCGGTCTGATAATGATACGACAATTGTTAAGCTTGCTCTTGAGTGACATCGAAAGTCTGAAAACCTGATTGTCATCTTCAAAGTCGTAATTGTATTCCTGCTCATCGAGGTAATCCTGTACCGCACTTACAAGTCTTTCTGTATTATCCTGCATAAATTTATACCGTCCTTTACTGAATTTTTATTGTGTGCTTATTATAATATATTTTACGAACCAAGTCAATGTTTTTTCTACCCCGAATTGTCTTAAAAAAGTCCCACTCAAAATAAAATTTTCTGAAACATTGATGAACGGCTAAATTACTTGACTGTTCTCTCTTCTGACATTTTAATGTATTGACAACATGGGGGTTTTTTATTATAATTGAGATATGTATAATTATGTATCGGTTAAGCAAAGAACTATTATCAGGATTGAAACTGTACGGCATTGAATTAGTATCGTCCGCCATACAGATTAATATATAAATCTATTCTAAGGTATACACATTCAGGTGAACTATGCGATTTATTCTCTTATTTTATAGATTTGAACGGATTTTTTTATTTGCGAATATTAAAAAGTAAAAGTACAGTAAAACAAAAAATCGCCTTTTGTATCATAACAACCTTGAAATATGTACAGCCTTACGAAAATCCAATTGAAAAGTGAGGTTATAAAGTGAATAACAATGATTTACAAAATCAGTCCGATTTCGGCGAGAAGATAGCCCCGAAATCCCCTAAAAACCATCAATACAGCGAAAGACGCACTAACACGGGCGAACGTAAAGCCCCTTCAAGAAACTATAAAAAACAAAATCCCTCTGCTGTAACGGCTTCTTCCGATGAACCTGCAAAACCGCAGCGTTATCAGAGGAAAGATACAAAAAAAATCAGCAGCCCTCTGAGAATTATCCCGCTCGGAGGACTTAACGAAATCGGAAAGAACATGACAGTCTTTGAATGCGGAAACGATATGTTTATTATAGACTGCGGTCTTGCCTTTCCGGATTCGGAAATGCTCGGTGTCGATATTGTAATTCCGGATTTCACATATGTTGAACGCAACCGTGAAAGACTTAAAGGAATTGTGCTTACCCACGGTCATGAAGACCATATCGGAGGACTTCCCTATTTTCTCAAGAAAATAAACGTTCCCGTATACGGTACAAAACTTACACTCGCACTTGTGGAATCAAAACTTGTGGAACACGGTATGCAGAATAAAGTTAAGCTCATTGCCACTCTCCCAAGACAAAGAGTAAAATTCGGCTGTATGGAAGTCGAATTCATCAGGGTAAACCATTCCATCCCCGACTCTATCGGCGTTGCAATCTCAACACCTGTCGGAACTATCGTTCATACAGGCGACTTCAAGATTGACTATACACCTATAAACGGAGATATAATAAACCTTGCCCGTTTCTGCGAACTCGGCAAAAAAGGCGTACTCGCCCTCATGGCAGACTCCACGAATGCCGAACGTCCGGGATTTACCCAGACTGAAAGAACAGTCGGCGAATCCTTCAATAATCTTTTCATCAAGGCAGAGGGAAAACGTATTATAATAGCTACATTCTCATCAAACATTCACCGTATACAGCAGATTGTGAACTGTGCCGAAAAGTACGGAAGAAAAATAGCCGTATTCGGAAGAAGTATGGTTAATGTAATGAATACAGCTATTGAACTCGGTTATCTAAAACTTCCGAAAGATATTCTGATTGATATCGAAGACATTGATAAGTACAAGAACGAAGAAATTGTGCTTATCACTACGGGAAGTCAGGGCGAACCTATGTCGGCACTTACCAGAATGGCCATGAACGACCACAAGAAAGTAAGTATTACCGCACATGACTTCATTATAATATCCGCTACCCCGATACCCGGCAATGAAAAGTATGTTACTAAGGTAGTTAATGAACTTATGAAATGCGGTGCGGAAGTCGTTTACGAAAAAATGTATGAAGTCCATGTTTCCGGTCACGCTTGTCAGGAAGAATTAAAACTTATGCTCGCAATGACCAAACCTAAATTCTTCATTCCGGTACACGGCGAATACAAGCACCTTAAAAAACACGCACACCTTGCGGTAGATATGGGCATTCCGGAAGAAAACATTGTTATCGGCGAAATCGGAAACGTAATTGAAACAGACGGAAAAACCTTGGGCGTAGTCAGTCAGGTTCCTGCCGGAAGAACACTTGTTGACGGACTTGGGGTTGGTGATGTCGGTTCTATCGTTCTCCGTGACAGAAAGCATCTTGCACAGGACGGCATAATAATTGTTGTGGTTGCCCTCGACAAGTCAAAAACCCACGTCATTTCAGGCCCTGAAATCATTTCAAGAGGTTTCGTTTATGTCAGGGAATCCGAAGAACTTATAGATGAAGCCCGTCAGATTGTTTCCACTGCCCTGAAACGCTGTTCAAATTACGAACTCCGTGAATGGAACACGCTTAAATCAAAATTGCGTGACGTACTCAGCGAATATATATATGCAAAAACAAAACGCAGTCCTATGATACTTCCTATAATAATGGAGATGTGACACAACATTTTTTAGATAAATAAAGTTTTCAGTAATGGTGGCGAAAATGAAGGACAAGAAACTTTTTACGTTCAGAATAACAGCAGGTTTTTTTATATTTACTGCATGGACAGGGGCTTTTGCTCTCCTGCATTTCAGCAACACTGCTTTTGTATTTCTGTGCATACTGCTTATTCCTGCAACAATAGCTTTTATTTCTCAAATCTTCAATTCACAGAAAAATATATACCAGTTCATCGCAGAAGTCAATGATATTGTAAGCCGTAATGACGGCCATGCTCTTTACTGCCTGCCTGCTCCCGTTGTGATAATGGACGAGGACGGCAAAGTTGTCTGGTACAATACCGCTTTTTCCGAAGCTATCGACAAGACTTACGATATATTCGGTTGCCTTATTCAGGACGTGACTTCAATAAAATGGCGTGACTTCATGAAGAAAGGCGAAACAGAAACAGAATACAACGGCAGACATTACAGAGTAAAATGTGTGCCTAAAGTCTATGAAGACAATGTTAAACTGTATATATGCTACTTTGAAGATATTACGGAACTGTTCCAGCTCGAAACTGAATACAAAAACACACGCCCTTCCTTTATGATAATAATGATTGACAACTTTGAAGACCTTTTGCAGAATGTAAAGGAAAGCGAAAAGGCTCATGTTCTTGTGGCAATAGAACAATTGCTTGAAGAATTTATGAGTAAGACCAACGGCGTTTTACGCAAGGTTTCAAATGACAAATTCATTGCAATAGTTGAGGAACAACATCTTCTTCCTATGATGGAGGAACGCTTTAAGGTTCTCGATGAGGCAAGGAAAATTACTGTAGGCGAAAGACTTTGTGTAACTCTTTCAATCGGCGTGGGGCATGGTGCAGATACACTTGCGGAAAGTGAAGTTTTCGCAAAACAGGCTCTCGATATGTCGCTTGGCAGAGGCGGCGACCAGGTTGCCGTGAAAACGGAAAACGGCTTCCAGTTCTTCGGCGGTGTTTCAAAGGGTATCGAAAAGCAGTCAAAAATTAAATCCCGTATCATTGCAACGGCTATGCAGGAACTTATTTCAAACAGTGAACAGGTATTTCTCATGGGGCATCATTTCGGCGACCTCGATTCTGTCGGAAGTGCCGCAGGGCTTGCGGGTGCTATAAAGCAGACCGGAAAACCTGCTTTCGTAGTGGTTGACCCTGTGAAGAACCTTTCAAAGCCTCTCATAAACCGCCTTATCGAAACAGAGGGCAAGGAACTTTTCATGGATGTTGACGAAGCTCTTATGAATATCAGTGAAGACACCTTGCTTATCATCGTGGACACTCACAACAAGGATTTTATCGAAAGCCGTGAACTTTACGAACGTGCAAGACAAGTTATAGTAATAGACCATCACAGAAAGACCGTGAATTTCATTGACAATGCGGTTATCTTTCATCATGAACCTTACGCATCTTCAGCGTGTGAAATGGTTTCGGAGCTTATTCAATACTTTCCTAATCCGAACAAACTTTCTTCTGCATATGCCGAAGCTCTTTTATCGGGAATCATGCTCGACACAAAGAATTTTATCATGAAAACGGGTGTAAGAACCTTTGAAGCAGCGGCATTCTTAAGAAAAATGGGTGCGGATACGGTTGCGGTAAAGTCCCTTTTCTCAAACTCCATAGAAACTTACCAGAGAAAAGCCCAGCTTGTCGCATCTGCCGAAGTCTATAACAGATGTGCAATTGCTTCAACCGATAATCCTTCCGATGATATAAGAGTTGTTGCTCCGCAGTCAGCCGATGAACTGCTTAACATAACAAACGTTGACGCTTCTTTCGTAATCTACAGCACAAACAATTGTATAAACATTTCCGCCCGCTCAATGGGTGCTATGAATGTTCAGCTTATAATGGAAAGGCTCGGCGGTGGAGGTCATCAGACAATGGCGGCAACGCAACTTTATGATACTTCAATCACAGATGCCAAACAGTCGCTTATACACGCAATTGACGACTACCTCGAAACAATACAAAATTAATCAACTTATTACACTTCTCTGAAAGTGACAATAAATAAAATATTTTTGAAAGGAATGATACTTTATGAAAGTTATCCTCGTGAAAGATGTCAAAGGTACAGGTAAAAAGGGAGATATTAAGGAAGTTGCTGACGGTTACGCAAGAAACTTCTTAATTTCAAAGGGATTCGCACTTGAAGCTACTCCGAGAAATCTCAGCGACCTTGCGGGAAAGAAGTCTTCCGCAGAACATAAGACCGCTGTGGAAAAACAGAATGCTCAGGAAATCGCCGATGCAATCAACGGCAAGAAAGTTGTCGTAAAGGCTAAAGCCGGTGCAGGTGATAAACTTTTCGGAGCTGTTACCGCTTCAAACGTTGCAGATGCCATTGAAGAACAGCTTGGCAAAAAGATTGAAAAGAAAAAGATTTCTCTCAAATCCGAAATCAAGTCTTTCGGTACTTTTGAAGCTGACATACGTCTTTACACAGGTATCAATGCTTCTGTAACGGTTGACGTTACCGAAGCTTAACAAACCTTACTAACAGAATATCCGACAGGGCGAACTTTCACAAGGTTCGCCCTTATTCCCCTTTTGACCGTTTACCCGAAAAGGAGGTAAATTTTTAATGGATACCAATCTTAACAGCAGACTTGAAGACAGTCTTTCGGATATAGAGGCAGAACAATGTATTCTCGGAGCTTTACTTATAAAAGGCGATGATGCAATGCCTATTCTGTCAGCTCAGGGAATCACTAAGGATATGTTTTCTCTGGACAAACATGAATCCATATTTTCCGTCCTGAACAGAATAATTGTAGAAAGTTCCTATATTGATTTGGTTATTGTCGCACAAAATATATTTTCGGAAGGTCTGTTTGATTCACTTACCGAATGCCGTGAATATGTCAGACTGCTTTCAGATAAATTTATAACACTTGACACTCTGCCCACTCACTGCAAAATCGTAAAAGATAAATTCCGTCTGAGAAAACTGCTTGATATTTCGCAGTTCATAGAAACGGAAATAGCGGAAGGCGGAAGGGATTCCGATGAAATATTAAATTCCGTGGAAGACAAAATAGCATCCCTACAGAAAGGCAGAGATGAACAGAAACTTACACCGATATATGATATTGTATTTGATGTGGTTGACCATATTTCAAAAATAGACGGCCCTGACAAAGAATTATATCTCGGACTTAAAAGCGGTTTTACATATGTTGACCGGCTTACAACAGGACTTAATAAAAGTGACCTTATAATTATCGGTGCAAGACCGGGTATGGGTAAAACTTCTTTCGCAATAAATATAATGATGTATGTCGCAAAAACAAACCCACAAAAAAATGTCGCTTTCTTCTCTATCGAAATGTCAAAAGAACAAATTGTTTCACGTCTGCTTTCAAGCCATTCTCTCGTTGAAAGTCAGAAATTCCGTGTCGGCAATCTTTCATTCGATGACTGGGATAAGGTCGGAAGTTCCGCAACCGTTCTCAAGAAACTCCCGATATATATTGATGATTCGGGCGGAATTACCGTTCCGCAGATGAAAGCTAAATTAAAGAAAATGCATAATCTCGGGCTTGTAATAATCGACTATCTTCAACTTATGTCTTCAACCATAAGAACAGACAACAGAGCCGTTGCAGTCGGAGAAATCACACGTCAGGTAAAAATTATGGCGAAAGAACTCGATGTGCCTGTAATTCTCCTTTCACAGCTTTCAAGAAACCCAGAAGGCAAAAACGATAAGCGACCGGTAATTTCAGACCTCAGAGATTCAGGTACTATTGAACAGGATGCCGATATTGTAATGTTACTCTATCGTGAATCTTACTACAACAAGGAAATAGAAGACCATGCCAGGAGTGAATGTATAATTGCCAAGAACAGACATGGTGAAACAGGTACTGCCGAATTGAGATGGGACGGCACTCACACAAGATTCTCAGACCTTGAGAAAATACCCGACTAAACGGAGAACAATATGACAGAGAAATTCCTAAAAAAAATACAGAGTACAATTGAAAAATATGATATGCTCGAAAAAGGCGAAAATGTACTTGTCGGACTTTCGGGCGGTTCTGACAGTGTCTGCCTGCTTGTTTGCCTTATGCAACTCGGCTACAAGGTTTCCGCCTTTCATCTCAATCACTGTATCCGTGGCGAAGAAAGCGACCGGGATGAAAATTTCTGTCGCAGGCTTTGCGAAAAATACAAAATAAAATTCTTTTCGGAAAGGCTCAATGTAATTTCCTATTGCAGAAACAAGGGCGTTTCGGTTGAAGAAGGTGCAAGAAACCTCAGATACGAATTGTTTGAAAAATATGCGGACGGCTCAAAAATCGCTACCGCTCACAATCTTTCCGACAATGCCGAAACGGTTATTTTTAATCTCACAAGGGGGGCTGCCCTTTCAGGTCTGCTCGGTATTCCTCCTGTAAGAAAAAATATTGTCAGACCTCTTATAGAGGCTGAAAAACATGAAATCGAACAATTCCTCAAACTTTCGGGGTTTGAATGGGTGGTTGACAGCACGAACCTTTCCGATGACTACACCAGAAATAAAATCCGCCACAATGTTATTCCGTACCTTGAACAGATTAACCCTTCATTTCTGCACACTCTCAGCGAAAATATTTCTGTATTGCGTTCGGAAAATGATTTTCTGAAAACGGAGGCGGAAAACACTTATAAAAAATGCCTTAAAGCAGATAATAGCCTTGTGGGGCTTTCTAAATTTCACAGTGCTTTGCGTTCAAGGTGTCTTGCAATGTTTTTTTCGGAAAACGGTCTTCCCGTAAGTTCCGAAAAAATCTTGTCTGCTGACAACATACTCATGAACGGCGGAAAAATAAATATCCTGAAAGATACTTTTCTTATCTCCGAAAATGACCGCTTCTATATACTCCGAACCGAAAAACCCGTTGAATTTCGCTTTACCCTCGAAAAACTCGTAGCAAGTGATATTCTGCTTTACGGCACAAAGCATTGTATTCTTTCGGATTATGATTTTTCCCGTTCAGACCATATCAATGAAATTATTAACACAAAGTTTGCAAATTCGCTTATAGACTGTGATAAAATACAAGGTGAGGTTGTCATAAGAACCCGCATTTTCGGCGACAAAATCCGCTTGCGTAACAGGAATTTCACTTCCTCCGTCAAGAAACTGATTAATTCTTCAGTGCCTGCCGGAAAGCGTAACGGACTTTGTTTTATTGCCGATTCTCTCGGAATTGTCTTTGCCGAGAATTTCGGTGTCGCAGACCGTGTAAAAGCTGACCGCAATTCCTCAAATGTAATCGCTGTCAGCTTTGAAAACAAAGAAAGGTGATTATTTTAAAATGAATACTATTCCCGTACTGATTTCAGAAGAAAAACTTTACGAACGTGCTTGTCAGCTTGGTGAACAGATTAGCAAGGACTATAAAGACAAAAACCTGCTCCTTGTCGCAATTCTGAAAGGCTCTGTAGTTTTTCTCTGCGACCTTATGAGAAAAATAACCGCCTGCAACTGTAAAATTGACTTTATGTGCGTTTCAAGCTATAATAACAGTACAGTTTCTTCGGGCAATGTAAGTATAGTAAAGGACCTTACAATAGACATTGAAAATTATGATGTGCTTATTGTTGAGGATATTATTGACAGCGGTATTACTCTCTCGAAAGTCTGCCGTATGCTCAGAAGCCGTAACCCTAAGTCCCTTAAAGTCTGTACTCTGCTTGACAAACCACAGAAAAGAGTTGTCGATTTTACTCCTGATTATACGGGCTTTCAGATTGACGACCTCTTTGTTGTCGGTTATGGTCTGGATTACGCAGAAAAATACAGAAATCTGTCGTATGTAGGATTTTTAACCGAGGATATGTTATAAAAAATACATAGACAAAAGATAGGAGTGAATATATTGCCACCAAAAAAAAATAAAGGTGCATTGGTATACGGAATTATCGCATTAGTCTTTGTCGGTATGCTCATGCTTTTTACGCCAATGCTCTCTCAGCAATCGGAAGCTTATACCTACTCTCAGATTATTCAGTATTTTGACGAGTACAAAGTATCTGAATACACCATTGATTTCGGTACTAATGAGCTTGTAATGAAAGTAGACGGTGAAGATAAGGAAATTTCCTATGACCTTCCGAGTATAAGCCTGTTTCTTGACGATATAAACGCCAATGACGAAAATTACAGGACTGAATACAACAAGCTTCACCCGGACAATCCGCTTAAACTTGACTATTACAAGGCAAAGGACAGTTCATGGATTTTAACGGTTGTCCCTACATTGCTTCTGCTTGTAATGGGTATAGTTCTTTTCTTCTACATGATTAAACAGACCGGCGGAGGCGGAAAATATACTTCTTTCGGAAAGGCAAATATAAAATCTCAGGTTCAGCAAGGTAAAAAAGCTACTTTCGCAGACGTTGCGGGTGCTGACGAAGAAAAACACGAATTGCAGGAAATCGTTGACTTCCTTAAAAATCCCCGCAAGTACGAGGACATCGGTGCAAGAATCCCGAAAGGTGTGCTTCTGCTCGGCCCTCCGGGAACAGGTAAAACATTGCTTGCAAGAGCCGTTGCAGGTGAAGCAGGCTGTCCGTTCTTCCCGATTTCAGGTTCTGACTTCGTGGAAATGTTCGTAGGTGTCGGAGCTTCAAGAGTTCGTGACCTTTTCGAGCAGGCTAAGAAAAATGCCCCTGCCATCATTTTCATTGACGAAATTGATGCCGTAGGTCGTCAGAGAGGTGCAGGGCTGGGAGGCGGTCATGATGAACGTGAGCAGACTCTTAACCAGTTACTTGTTGAAATGGACGGCTTTACCGGTAATGAAAGCGTTATTGTTATCGCCGCTACAAACAGACGAGATATTCTTGACCCCGCACTTCTCAGACCGGGACGTTTCGACAGACAAATTGTTGTCGGCTATCCTGATGTAAAGGGTCGTGAAGAAATCCTTAAAGTCCACACCAGAAACAAACCTATCGGCCCGGACGTTTCACTCAGAACAATTGCTCAGACTACTGTAGGTTTCACAGGTGCAGACCTCGAAAACCTTGTAAATGAGGCTTCCCTGCTCGCCGCAAGACAGAACAGAAAAGCCATTACAAAGGAAGACATCGAAGAAGCTACTATTAAAGTTATCGCAGGCCCTGAAAAGAAATCAAGAGTTGTTTCCGATAAGGAAAAACGCCTTACCGCTTACCACGAAAGCGGTCACGCAATATGTACTTTCTACTGCCCTTCACAAGACAAAGTTCATCAGGTTTCAATTATCCCGAGAGGCATGGCAGGCGGTTACACAATGTCACTTCCGGAACATGATAAATCTTTCGTAAGTAAACACGAGATGAAAGAAAATATTATTACACTGCTTGGTGGCAGAGTTGCAGAAAAAATTATACTCGATGATATTTCTACCGGTGCGTCAAATGACATTGAAAGAGCTACTTCCATCGCAAGAAGCATGGTTACAAAGTACGGTTTCAGCGAAAAACTCGGTCCTCTTGTATACGGCAATGACCAGAGTGAAGTATTCCTTGGCAGAGATTTCAACAGCTCACGCAATTATTCCGAAAACGTAGCTGCCGAAATTGATTCCGAAATGCGTGAACTCATTGACGAAGCTTACGAAAAGGCTAAAGATATTCTCGAAACTCATATTGATAAACTTCACTTCCTCGCAAAGTATCTTATGATACATGAGAAAATAGACGGCGAATTGTTCTATGATATTATGAATAACAAAGTCGGCGAAGAAATCTTCAATGATGATTCTGAAAAGTCCGAATCCGTTGCGGTAAATCTCGAAAAAACCGAACCCGTTATTGATGACAGTAAAAATTCTGAAAATTAAATCACAAAAGACAGCCTGATTTTCCGGGCTGTCTTTTTTTACGGGAAGCTCCGGGGGCGGAATTTTTAAGACTCAGTCTTAAAAATTC
>OGPV01000601.1_pt1 | contig 27659 bp, 19 predicted proteins | sample 1553001 | NCBI WGS metagenome assembly OGPV01 (sample SAMEA2580268, study PRJEB22360) | human gut metagenome | biome: human gut; feature: human-associated habitat; material: faeces | place: Denmark | collected 2008/2010
GACTTTGCAGGATGGTCTATTTTAAGACCCCCTGCACAAGTTGGTCCGATTTTATCAAACGATGAATGAGATAAAATTAAAAATAAATAGCAATTAGTTTGGAGTTAAATTGCGTCATATCTTAAAGAATAGGGAAAGAGGGCCGAAAAAATGCGGCGTTTTCTTTTGCTTTCAGTAGACAGACACAAATTCTCGGCTTAACGGTCGGGAATTTTTATTTGAAAACTATAAATTCACTATGCCAATGAATAACAAGAAAGAACGTGTTACAGAACTTATTTAGCCCATTAAACAATTCTTTAATTAACAATCATTTACAAACCAGTAGACAGACGCAAATGTTTAACCATCCGTTTAACCAATGCGAAAAACATGGTAAAACACATTCGAGAAAATCGTCGTAAAAGGAAATAGATCAGTTGGTTACCCCTAAACGCGTAGCGTTTTGGGGGCTTGAGAGCGCAACCTTGCCAAGGTTGGGGTCGCGAGTTCGAGTCTCGTTTTCCGCTCTGAAACGCAGAGGACAATCGAAAGGTTGTCCTCTGCGTTTTTCAGTGTATTGAGGTCCGGATGAATGATCCTGTATCTCGTCTTTCGAGGGGCGGGAGTATCAATAAAAGTTTGCGAAATTACCTGTCGAAGCGCTGGTTCGAATTCTGTTTCCTTCTTCATGAAAAGATGGTTTATTATTCGGGAGAAGAGTTGATGCTCCTGCGTGATTCCAAATATATTATCAGACGGGATACGGATAAGTTCAGAGAATTTTTGAGGAAATGGAGAGTCCGTTGTTCCTGTTTGACAAGGCAATGGAAAGATTTTTGGCAATAAAAGAAAAACTCCTGCTTGTCACCGACAGGCAGGATATAATTGGATCCGGGGAAATATTTTGAGGGACCGAAGCCAAAAGCCTTTTATTTTCCGGCAGATAACGGCGTCTGTTTCACTCTCTTTCGGGAATTATCGCTCTAAAACCGACTGTTGGCTCTGGCCGACCAGTTTCCCGTTTCGATATTCAGTCGGAGAAATCCCGACGTACTGTTTGAAATATTTGCCGAAGAAGGATTGGGTCGAAAAATTCAGTTCGGAAGCTATTTCCTTGATACTTAAGTCCGAGGAACGGAGCATCTGTTTGGCGTCGGCAATGACCATGCGAATGATCCACTGCAGGGCCGAAATGCCCGATTTCTCTTTGATGATTGCCGAAAAATAGCGGGGTGTCAGATATTGTTCCTGGGCGTAGTAGGTTACCTCCCGTTCCATGCGGTGATTCTGGTAAAGAGAGATTATGAAGTTCTGGAACACATGGTCTTTCCGGTCCTTGTGCTGGGGCTGTTGGGGTTGGCGTGCGAAATAGATGCTCAGAATTTCATAATAGAGTACTTCGCCCATTGCCGTTACCAACTCGTGATTGATGATCTTTTGTTGCGTATTTGTCACCGAGGTGTTTATTGCCGCAATCCGCTTCCGCAATGCGTCGATCAATTGGTCAATGTGTACGTATTGTTCTTTCGTCAGAGACAGGCAGGGGTTTTCGTAGATGAAAAAATTCCAGGTCGGATGGAATGTCTTTTTCGCATTGGTCAGGACGTAATCTATATCGACTGTGAGTACGACGCCCTTCAGATCCTTGCTCCTATGTTTTATCTGAATGGACATAAGAAGAGGAGAGATGTATATGTCTCCCTGGCGGATGTGATATGTCTTGTCTTCCTGAATGATGTCGAGTTCCCCGCCTTGGCAGAGGAAAAGGCTGCATTTATCCGTTCGGGAGAAGGTATAACCTTCTTCCTGCATGGTGGATGTGAGAGGTGGAACAGTAGAAAATTCTACTGGAGTCGTCATAGAATACGGTTTTTTGTAATTTGGTCGCAAAATAGGAAAAAAGGATATAAAGCACAAATAATATACAATATTCCGTTTGATAATCGTACAAATAGGATAATGAATAAACAGAATTAACCTGCCGGATTTCCCTTGCGAAGGCAATACCGTTGCCGGGATTTCATGATTGGAAATCGGAACTGTTTCGTCGGATGTTTGTACCGATGGTTTTTCGTTTTCCCTACTCGTTGTCGGGTGGGGAGAAAGGATGACCGGACGCAACTTTCGTAGAGAAACTGCGTCCGGTCGTCGGAAGGAGATGTTACGGGAGGAGGTTTTTCAGAAAGCGACGGATGGCCGCCCATACTCCTGTTTTGCGGAACACTACGGTCAGGAGTATTCCGAGTGCGATGCCGGTAAAGAGCGTGCGAAACAGATTGCCGGAAGATTTTTTTCGGGTCGTCGAGGCGTGTGTTTCACGCAGGAGGGTCGTATCGCGGGCGAAGGAGGAAAGGTTTCGCAGACCGGTATGGCTTGCGAGGCTGTCCGATTGCCGCTGCCGCCGGAAAGTCTGGTTTGTCAGCAGCCATGTACGCCGTTCCGCTCGGTCGCTTATACCGGTGACGATGAGCGAATCGTCCTGTTTTTCGGCTCGGATCGCGGCCCGTCCGCTGCGGGCGGTGTAGGCCGCACCCGGGGGAAGATGGTCGAGGTCTTTAAGCGGGATCGCCAGCCGGGTCCGGTCCGTCGGCAGGGATTCGGTCGCAATCAGCAGGGTTCGTGATGTCGAGTCGGACTCCTGTTGCTGTTGCCGTAGTTGTCGTACGAGGCTGTCGCGTTGCGATTTTTCGACGCTTCGTTCCGAATGTATTCGGGTCTGTATGTCCGAGGTCTGCGTCGTGGTGCGGGTCGTCGCACATCCGGCTGCCGTCGGGAGCAGCAGCGGCAGCAGCACGGGCCGTTTTTTTCGTCGGGGAGGTTTCATCGGTTTTTTTCTGGGTTTTGCGGTTGAAGTTTTTGCGGAGCCCTTCGACTTCGCGGGTCAGTTTGTCGATTTTGCGGAGCAGTTCCTGTTGGGCGACCAGCCAGTCGGCTTTTTCCCGGCGCAGGGTGACGTTCTCCTGCAGTACGTCGTTGTACTTTTCGCACAACAGGTCGATCGAGCGCTGCATGTCGGCCAGCATGTCGTTGCGGCGCTTGCGGCGGCTGACCAGCCAGGTGACGGTTCCGGCCAGAAAGCCGCTCGGCAGGGCATAGGTCAGCAGGTCGGTGATAAGTGTCGGGTTCATTTCGGTAGTTCGTGTCGAAGGAGGTTAGAGAATGCCGGTTTCCCGAAGCCATGCCTGCACGTCGAACGATGGGCAGGCTTTGGCTGCCAGTTCGTTATGCCCTACGACGGCTGCGCCGGGAAATCGGGCGACGAAATCCCGGACGTAGTGTTCGAGGGCGCTCTTTTGCTGCGGAGTGCGGGTATCGCAGGGGGTCGTGCCGTCGGCGGCGACTCCTCCGGCGTATGCGATGTGGCGGGGGAGGGGGGGGTTGGTGGCGTTGTAGCCGCAGGCGCCGTTGGTGATCTCCCAGGGATCGACCGTGCGGTCTTCGTTGTTGGGAACGAGCCGTTCGACGCTGCCGTCCAGGTGGATGAGGTCGGTATAACCCACCTGACGCCAGCCTCGGCCGCCCTGGGAAACGGGGGCTGTGTGCCACCTGCGGATATCGGCGGCACTCACTTCGCGGCCGGGCGGCGTGGCCGTGCAGTGGATGACGAGTCTTTCGAGTTTTGCCATAATAAAAAAGTGTGAAAGGGGTTGGAATCGGGGCGATGACCGGATTCGGACGGGAGTGGATAAGGTTCCGCCCGAGGAGACGGGAGAAGGTAGCCCGTTTCGGATTGGGTCGGCGAAGCGCAGGACTTCGGGGCGGGGTGACGGTTTCCGCTTTTTTCGGAAAAGCGGGGAGAGGCCGATGGGTGTTTGCAAAGATAACGGGAGACGCCCCGGAATACAAATCGGAGGGACATCCTGCGGCTTTTCGGCGGCATGATGTCGGTTTATTCCGTTGCGATGCGGCGGATTTCCGGTTTTTCGGATTATCTTTGAAACGGTTCGACGGCTCGGGATATGAAATTTCCGAAATGCACGTTTGTTGTTCGATATGAAACGTAAAATAATTCGCACTATGATCGTTTTCCTTGCAGTCGCGGCTCTGTTGGTCGCGGCGATCGCTCTTTTTATGAATCGACCCGAATTCGGACGTGCTCCGCGCGGGGAGCGGCTGGAACGGATCTGGCGTTCGCCCAATTACCGCGACGGCGCTTTCCGCAACCGGCATGCGACGCCGCAGCTCACATCGGGAAAGGGCTGGTGGGCTACGATGTACGACTTCCTTTTCGAGCGTAAGGAGCGCAATCGTCCCGATCATGCGCTGCCTGCAGTGAAGACCGACCTGAAAGCGCTCGATCCGAAAGAGAACCTGCTGGTCTGGTTCGGCCACTCCTCCTACCTGATTCAGGCAGACGGGCTGCGTATTCTGGTCGATCCCGTTTTCGAAACGGCTTCGCCCTTGCCGTTTTTCAACAGACCTTTCGAGGGGACCGATCTCTATAAACCCGAGGATATGCCTGGGATCGACCTGCTGGTCATCACACACGACCATTGGGACCATCTCGACTACGGCACGGTAACGAAGCTGCGCGACCGCACGGGCCGTGTCGTCTGCCCGCTGGGTGTGGGCGAGTATTTCGAATATTGGGGTTTCGATCCGCAGCGGATCACGGAGCTCGATTGGGGCGAACAAGCTGCGCTCGGCGGCGGCTTTACGGTATATTGCCGTCCCGCGAGGCACTTTTCCGGACGTACGTTTCGGGCGAACCGGACGCTGTGGGCTTCGTTCGTCGTCGAAACTCCGTCGCAGCGGATTTTCCTCGGCGGCGACGGCGGGTACGATACCCATTTCGCCGACGTCGCACGCGAGTTTCCGAATCTGGATGTCGCCGTGCTCGAAGACGGCCAGTACAGCGAGGATTGGCGCTATATCCACATGCTTCCGGCCGATCTGAAGCGGGCCGTAGAGGACCTCGGCGCCCGGCGGGTTTTTCCGGTGCACAATTCCAAATACGCTCTGGCGCGGCATCCCTGGGACGAGCCGCTGAACAATGCGGCTGCACTCGCGGCGGAGAATCCCGAGGCGGGGATCGTGCTGCCGCGAATCGGCGAGCCGGTACGTTTGGACCGGTCCGACACGCTGCCGGGCAGGTGGTGGACAGCTCCCGAAAATTGAAAGAGAGCGAAGATCAGCCTTCGCTCTCTTTTTTTATCTTTCTCCGGTATTCCCGGCGCTATTTTTTGCCCTGATTGGCTACGGCTTCCATCAGCTTGCGGATCTGTTCGGGATCGCCCAGAAAGTAATCTTTCACCAGACGTAACTTGTCGTCGAATTCGAAGACGTATGGCACGGCCGTCGGGAGGTTGAGTTCCGAGATCGCCGCGTCGGAGATGCCTTTCAGGTGTTTGATGATACCCCGCAGGCTGTTGCCGTGCGCTACCACCAAGATTTCGTCGTGAACGGACAGTTCGGGGAAAATCACGCATTGCCAGTAGGGCAGCGCCCGTTCGATGGTTTGCTTGAGCGATTCGGTGCGGGGCAGCTCCTCGTCCGGGATCCCGGCGTAGCGGGGATCGAAGCGCGGATTGCGGGGATCGTCTTCGGCCAGCGGATCGGGTGCGACGTCGTAGCTGCGCCGCCAGATGTGCACCTGCTCTTCGCCGAAGCGGGCCGCCGTTTCGCTCTTGTTGAGCCCTTGCAGTACGCCGTAATGTTTCTCGTTGAGGCGCCAGTTTTTCTCGACGGGGATCCATTCCTGATCGAGCCGGTCGAGAACACAGTTCAGGGTCCGGACGGCCCTTTTCAGGTAGGAGGTGTAGGCTTTGCCGAAACGGAATCCTTCGGCTTTGAGCAATTCTCCGGCTTTGAGGGCCTCTTCGACGCCTTTGTCCGTGAGATCGACGTCCGTCCATCCCGTGAAGCGGTTTTCGCGGTTCCACGCGCTTTCGCCGTGCCGCAACAGTACGATTTTTTTCATGGTATGATCTGTTTTTATTTGTATTTCACTTCGTTGAGGCACTCTCCGTGGGAGAATGCCTGAATGTTTTCGAGGGTCGTGCGGGCGATGTTGTCCAGCGCCTCGCGGGTGAAGAATCCCTGGTGGGAGGTGAGGATCACGTTGTTGAAGGAGAGCAGGCGTGCCAGCATGTCGTCGTCCATGATCCGGTCGGAGGTGTCCTGATAGAAGTAATCCGCCTCTTCCTCATAGACATCCAGCCCCGCCGCTCCGATCTTTTTCTCCTTGAGTCCTTCGATCAGGTCGCTCGTGCGGATCAGCTGCCCGCGTCCCGTGTTGATGATGATGACCCCGTCTTTCATTTGACCGATGGCTTCGGCGTCGATCATGTGGAGGGTTCGGTCCGTGAGGGGACAGTGCAGCGAGATGATGTCCGAGCGGCGGTAGAGTTCGGTCAGCGGAACGTAGGTCATACCTGATTCCCGGGCGAACGCCTCGTCGGGGCAGGGGTCGTAGCCGAGGACCTCCATCCCGAAACCCCGCAGGATGCGGATGAGGGCACGGGCGATTTTTCCCGTGCCGACGATGCCGGCCGTTTTGCCGTGCATATCGAAGCCGAGGAGGCCGTGCAGGGCGAAATTTCCGTCCCGGGTACGCCAGTAAGCGCGGTGTACCTTCCGGTTGAGCGAGAGCATCAGTGCCACGGCGTGTTCGGCCACGGCATAGGGCGAATAGGCCGGTACCCGGACTACCGTGATGCCGTGCTCGGCGGCGGCTTTCAGATCGACGTTGTTGAAACCCGCGCAGCGCAGGGCGATCAACCGTACACCCATGCGGGCCAGCTCCCCGACGGTTGGGGCATCCGCCGAGTCATTGACGAAGATGCAGACCGCATCGGCGCCTTGTGCCAGGGGTACGTTGTCGATGTTCAGGTGGCTGCGGTGGTATTTGATCCGTATCCCGTAGTCGGCGTTGATCCGGTCGAACGATTCGCGGTCGTAGGGCTGTGTCCCGAAAAAAATGGTTTTCATGGCGTATATTTCATTTAATTATAACGTTTTTGTCGAGGCGGTATTATCCGTTCCGTTCACGGATTGTGCCAAGAGCGGGAGATTTGCCGCACAAACCGTATCGAAAGCAATATGTCCTTCGTTCGGTTCGGATTTCGAAGCACTCTGTCTCATGGCACTTTTTTTGTCCCGTTTGTTTCCTGAATAAACATGCAATGAGGAATCCGAGAGAACGCATACGCAACAGTAGGGGGTATAAATGGTGGATTTTGAGCCTCGTGATGCTCGGGACTTTCATGGCCGTGATGGACGTGACGGTCGTGAACGTCGGCCTGCCGACCATTATGTCGGTATTTCACATCCCCATTTCGACCGCCGAATGGGTCATTACGGCCTATATGATTACCATGACGCTCATGCTGCCTTCGGCGGGTTGGATCGCCGACCGCATCGGCAACAAACGGATGTATATTCTGGGGTTGGTGCTCTTCACCTTCGGATCGTGGCTCTGCGGCCGCGCCGGGAGCGATATGTTCCTGATTTCGGCCCGTGCCCTGCAAGGCTTCGGCAGCGGCATCATCCAATCGCTCGGCCTGGCGATCGTTACCCGGGAGTTTCCTCCGCAACAGCGGGGGCTGGCCCTGGGGTTGTGGTCGGTGGCGGCCGCCGCTTCGATCTCGTTCGGTCCTCTGATCGGCGGTTATCTGGTGGACGATTACAGTTGGCACCTGATCTTCGATGTCAATGTTCCTGTGGGACTGGCGGCCATTCTGTTTGCAATTTTTATCCAGAAGGAGTGGCGCGGTGCCCGTGCGGGCAGTTTCGACTGGCCGGGTTTTCTGTGCGTGGTCTGTTTCATGCCCCTTTTGATCTTCGCACTGGCCCGAGGCAATTCGCCTTCGAATCCCGAGGGGTGGAGTTCTCCGGAGGTGATCGGATGTTTTGCGGTTGCGGCTGCGGCACTCATTGTCTTTATCGTCCGGGAGCTGCGGTGCGAAAATCCGCTGTTGAATCTGAAACTGCTCGGCGAACGTAATTTCGGCGTTTCGATGGCTGTGCTGGCGATCTTCGGTATCGGCATGCTGGGCGGTACCTATTTGCTGCCGCTTTACATGCAGAAGGGGCTGGGCTATACGGCGATCATGGCCGGAAGCGTTTTTCTGCCCGTCGGCCTGATCCAGGGCGTGCTTTCGACCTGCTCGGGATTCCTGACCCGCTACGTCAAGCCGCTTTTCATCGCCGTGACCGGCATCCTGGTCATGACGTTGAGTTTCTATTTCGCCAGCCGGTTTACTCTTCATACTACGCATGCACAGATCATGTTGGTACTCTATCTGCGCGGCTTCGGCATGGGACTGACCTTTGCCCCGCTGAACGATTTCTCGCTCATGAATTTGAGCCAGTGCGATATGGCTTCGGCCGACGGGATTTTGACCCGTGGCATTTGGGTCCCGCCAGCCGGTATCTCCAACAGCATCAAGCAACTCTCGGGCAGCGTCAGCATCGCCCTGCTTACCGTTATTCTGACCGGCCGTACGGCGTTCCATTCGGCGCAGGGCGGGCTCTCTTCGGCGGAAAGCTACGTGGCCGGTATCTCCGACGATTTCCTTTTCGTCACATTCGTTTCGTTGGCCTCGGCACTGCCCTTCCTGTGGCTGCTGCGCCCGCGCCGCAAGGCGGCTTCGTTTAAGAGCGAAGGAACGGGCACCTGACGGGTTTGCTTTTATCGCCTTGAATCCCTATTTTTGTCCCGGGGAATCGTCTTTTCCCGGAGGATTTTGAAAAACGATCAGCAGACATACGTTCCCGATCCCGAGGTCGCTTCGCGGCTCCTGGAGTGGTACGGACGCGAGGGGCGCGACCTCCCCTGGCGTCGCACACGGGACCCTTACCGGATCTGGATTTCGGAAGTGATCCTGCAACAGACCCGCGTGGCGCAGGGTATGTCCTATTATCATCGTTTTCTCGAACTGTTCCCCGACGTCGCGGCCCTCGCTTCGGCTCCCGAAGATCTGGTTCTCAAGTGCTGGCAGGGGCTCGGCTACTACTCCCGGGCCCGGAACCTGCTGGCCGCAGCCCGGCGGATCGTGGAGACGCACGGCGGCGTTTTCCCGACGGCCTATGCCGACGTGCGGGCATTGCCCGGCGTGGGCGACTATACGGCTGCGGCGATCTGTTCGATCGCATACGAGGAACCCTGTGCCGCACTCGACGGCAATGTCTTTCGGGTGCTTTCCCGCCTTTACGATCTCGATACGCCCATCGATACGACTTCCGGAAGGAGGACGTTCGCTGCGCTGGCCGATTCGCTGATCGACCGGCAGCGGCCGGGACTTTACAACCAGGCCATTATGGATTTCGGGGCTCTTTGCTGTCTTCCGGCACAGCCCCGCTGTACGGAGTGCCCTTTGCGTGACCGCTGTCTGGCTTTTGCCGCCCGTACGGTCGATGTCCGTCCCGTCAAACAGGGGCGTACGGCTGTCGAACCCCGCTATTTCAACTACCTGCACGTCGAATGCGGCGATGAATTGGTGTTGCGCCGACGGGGTGCCGGCGACATTTGGCAGGGGTTGTACGAATTTCCGCTCATCGAAACTCCCGAACCGGTGGAATATACGGTGCTGGCCGCGATGCCGGAGTTTTGCGCTCTCTTCAAAGATGCCGGGACGGTATGCCTTGCCGGGACCGTCAAGATGCCCGTGCATCAGCTTTCGCACCGGGCGATCCACGCTGTTTTCTACCGGATCGTCGTGGAGCGCTGGACGCCCTCCTTGCGCGAAATGCTCGTCATTTCGCGCGAAACCCTCGGCGATTACGCCGTTTCCCGTCTTACGGAGCGTTATTTATCCCGCTGATTCTTCGTCTGTGCGTTTGCGGCACACGGTTTGCCGTTTGATTGACGTGAAACCTAACGAAGAAAACGAGATAAATTATGTTTACAGGTGTACAATTCACGCATTTCATCCAAGCAAATCCCGCGCTGGCCGTTTTTTTGACCATTGCGCTGGGATTTTTGTTGGGTAAGCTGCGCATCCGCAGCTTTTCGCTCGGAACGGTGACCAGCGTGCTGCTGGTGGGCGTGATCGTCGGGCAGCTTCGTATCGAGATTCCCGAACCGGCCAAAACCCTTTTCTTCCTGATGTTCCTCTTCGCCGTGGGATATGCGGTCGGCCCGCAGTTCTTCCGGGGGTTGAAGAAGGACGGATTGCCGCAGGTGGCCTTCGCCGTGGTGGTCTGTTTGCTGTGTTTGGGGTCGGTATGGCTCTTCTCCTGGCTGATGGGCTATACGCTTTCGCAGGCTGCGGGGCTGCTGGCCGGGTCGCAGACGATGTCGGCCGTGCTGGGCGTGGCGACCGATACGATCCGCGAACTGCCGGGCGGAGCGGAAACCGATCTCAGTTCAATGCCCGTTTGTTATGCGGTAACTTACATCTTCGGTACGGCGGGTTCCGCATGGGTGTTGAGTTCGATCGGACCCCGGCTGCTGGGCGGCGTGGCGAAGGTGAAGCAGTCTGCGCGCGATCTGGAGCAGAAGATGGGCGAAGACGTCAGCCTGAAAGCCGGCTTCGACCCGGCGGCCCGGGAGATCGTTTTCCGGGTTTTCAGCGCCGATAACGAATGGTTCGAGGGCGGGCGTACCGTCCACGAATTCGAAACCGTCATGCAGCGCGACGGAAAGCGTATTTTCGTCGAACGGCTCTGCCAGCAGGGGAAGGTCGTCGATGAGGTGACACCCCGGACAGTGATCCGTCCGGGCGATCAACTGGTCGTCAGCGGTCGCCGCGAATACGTCATCAGCGAAGAGAAGTGGATCGGTGCCGAAGTGTCCGATACGACACTGACGAATTTTGCCGTTCAGGTCCTTCCTGTCGTGGTCAATCGCAAGGGGGCTGCCGGGGAGAGGATCGGAAAGGTCTTGTCGGCTAAATTCATGCACGGGGTCAATATCCGGTCCATCGTGCGGGCGGGTGTGAAGATCCCCGTGCGGAGCGGAGCCAAACTCGATGCCGGCGACCGGATCGAATTGGTCGGGCTGCCGCAGGACGTGCGACGTGCCGCCGCACAGTTGGGTTTCAGCGATCCGGTGAAGACCGAGAGCAGCGTTCCGTTGCTGGGGCTGGGTATCTGTCTGGGCGGTCTGATCTTCGGATGGATGCTGGTGGCCAAGATAGGGGCGATTCCCCTGAGTCTGACCGTGAGCGGCGGCGTGCTGCTCGCAGGTCTTTTCTGCGGCTGGGCCCGTTCGCGGCGCCCGACTTTGGGAGGCATTCCCGAACAGACCGTGTGGTTCATGAACAATATGGGACTGAATACTTTCATTGCGATCGTCGGCATTTCGACCGGACCGTCGTTCGTCGCCGGTTTTCAGCAGGTGGGCTGGAGCCTTTTCCTGGTGGGGGCCGGTGCCACGACTCTTCCTCTGGTGCTGGGCGTGTTGATCGGCCGTTACCTGTTCCGTTTCAACGATGCCCTGACGCTCGGATGCGTCGCCGGAGCGCGAACGACTACGGCGGCTCTCGGTGCTGTCGAGGATACGATCGGCAGCAATGTCCCCTCGCTGGGATATACCATCACTTATGCCATCGGTAATACGCTGCTCATCATCTGGGGCGTGGTGCTCGTGTTGCTGTTGGCCTGACGGAGCCGGTCGATGATTCGGGCGGGTCTATGGTTTTCCATAGATCCGCTTTTTCGTGGTGTGAATCGCTAAAAGCGGATGAATCCGGCGGATTTTTGAAAAAAAATTGATTACTTAGCATTCTCTTTTAACGATTGCGACGATGAGTGCGAAACTGGCGAAGTACGACCGGTTGTACGAGCAGATCAAGGGCTATGTACAGACGACCGACGACATTTGGGCACGGCTGGCCACGATGGAGGCCGTGTTGCATCATAAGATGCAGACTTTTTTCTGGACAGGGGTGTATGCCCTTATCGACGACGAACTGATTGTCCGCTCGTACCAGGGGCCCGTTGCCTGTCAGAAGCTGCGGCATCATACGGGAGTTTGCTGGGCGGCGGTCAGCACGGGAGAAACCGTGATCGTGCCCGATGTGGAGCGGTTTCCGGGACATATCGCCTGTAATTCGAAATCCCGCAGCGAGATCGTCCTGCCGATTCGGGACCGGGAAGGGCGTGTGTTCGCCTGTCTGGATGTGGACAGCGACCGGTTGGATGCGTTCGACCGGGAGGATGAAGAGGGGCTGAAAAAGATTCTCTCCCTTCTTTTTGATTAGGCGGCGATCCTGCGTGGGCGGCGTATCGTATCTTCATCACCCGCGAAATCCGGTGCGTCTTTCAGCGATTGTCGTATAAAATAAATTCCGCTGACGCGGATGTCCGAGCAGATTCGGCGCTGCGTCGGCTCGATTATTTTTGTACCGGACAGGAGGCGGTTCGGCGATCTTTACGTACGAATCCGTACGATTATTCGCCTCTTTCTGATCCTTGCACAAAAAAATCCCGCTGTATTTTACAGCGGGATTTTTTTTGTATTTGGCATTTAGCGGATTACCGTTACGCGGTTCTCCTGCTCGGTCTTGAACGGAGACTTGGTGTCGCTGTAACCCTTGTACTGCAGGTTCTCGGCTTTTACGCCTTTCGAGATCAGGTAGTCGTAAACCTTCTTCGCACGCTGCTCGGCCAGGCGGGTATTCACGGCCTTCGAACCGGTTTGGGGATCGGCATGGCCTTCGATCACGTAAATCTTGTTTTTCGGCGCATTCTTGATTTGGGTAGCGATGATGTCCAGGCGGAGTTTCTCTTTCGGACTCAGCTCGGTCTGGCCGATGTTGAAGAAGGTGATGCCTTTGCCGGTCAGATAGATGTCATCGGTGTAGGCATTGCCGTCGAGCTGGTCGGCCGGGATAGGATTGGGACCCCACTTCGCCATTTCGGCAGCTTTCTTCGCGGCGGCAGCTTCGGCAGCGGCTTTTTTCGCAGCTTTGTTTGCTGCAGCCAGGTCATTGGCCAGTTCGGCGTTGTCGGCCTGTACAGCAGCCAGAGCCAGGTCGCGGTCGGCTATGACAGCCTGGTAAGCCATTACATCTTCGACGGTGTAGGGCGAAGCCTGTTTGAAGCCGCGGCGGTTGAAACGGTACGTAAGACCGATCGTGGCACTGTAGGCTGCGGCTACTTTCTGTGTTCCCGAATTCAGGATTGAGGGCATGTTGCTGCTGGGCAGCATCCAAGCCTTGAGTTCCAGTTCGATGTCCAGGGCCGGGCATACGCGGAACTTGTTCAGCAAACCGGCCGTGAAAGCGAACGAGTGGTCCGTCCCGTAGCCCCAGTCGCGCTGGAATTTGTCGGTGAAACCCGATACGTGGTAACCGAAGCCGGCGAAAGGCACTGCGTAATAGACGCGGTCGTCACGCTCGCCGCCGATCCAGTTCGACAGATTCACCATGAAGTCCATGTGCGTGAAGATGTACGGGTCTTTCATGTATTGGTTGCCGAATGCCGTGTCGTTCTGGTACTGGCCGCCCTGAATTTGCAGGCGGGCACCCATTACGGGGTGGAACCATTTGGTCAGCGAGAAGTCGGCCTGCCAGTTGATGTGGTTGAAGCGCGACGATCCGAAATCGTCTTTTCCCAGCGTGCCGTTGAAGACCATAATTTGGGCGCCTCCGGCGACGGTGATTTCCCAGTTGTCGAAGAAACGGTTGGTTTCGTAACCGGCCCAGCCTCGTCTCTTGGGCTGTTGCTCTTCTACGACGATTTCTTCTGCGACAGCGACAACCTGGGCTGAAGCGGCTGCGGCACAAAGAACGAGTGCCATCGTAATGAATAATTTTTTCATGTAGTTCGAATTTAATGTGTAATAATTTTTTGTTTTCGTGTATGTAAACCCTTACACGGGAGCTTGATTCATCTCTATATATCCTTTTGTAGAAGCTAAAAGCAAAGTCCGGGCCAAAAGCCCGGACCTCGTTTGACGTTTTGTATATTTTATTGTCTGTCGGCAGAGAATCAACCGCATTTCGAGTACCCGCAGGACATGCACGTAAGACACCCGTTCTGATAGGCCATCGTCTCCTGGCCGCAGCTCGGGCACTTGTCCTTGGTTTTGGTGCCGTCCGAGATATATTGCTTCAGTGCTCGTTCCACACCCAGCTTCCAGGTATTGATGGTTTCGCTGTTCAGGTGGAGCGATTCGATGAGCGATACGACGTTGGTGATCGGCATGCCGTGGCGCAGGACGCCCGAAATCAGCTTGGCGTAGTTCCAGAACTCTTCGTTGAACAGGCGCGAAATGCCGCCGATGGTGTTGGTGTAGCCGTATCGGTCGATATACTGGAAGTCGTACCGTTTCGAACCGTTCTCCTCGCGTACCTTTATAATAAAGCCCTTGTTGATTTTGGGCGGAATATACATGGCGTCCTCTTCGATTTTACCCGTGAAGATTTCGTAAGGGCGTCCATCCTGCAGGCCGACGAAGGCGATCCAGTTTTCGTTGCCGTTTTTGAAACGCACGATGTCCGCCGGGATCGATTTGGGGCGTTTGAGAATGGTCTGCCCGTTCTCCTCTTTTGCCGCTTTTTTCTTCTTATCGATCAGTACGCCTTCGCGGCAGCCGTCGCGGTAAACCGTTACCCCTTTGCAGCCGCACTCCCAGGCCGTGCGATATACGTCCGCTACGAGTGCTTCGGAAACGTCGTTCGGCAGATTGACCGTCACCGAAATCGAGTGATCGACCCACTTCTGAATTTCGCCCTGCATCTTGACTTTGGCCACCCAGTCGATGTCGTTGGCCGTCGCGCCGTGATAGGGCGATGCGGCTACCCACCGGTTGAGCTCATCGTCCGATATGTCTTGCAGTTTCGAGGTATCGTATCCGTTGGCTTCGAGCCATTTGACGAAGTTGTGGTGATAGACGTTGTACTCTTCGAACTTTTCGCCCATATCGTCCACGAAAGCCACTTTGGCATCCTGGTCCGAAGGGTTGATCTTGCGGCGACGCTTATAGACGGGACGGAAAACCGGTTCGATGCCCGACGTGGTTTGCGACATGAGCGAGGTGGTTCCCGTAGGGGCGATGGTCAGCATGGCGATATTGCGTCGTCCGTGTTTTACCATTTCGGCGTAGAGCTCCGGATCGGCCTCCCGGATGCGGCCGATCATCGGGTTCTTCTCCTCCTTGCGTGCATCGAAAATTTCGAACGCTCCGCGCTCTGCGGCCATCTTTACCGAGGCGCGGTAGGCTTCCAGTGCGAGGGTCTTCTGTACCTTCACGGCGAAAGCCGTCGCTTCGGGCGTACCGTAACGGAGTCCCAATGCTGCGAGCATGTCGCCTTCGGCCGTGATGCCCAGTCCCGTACGACGTCCTTTGCGGGCCATCGTGCGGATCTTTTTCCAGAGTTCGAGTTCCACGCGGCGAATGTCTTCGTCTTCGGGATCGGCGGCGATCTTATTGATGATCAACTCGATTTTTTCCAATTCCAAGTCGATGATGTCGTCCATCATACGCATCGCCTTCTCGACGTGTTGCTTGAATTTCTCGAAGTTGAACGACGCTTCTTTGGTGAAAGGTTTGTCCACGTAACTCAACAGGTTGATCGCCAGCAGGCGGCACGAGTCGTAGGGGCAGAGCGGAATTTCGCCGCAGGGGTTGGTCGCCACGGTCGTAAATCCTTCGTCGGCATAGCAGTCGGGAATACTCTCGCGGATGATCGTGTCCCAGAACATTACGCCCGGTTCGGCCGATTTCCAGGCGTTGTGGATGATCTTGTCCCAAAGTTTCTTGGCGTCGATATCCTGCTGGTAGAGCGGTTTGTCCGAGTGAATCGGGAACTGTTGGTGGTATTTCTTCCCGGCGAGTGCCGCACGCATGAATTCGTCGTCGATTTTGACCGAAACATTGGCGCCGGTCACCTTGCTCGTATCGACTTTGGCATCGATGAAACGCTCTGCGTCGGGATGTTTGATCGAAAGGGTGAGCATCAGAGCTCCCCGGCGACCGTCCTGGGCCACTTCGCGCGTCGAGTTCGAGTAACGCTCCATGAAGGGGACGATACCGGTCGAGGTGAGCGCCGAGTTGAGCACCGGACTACCTGTGGGGCGGATGTGCGAAAGGTCGTGCCCCACGCCGCCGCGCCGCTTCATCAGTTGCACCTGCTCCTCGTCCATGCGGAAGATGCCGCCGTAGGAGTCTGCCGGATTCTTGTGGCCGATGACGAAGCAGTTCGAAAGCGAAGCCGCTTGGAAGTTGTTGCCGATACCGGTCATGGGACCGCCTTGCGGGATGATGTAGCGGAAGTGGTCGAGCAGTTCGAACACCTCCTGCCGGTTCATAGGATTGGGGTACTTCTTTTCGATCCGTTCGATCTCGGCGGCGATGCGCTCGTGCATATCGCGCGGAGTTTTTTCGTAAATATGGCCGTACGAATCTTTCAGGGCATATTTGCTTACCCAAACCGTAGCGGCCAGGTCGTCTCCGTCGAAATATTTTTTCGACGCTTCGACCGCTTCGTTGTAGGACACTTCGGTCGGGAGGCCCGGTTGTTTGTTGCTTGACATGATATCTTGAGTTTTATTTCTTTATGTCTTTACAGGAATCGGGACCGATGCAGGCTTGTTCCGTTCGGTCCCAACTATACAAATTTCCTGCTTTTCTTCGGGATTTTCGAATCTTCCCGCGACAAATTATTCCAAAGTTATCAACAATGGATAAAACGTGCGTCCCAGTGATCCGGGACGCACATTTTGGAAAATGGCGGAGTCGTCAGTCCTCGTTTTTCGCCCGGCAAGCCGGTTTGCCCGTCGTGCATCTATACGGCGAAGTGTTGAGCTTACTACCTCTGTAACATGATTATATAACTTTGTTGCCCCTGTGTTTGATGCTCCCTGTCGGGAGTTCTTTCCCGCTCTGCGGTCCGGTTTCCCTCCGACCGGATAGAAAACGGCGCGTCGGATTCGCGCATATGCACGCCGATCGCAGGCGGTTGCGGACAAGCCCGGAAAACAACGCGGAATCTCGCGTCGTTCGAGTATATATAATCGTTTTTATGGGCGGCGAAGCGCGGTCCTTCCGTCCGTGTTTCCGCTGACCGGACGCGTTTTACTTGACGGCGACCGCATCGATCTCGACCTTCGCACCCATCGGCAGCTTGGATACCTGATAGCAGATGCGTGCGGGCATATCCTTCGTAAAGAACGTGGCGTAAACGGCGTTCATCGCGGCGAAATCGGCGATGTCGGTGAGCAGGACCGTCGTTTTCACGATATCGGCGTGGGAATAACCCGCCTCTTCGAGGATGTGCCCCAGATTGGTGAGCGACTGGCGCGTCTGGTCTTCGATGCTTTCGGGCATCGCGCCGGTGGCGCCGTCGATCGGGAGCTGTCCCGAAATGTAGAGCGTGTCGCCGCACTTTACTGCCTGCGAATAGGGGCCCACCGCTTTGGGGGCTTTGGGAGATGCGATAATGGTTTTCATAGTGTCGTATTATTTTGATTCGTTAAAATTTATGGTTGAATTTTCTTTTTCGTTGTACCCGGTTCTCGTTTGATCGGAAATAGGGTGCGTGCTTTTTCGGTCGCAGGGTATGTCGGCAACCCCGTTTTTCGCCCCGTTTCGCATGAATGTTCGATTTTAAGTTCTATTTTCCTGCGACCGGGCCGTTTTTATCTTCGGGAACCGTGGCGGAGTACAAAGTTACGATTATTTTGGTTATGTTTGCACATATTTTGCTGGATAAAGATTCAAAATCGATAGCTTATGACACGTTTTATGAAACTGGCGGCACTCGCCGCCCTCGTGATGCTCGTAGCCTCCTGTTGTCCCTGCCGTAAACATCGGAAAGGCGACGGCAAACCTTTTGTCGGCACCGAATGGCAGCTTGTGCAGCTCAACGGTCGTGCCGTACCGGTGGAAGGCGACCTCTTTACCGTCGTTTTCGGTGAGGACGGACGTCTTTCGGGGCTCGGAGCCTGCAACCGGTTTATGGGTTCCTACCAAACCACGGAAACAGGCGGTCTGACCGTCGGTCAGAACATGGCTTCGACCCGGATGTTCTGCCCCGATTTGGATCGGGAGCAGGCTTTCGGCGACGTTTTGTCGGGAGCGACTCATTATGAAGTGGACGGCGATATGCTGATGCTTCTTACCGACGGCGAACTGCGGGCTGTTTTGCAGGCCAGATAGCCGGATTGCGCGGATTTTGCGGCGGAGGAACCTTTCGGGGTTCCTCCGCCGGTATTTACAGGGAGTTGTATTTCCTCTTTTGTCCGTTGTTTCGATCATCGGGTTTTTCGTTCCGTTTTTATTATTCTATTGTGTGAAATTTCTGTTACAGAGAAATAATGCGTCTTATATTTTATTATATTTGTAACAATATAGGATGCGTGCGGGCTGCGTTGAAGTAGATCCGCCTGGCGTTCGGTTTTCATTCGTTAGTCACATGGCCGGACTTTATTTCCATATTCCTTTTTGCCGCAGGATTTGCGCCTATTGCGACTTTTTCAAAAGCGCCGAGGTGGGGCGTGTCGATTCCGTGCTGGATGCGATGGGGCGCGAATTGGACGGAGCCGTCGATTGGCTCGCCGACCGTCGGATCCGCACCGTCTATTTCGGCGGCGGGACCCCGTCGCTCTGCGATCCCGCCCGGTTGCAGGGACTGGCGGACCGGGCGGCGACGCTGCTGGATTGCAGCGGTGTGGAGGAGTTTACCGTCGAGGCCAATCCCGACGATATGACCGAAGAGTGGCTGGAGGCGCTGGCCCGTACGGGTGCGAACCGGTTGAGCGTGGGCGTGCAGTCTTTCGACGACGACGAGCTGCGGCTGATGAACCGGCGCCATACCGGTGCGCAGGCTGTCGAGGCTGTGCGGAGGGCACAGGCTGCGGGTTTTGCGAATCTGACGATCGACCTGATCTTCGGCGTTCCGGGTTTCGGCGGGAAAGTGTTGCAACGTAACCTCGAACAGGCTCTGGCGCTCGGCGTGCAGCATATTTCGGCATACCATTTGACAGTAGAGAAAAATACGGCCTTCGGGCGTCGCCTGGAGCGCGGGCGGTTCTCCGAGGTGGACGAACAGGTGAGCGAACGCGAATACCTGGAGGTGCACCGAACGCTGACCGGGGCTGGATTCGAGCATTACGAAGTGTCGAATTATGCGCTGCCCGGTTGCCGGGCCCGTCACAATGCCGCCTATTGGTCGGGCGACGAGTATTTGGGCATCGGGCCTGCAGCCCACTCCTTCAACGGGAAGTCGCGCCGCTGGGCCGCTGCGTCGATCGACGGCTACCTGGCCGGTGCCGGAACGGAGGCGATTTACGAACAGGAGCGGCTTACGGAGCGGGATCGCTACAACGAGTATCTGATGACCCGCCTGCGCACGGCCGAGGGACTCGAGTTGGCGACGGTCGAAACCTGTTTCGGAAAAGAGCGGGCGGAGCGGCTGCTGCGGCAGGCGGAGCCTTTCATGCGGGTCGGAGAGTTGTGTCTCGCGGCCGGTCGGCTGGCGATTCCGGCGGAGAAGTTTCTGGTGTCGGATGCCGTGATCGGCGCGTTGTTCGAGGCGGACGACTGATTGTTGAATAATCAAACCTTTGAAATATGAACGATATGAAACTGAAACCCGACTGTCTCTTCGAGATCAGTTGGGAGGTATGCAATAAAGTGGGCGGTATCAACACCGTGATAGCGACCAAGGCCCGGACCGTATGCGGAAAGTACGGCGATCGCTATTTTACGATCGGTCCCGATCTGGGGCAGGGGGCTGACCGGGAGTTCGAGGAGGACCCGGCGCTGCTCAAGGGGTGGCGGCAGACCCTGTATGAAAAGGGGATCCGTGTCCGAGTGGGCCGTTGGCGCATCGTCGGGCGGCCGCAGGTGATCCTGGTCGATTTCTCCTCGCTGATTCCCCGCAAGGACGACATCTTGAAGTTCCTTTGGGAGAGCTACCGCGTGGATTCGATTTCGGGCCAGTGGGATTACATCGAGCCGGTGCTGTTCGGCTATGCCGCCGGACTGGTCGTAGCCTCCTACGTCGAAACTTTCTGTAAGTCCGCCGACCGGGTCGCGGCTCATTTCCACGAGTGGATGACCGCCGCCGGAGGACTTTATCTGCGCCGGGAGTCGCCTTACGTAGCCACGTTGTTCACCACGCACGCTACCGTGCTGGGACGCAGCATCGCCGGAAACGGAATGGCGCTTTACAAGGATTTGACTACGTTCAATGCGGACGACCTGGCCCGTCGTTTCGGCGTGACGGCCAAGCATTCGATCGAAAAGAAGGCGGCGGCCAACAGCGACGTTTTCCTGACCGTCAGTGGAATTACGGCCGTCGAATGTCGGTATTTGCTCGGTCACGAAGCGGATGCCGTTACGCCTAACGGCTTCGAGGACGATTTCGTCTGGCAGGGCGACGACTATCGGGTCAAGCGCGAGGAGGCCCGCACGGCCTTGATCGCCGTGGCGGAAGCCTGTCTGGGACGCAAGTTGCAGGACGATCCGCTGATCGTCGGCACGAGCGGCCGGTACGAATTCCGCAACAAGGGGCTGGATGTGCTGCTGGAGGGTATGAAGCGGCTGGCCGGTTTGGAGCGTCTGGAGCGTGAAGTCGTGTTGTACGTCATGGTGCCGGCCGCCAACCGGGGGGCCCGCGCCGACTTGCAGAAACACCTGCAGGATCCCTCGCAGCCGATCGACGGCTCGCAATGGCCCTGGGCGACCCATTATCTGGAGAATATGCAGTGGGATCCGATCGTGCGGGCGATCGACGGCAGTCCGCTGGCCGATCCTGCATCCAAAGTGCATGTGATTTTCGTGCCTTCGTATTTGGATGACCGGGACGGTATTTTCGACAAGAGCTATTACGAGTTGCTCGTGGGCATGGATCTGACCCTGTTTCCGTCGTATTATGAACCCTGGGGCTATACACCGCTCGAGTCGATCGCCTTTTCCGTGCCGACCGTCACCACGACCCTCGCCGGATTCGGTCTTTGGATCGACCGGCGGGAGGAGCATCCCGGCGTAGCGGTACTTTGCCGCGAGGATGGCAACGACGACGAAGTGGCCTCTGCGCTGGCCGATGCCGTGCTGCGGTTTTCGCAGTTGGATGCCGCTCGTGTGGAGGAGATGCGTCGTGCTGCGGGCGTGCTGTCGAAAGAGGCGCTCTGGAGCCGGCTTTTCGAGGCGTACGAAGAGGCTTACGCGCTGGCGCTCGATAATGCCGACGTGCGGATGAACCATGTGGCTTCGAATGCGACGCCGCTGCCCGAGCAGCAGGTCAAGCTCGTGCATCAGGCGCTTCGTCCGGAGCGTCCGGAGTGGAACCGGATGATGGTGGAGAAGAACCTTCCCGAACGGCTCCGTCCGCTCGAGGAGCTGGCCCACAACCTTTGGTGGTGCTGGAATCCCGGCGCCCGGGATCTGTTCGAGGAGATCGATCCCGACCTTTGGAACCGAAGCGAACGTAATCCGATCGCTTTTCTCGATCTGCTGACCATAAACCGGCTGAAAGAGTTGGAGCGGGACGAGTCGTTCCTGGCTTCGCTTGATGCGGTATATGCGCAGTTCAAGAGCTACATGTCCGAAAAACCCGATCCGGCGACACCGAAGATCGCCTATTTCTCGATGGAATACGGCTTGCATGCTTCGCTGAAGATCTATTCGGGCGGTTTGGGCATCCTGGCCGGCGACTATCTGAAGGAGGCGTCCGACAAGAACGTGCCGATGGTCGCGGTCGGATTGCTGTACCGGTACGGTTATTTTACTCAAAAACTCTCCGCTCAGGGGGCTCAGCAGGCGACTTACGAAGCACAGAACTTCTCGAAGCTGCCGATCCAGCCCGTGCGCGATGCGGTGGGCAACTGGGCGACCGTGTCGATTCCCCTGCCGGGACGTACGCTCACGGCCCGCATCTGGCTTTGCCGGGTGGGACGTACCGACTTGTACCTGCTCGACGCCGATTACGAGGCCAATCTCGAGGAGGATCGCCGGGTGACGCATTACCTGTACGGCGGCGATTGGGAGAACCGGCTCAAACAGGAGATTCTGCTGGGTATCGGCGGTGTGCGGGCGCTCCAGTCGCTGCATATCGCGCAAGACGTTTCCCATTGCAACGAGGGTCATGCGGCATTTCTCGGGCTGGAGCGCATCCGCAACCTGGTGATGCGCCGCCGACTGACTTTCGCCGAAGCGCTGGAAGTGGTTCGCTCCTCCTCGCTGTTTACGACCCATACGCCCGTGCCGGCGGGACACGATGCGTTCCCTGAGGCGATGATCCGGCAGTATTTGTCGCACTATCCCGAGGAGTTGGGCATCGACTGGGCGCAGTTTGTCGGCTTGGGTCGCGTGAATCCGGAGGATCCGAACGAAAAATTCTCGATGTCGGTGCTTGCCTGCAACCTCTCGCAGGAGGTCAACGGCGTGTCGTGGCTGCACGGCGAGGTCTCCAAAGAGATTTTGGGAGATCTGTGGCCGGGGTATTTCAAGAACGAACTGCATATCGGTTACGTGACCAACGGCGTGCATTTCCCGACCTGGACGGCTATGCGCCTGCGCCGTCTGTATGCCCGCTATTTTCCCGAAGGGTTCGAGGGGCACGAATATCGTATTTCGGAGTGGAAGAAGGTGTACGACATCCCGGACGAAGACCTTTGGCAGGAGCGCATGGTGCTCAAAGAGAAGCTCGTTCGCCTGATCCGCCGCCGCTACTGCGATCCCGGGCAGGTGCGCATGGATTCGCCCCATCAGGTCATGCAGGTGCTCGAGAGCATCAAGCCCGATGTGCTGAAGATCGGTTTTGCGCGCCGTTTCGCCACTTACAAACGGGCGTTGCTGCTCTTCACCGATCTGGATCGCCTGGCGGCCATCGTCAACAACAAGGAGCGTCCCGTGCAGTTTATCTTTGCGGGCAAGGCGCATCCCAACGATCAGCCGGGGCAGGATCTGATCAAGCGAATCATCGAAGTCGCAGCCATGCCGCAGTTCTCCGGCAAGATCATCTTCCTGCAGAATTACGATATGGAGCTGGCGCGTCGTCTGGTGCAGGGGGTGGACGTGTGGCTCAATACCCCGACTCGTCCGCTCGAGGCGTCGGGTACGTCGGGTGAAAAGTGCGTGATGAACGGCGTGCTGCAGTTTTCGGTGCTCGACGGCTGGTGGGTCGAGGGATATAAGGAGGGTGCCGGTTGGGCACTGCCGATGGAGACGGTCTTTTCCGATCCGCAGTATCAGAACGAACTCGACGCCGAGATGATTTACAATACGATCGAAGAGGAGATCGTGCCGAAATACTACGACCGGGATGCCGACGGTATTCCCCGTGCGTGGATGGCTTCGGTGAAAAAATGTATTGCCGAAATCGCTTCGAATTTCACGACCAACCGGATGCTGCGCGACTACGAGGTGCGTTTCTACAACCGGCTGGCGGCCCGCAAGTGGGAACTTGTTGAGAATGATTTCGCTGCTGCCCGTGAACTAGTTGCCTGGAAACACAAGGTATTGGCTGCATGGCCTGGCGTGAAGATCGTGGACGTGCAGCGTGCCCGGGTCGGCGACAAGCCGATCTTCATAGGACGCAGTTACCATTTCGAGCTTACGCTCGACCTGGCCGGACTCGCTCCGGAGGACGTGGGGGCCGAACTGGTCGTGGCCCGTCCCGTGGAGCCGGACCGGGTCGTGGAGGTCATCCGTACCGTGCCGCTCAGCCAGGTGCAGGTTTCGGGCAGCCAGGTGACTTTCACCTTGGACTATGTTCCCGAACAGGCCGGGATGTTCGATATGGCGCTGCGCATTTTCCCGCAGAATCCGATGTTGCCGCATCGTATGGATTTCGCATTGGTGAAGTGGGCATGAAATGATTGTTGAAAAAAAGGTCGTTTTCTGATAATTTTTGATTTTTCGCACGGTTTGGACTTGATGGTCTGCGAAAAAAAGAGTATCTTTCAGAAAAGATCGTTCAAGCGGACCGGAACTTTTTCTGATCCGGTCGGCGGAGAAAACGAAATAAACGATTCGACGGGTCCGGCAGGAGTACGGGCTGATTTTGCCGTTCCGCTCTGTCGGAAATGAACATAAAGAACAAACAGTTATGTCGGTACTTACATTTGATAAGAAGGAACTGGGAAATCTGGAGTATTCGTTGCAGCGCGAAATGCTGGCTACGGATCGCAGAGGCGGCTATATGAGCACGACCATCGTTTGCTGCAACACGCGCAAGTATCATGGCCTGATGGTGGCACCCATCGACGACAGCGACCGCGCTTACGTGCTGCTCTCGTCGGTGGATGAAACCGTCGTGCACGACGGGCAATCCTTCAACCTGGCGCTGCACCGTTTCCCGGGAACCTATGAACCTCGGGGGCATAAGTACATCACCGATTTCGAATATACGCCGACACCGACGATCACCTACCGCGTGGGAAGCATCGTGTTGCGGAAAGAGCTGCTCTGGATACACAACCGCACGCAGTTGATGATCCGCTATACGCTGCTGGAGGCGCCGTCCGATGTCCGGCTTAGGCTCCGGCCTTTCTTCGCCTTCCGGGACAAACATGCGCTCACGCATGCCAATATGGAGGCCGACGGACGTTCCCGGCCGATTCCGGGCGGGGTGAAGTGTCGGTTGTATTCCGATTTTCCCTGGCTGTACCTGCAAACCGATTGTCGGGATGCGGAGTTCGTGCCGGCTCCCGACTGGTACTATAATTTCGAATACGCCAGAGAGATCGAGCGAGGATACGAGGGAGATGAGGATCTGCTTACGACGGGTTATTTCGAACTCAGTCTCGGTCGGCGGCAAAGCGTGATTTTCTCTGCGTCCGTCGAAGCCATTCCCGATCCTGCGGCCATCGGCGGAATGTTTGCGGAGGCTCTGAGCGCCCGCAGCCGCAAGGTCGATTTTCTGAGCTGCCTGCGCCACTCTGCCCGGCAGTTCGTCGTCCGCCGCCGGGACGGGCGGGCCGAGGTGCTGGCCGGGTATCCCTGGTATGGGCAGATCGGACGTCAGACGCTCGTAGCGCTGCCCGGCATCGCGCTGGAGCAGGGACGCACGGAGGATTGCCTGGATGTGCTCGATACGGTCGTGCGCGGACGCCGGGACGGTATGTTTACGGGTTCTTTCTCGGCTGCCGAGGCTGCGGATGCTCCGCTTTGGTTTTTCTGGGTGCTTCAGCAGTTGCAGCGGACGCTGGGTGAGGAGGAGATATGGAAGCGCTACGGTATCGTGATGAAAGAGCTGCTGGCGGCTTATCGCCGGGGCGTCGGCGGCGTGGCCGTGCACGATAACGGTTTGGTGTGGGCCTCGGCGCCCGACAAAGCCCTCACCTGGATGAATGCGCTGGCGGGTGGTGTCCCCGTCGTGTCGCGGGACGGGTATCCGGTCGAAATCAACGCACTTTGGTACAACGCCGTGTGTTATGCCCTTGAGCTGGCTTCCCGTTTCGGCGAGGAGGAGTTCGTCGGCGAGTGGAAAGCGTGGCCCGAGCGGATTCGGAACGCTTTTCGGGAGATGTTCTGGAGCGGCGACGACGGGTATCTGGCCGATTTCGTAGGTCCTGAAGGGCCGAATCGGTGGATTCGTCCGAATATGGTGGTGGCGTGCGGTTTGGATTACAAGATGCTCGATGAGGAGCAGCAGGCTTCGGTGCTTCGGATCGTGGGGCAGCATTTGCTGACACCCAAAGGGCTGCGTTCGCTTTCGCCCCGCAATCCTCGCTATAAGAACCGCTGCGAGGGCGATGAAGCCGTTCGTGCGGAGGCTTCGATGAACGGCTCCGTATGGGTTTGGCCGCTTTGGTTTTATGTCAAGGCTTCGTTCGACCTCGGTGGCCGTGAGTTTCTGCCTCGGGCGGAGGAGCTGCTCGCCCGTTTCGGCGAGGAGATTCAGAGTTACGGTATCGGATCGATCAACGAGCTATTCGACGGCGATCCTCCGCATGCGCCTTGGGGCGCCGTGTCGCAGGCGTGGAGTGTCGGGGCGGTGTTGATGATCCGTGAAACGACCGAACGCTGGCGTCGTCGCCGGGGACACGGGTTGTTGCCGGGTCTTCGGAAAAAGCGCTAAAGGATGCGAAGGAAAAGAACTTGCCGCCGCGTAAGGTGTCCGAAATTTTTTCTGTCGGCCCGGGCAGGCCGGGATGGAGGTTGCCGGGAGGGGCGACCGGTGTTTCGCGAAGTCGAATAAGTTACGAAATGAAACGTGATTATATACTTTGAGTGTACCTTTTCGGGGGCGCAGTGTCCCAAATTCCCTCCGAGAAGCGGATTTAGGGGAAGGGTGCATGGCGGACACGGTTTCGGGCCGCGAATAAGCACTCCTCGGATTCGATGCTGCGACCGTCGGATAAGGGTACATGGAAAGATATAATTGTTAGAATAAAAAAATAGAATACAAATGAGAGTGTTGATGTTCGGTTGGGAGTTTCCTCCCCATATCGCCGGCGGGCTGGGTACGGCCTGCTACGGTATGACGCGCGGTCTTGCACGCAACGGTGTGGAGGTCGTTTTCGTCATGCCGCGTGCCTATGGCGACGAGGACCAGCGCTTCGTCCGCGTGGTGAATGCGAGCGACGTGGAAACGATCGGTACGCGCGATCATGAGTTTTCCGAAGAGCTGCTCGAGAAGGTTTCGTTCATCCACATCGATTCGAACATGTTGCCCTACATCTCTCCGGAGGAGTATGCCGCCTACCACGACGAGTTCGTTCGCAGCGGCCGGACACACGAGTGGACCGACGTATGGAAACAGCGCTACACCTTCTCCGGAAAATACGGCGCCAACCTGATGGAGGAGGTCGCCCGGTATGCAATGGTGGCGGCGCAGGTGGCCAAAGACCTCGAAGGGCAGTTCGACGTGATCCATGCCCACGACTGGCTGACCTATTTCGCCGGAATTGCGGCCAAGCGGGTTTCGGGTAAGCCGCTGGTGGTGCACATGCACGCCACGGAGTTCGACCGCAGCGGCGAGAATATCAACCGTCGGGTCTATGCCATCGAAAAGGCGGGTATGCAGGCTGCCGACCGGGTGATCGCGGTGTCGGAGCTGACGCGTCGCATCGTCATCGGCAAGTACGGCATTCTGGCCGATAAGGTCGTGACGGTGCATAACGCCGTGCGTTTCGGCGAGTCGGAGGAGGCTGCGCCGGAGCGGGCGGTCAAGGATAAGGTCGTCACCTTCCTGGGACGCATCACCTACCAGAAAGGTCCCGATTATTTCGTCGAGGCTGCGGCCAAGGTGCTGCAACGGGTTTCGGATGTGCGTTTCGTCATGGCCGGCTCGGGCGATCTGATGAACCATGTGGTGCGGCGCGTGGCCCAGTTGGGGATCGCCGACCGCTTCCATTTCACGGGGTTCCTCAAGGGCGGGGAGGTGCAGCGGATGTTCCGTCTGTCGGATGTCTATGTCATGCCTTCGGTGTCGGAGCCGTTCGGTATTTCGCCGCTCGAGGCCATGCGTTCGGGCGTTCCCGTGATTATCTCGCGGCAAAGCGGTGTGGCGGAGGTGCTGGATTACGCCATTAAAGTGAATTACTGGGACGTGGATGCTCTGGCCGATGCCATTTACGGGCTTCTTACTTATCCGGCTCTGGGTAGGATGTTCGCTTCGAAAGGGCTGGAAGAGGTGACCGGACTCAAATGGACCAATGCCGCAGCGAAGATCAAGACGGTTTACGAAACTGTCGTCGCGGAGGCGAACAATTAAAATATTTGCGGAGTATGAAAACGATTTGTTTCTATTTTCAGGTACACCAGCCCTGGCGGCTGAAGCGTTACCGTTTCTTCGATATGGGCCGTGACCACAACTACCTGGACGACCTGACCA
>OGPV01000605.1_pt1 | contig 27447 bp, 25 predicted proteins | sample 1553001 | NCBI WGS metagenome assembly OGPV01 (sample SAMEA2580268, study PRJEB22360) | human gut metagenome | biome: human gut; feature: human-associated habitat; material: faeces | place: Denmark | collected 2008/2010
AAACCGTCCGTTGGTACCTCGATAACCAAAAATGGATCGATAACGTTACATCCGGTGAGTATCAGAGGTATTATCAGAATATGTATCAAAATCGGTAACAGATGTCGTCTTTGAAAAAACAAGTAATTTCCGGTGCATTTTTTTACCGCAATTGGCAAGTATTCCGGGATTTTCGTTTCTGTATCAGTGTCGGCTATTCTTGCTCGATTATTGGTTCCGGCTGATTTTGGAACGGTAGCAGTTGCGTTAGTATTTGCCAATTTTTTACACTGGTAAGCGATTTCGGTCTTGCAGCTGCCATTATTCAAGATAAAACATTGAATGATAGAGATTATGATGATATTTTCTCTTTTACGATGGGGGATTGTTTCTGATCCTGATTTTATCTTTCCTGTTCCTCATTCTTGCTACGTGTATTGGAAGTGAAGATATGATCATTTGCTATCGGCCACTTTGCATTCAGTTATTTTCTACAACGATCAATATTGTTTCTAATGGCTTTTGTTGAAGAACAAAAGATTTAAGTTTATCACTATACGAACGATCTTCGGGCAATTATTCTGTAGAATTATCGCTAGTGTGATCACCTATAGGGAAGGGAAATATTTTCTCTTCTGTTGATTTATATATTTTCTGCAATCATTCTTTTTTTTGTCAGTTATTTTCAATACCCGCGAAGATTAAAATTTTCTTCTGGATTGAATGTCATCAATAGGATTTAATGCTATTCCCGTGCAATACATTGATTTTTACATGAACAAACGGGGGATAAGGTAACAATTTAGCAACGGTTCTATTTTTCGTTCAGCGCTTCGATTTTTACCGTATCAAATAACTCACATAAAGACAGTTGAATGATATGGGAGCATATGAAATTTTGTTTTTCAGGCCTTCGGGATTGTATCCGATTTTCTCTCGTCCCCCCTTCTTCGATATCGTATCTCTGCGGTCAACACGACCGTTACCCTTAGTCCGTATAACTCACATTCCACTCGGTAACGATTAGCACAAGGATAGTGAATATAAAATAATAGCCAACGCGGCAGAGCTGAAGCGCGTTAGACACTCCAGCCTCTGTTTGGCACATTCAGTCCGTTGACTAATGGGAAAATATCGTCGTTTGGGCAAGAATACTCTGCTTATGTTCTTGGGTAACATAGGAAGCAAGTCGCTCTCCTTCCTCATGCTACCCTTCTACACCTCATTCCTCTCCGTGGCAGACTACGGCACGGTGGATCTCATACAGGTGTACGTACAGTTGTTGGTCGGCCTATGTACCTGCACGCTCACCGAGGCCATCTTCGTGTTTCCCAAGGGGCGGACGTTTGTCATGCAGCAGACTTACTTCACCTCCGGGCTACTTTTCTCCGCCGGTACCCTCGCCCTCACCGGCGTGCTGTTCGCCGTGGTGGTTCTTGCGCTGCGGGCGGTCTCCTACGAGGGCATATTCACAGAATACAACCTCTGCATCTTCCTCATGCTGTGCGCCACTTTCTTCCAGAGCTACACCCAGCAGTTCGCCCGCAGCATAGAGAGGGTAAACGTCTACGTCGTCTCAGGGGTGGTCCTCACCCTGACCACCGTGCTCACCTCGTTGGTGACCCTGCCCCTGTGGGGGCTTCATGGCTACATCTACTCCATCATTGTCTCCTACTTCGCGGCCTCCCTCTACTCCGTGGCGGCTGCCCGGGAACACACCTATTTCTCCCTTGCCCGGTTGTCGTGGCCAAGGCTGAAGGAAATGCTGCGCTACTCCATCCCGATGATGCCCAACAGCATCATGTGGTGGGTGTCCAGCAGCATGAATCGCCCCATTTTGGAGCACTATTCGGGGATAGAGGCCATAGGCATCTTTGCCGTGGCAAACAAGTTCCCCCTGCTTATAAGTATGTTGTATACCGTCTTCACCTACTCTTGGCAGATTTCCGTCCTCGAAGAGTTCGGGAAGCCAGGCTACCGAGAGTTCTATAACAAAGTGTTCCGTGTGCAACTCCTTGTCTTTGTACTGTTCGTGCTGGGCATCACGTTCTTTTGCCACCCACTCATTAAACTTATGACCACAACGGACTATTACGAGGCGGGACAATACGTACCGATATTGTCGCTGGCCGTTGTCTTTTCCAATTTAGCGGGCTTCGTTGGCACCAACTTCTCAGCCACGAAAGAGAGCCGTCACTATTTTACTACCAGCCTTTGGAGTGGCCTGCTGTGTCTTGTGCTGAACTTCCTGCTGATTCCTTTTTGCGGGATTTGGGGTGTCATTGTATCCTTGTTGTTCTCGAACATCCTGATGTTCTGTTTAAGGATAAGAAAGACACAGGCATACAGTCCGATAACTAATGTTGGGCTATGTCTGCAACTTCTACTTGTTGTTGGAGGATATATAGCACTTTTTTACTGGACAGAGAGCCATTGGGTACACACGCTTGGACTGCTGGTGGCTTTAGCCGTAGTGATTCTTCTGAACAAGGACTTTCTGTCCGAAGCGTATAGCATATGCAAGAGATTAGTCAAAAAATAACAGAACAGAATGATGCTTAAAGAGTTTTTCATGAAATGTAAGGAAGCTTGCCATAAGGCCAAATTGCTCTATTCCGACTGGGCTTTCCTCTGTATGTTTTCTAACGACAAGAAGAAAGCGGAAGTGGAGGTCTGTTTTGCCTTGCTGAGAAAAGACTGCCATATTTTGGACAAAGGACTACACACCATCCCGTTCGAGAAAGGGCATAGCAAAGCCTTCTATGCAGAGGCCGTTTCCTTGAAGAAGAAATTGGAAAACACTCCTGTTGCTGTCGACCCGGCTTTCCATTGGTGCAAAGGGATCATATCTACTTACGAATGCGCCCAATCCTGCGGGACAGGCAAAAAGAGCACGTCCTACCACGTTTATAGCGAGAATGAAAGGATGATGATTGATAAGTTCCTCTGTTCCAGAGTGTCTTGCAGAAACTTCAACGCTGAGACGATAGATGATGCCACTTGGAACAAAATCATAGAAATAGCCGCCGACGCTCCCAACGGCTGTTGTCGGCAGACCTCCCGAATATACGTAGTTCACGAAAAAGAGACTATTGCCAAATTGAGAGTGAATGTAGGGGGGGCGACAGGGTTCAGCAACGGAATCCCCTATCTATTGTGCATAACGGCAGACACTCGCCCCTACATGTGCATAGACCGCACACTTGCCTACATAGACGCATCCCTATTCGCAGGAAACCTTGTCTTGGCTTGCAGGGCAAACAACATATTCACCACTATATTGAACTTCCAGCACGCTTCTCATCGGGAGCGGAAGGCTGTTTCGGCATGTCTAAACATTCCGCCTCATGAACAGGTCATCCTGTTCATCGCTGCGGGACATGCAGATGCCGTACCGGAAAAGCCTGCCCGCATGTCCGTCGGACAATTCAGAAAACTGTAAACTATCCAATCAATCTGCGTATGAAGAAAATAGGAATTCTTACGTATCATTCCGTCTATAACTTCGGAGCCAACCTACAGGTTCTTTCCACCCTCTGCTATTTCAGGAACAAAGGGTATGATGCCAAGATTATAAATTGGAGGCCAAGGGATTTGTCCGCCCACTATGAAAAGACAACTCCCGCAATACAGGCAGAAGCACATGAAGTCTTCTTCCGGCAACACTATGAGCTGACAGACATTTGCCATACGGACGAGGAAATCGCCTGCATAGTGGACAAGGAGGGACTGGATGCCATTGTAATAGGAAGCGATGCCGTATGCCGACATTTTCCCATCCTAATCCGCTATCGACCTACCCGGAGCAGGAAACTTTTTCTCAAAAGCCTGCTGGCCACCCCCGACATTTTCCCGAACCCGTTTTGGGGGAGTTTCTATACGAGGCTAAAGAACAAGGTACCGATGGTGCTGATGTCTGTTTCCTCACAAGGGACTTTATATCGTTATACGTTGTCCAACGAACGGAAGAAAATATCGAAGGCACTCAGCGACTTCTCTTACATTTCTGTAAGGGATAGTTGGACACGGCAGGTTTTCGACTATTTCAGCTACGGCAAGAGCGACCCAAAGATAACGCCCGACCCCGTATTCGGATTCAATGCCAACGTGCCCCCCGAACTGACTTCCCCGGCGGTGGTCAGACGGTTCTCATTGCCGGAGAGATATGTCATCCTGTCGTTCAAACAGCGGTTCTCTCCGTCATCGGAATGGGTCAGGCGGTTTGTGGCGTGCTGCAGAGAGAAGGGGACAGCGGTGGTGTCGCTCCCTTATCCGCAGGAAGAGAACAGGATAGAGGTAGACATGAATATCCCTTTGCCCCTGGACCCCATTGAGTGGTATAACATCATAAAACATTCCACAGGATACATCGGCAACAACATGCACCCCGTTGTGGTGTCCATGCACAATGCCGTACCTTTCTTCTCTTTCGATTACTATGCGGATTATAGTCGATTTTCAAGAAAAGTGAATCTGGAGTTCAGCAAGATATACGACCTACTCAACCATACAGAGTTGTTGGACAATTACGTGAATGTACAAACTCGCGGTTTCCGATTTCCGGAACCTGAACTAGTCTTCGAGAGAGTGCATAGCTTTGACAAGGAAAAGGCGAAGCGCATAGCCAATACCCAGTTAGAGGCTTACAGGGAGCTAATGGCAACCATTGAACGGGTAATTTCAGAATAAATAAAAGACAGAGGATGACAGTCATATCTAAGTAAGACTCTAATAAGGATAATTGCGAGAATGGCATAGACAAGGCGACATCCGCTACCAAAAGTTTAATATCTGACTAAAAGAAAATCACCCCTATTATACAAAATCATACAAAAGTGAGAAGAAAAATACTGCTAGCCTTCGGCACACGACCTGAAGCCATCAAGATGGCACCTTTGGTAAAGGAGTTCCGAAGACGCCCCGACAAGTTTGAAACCGTCATTTGCATTACGGGGCAGCACCGCCAGATGCTGGACCAAGTGCTGCGCCTGTTTGACATCCGGCCCGATTACGACCTCGACATCATGCGGCAGGGGCAGGATTTGTACGACGTGACCGCCCGCATCCTCACAGGAATGCGCGGCGTGCTAGAAAAAGTGTGCCCCAACGTGGTGTTGGTGCATGGCGACACCTCCTCCTCTACGGCTGCCGCCCTCGCCGCGTTCTACCGGCAAATTCCGGTGGGTCACGTGGAGGCGGGGCTGCGCACGCACGACATCTACAGCCCTTGGCCGGAAGAGATGAACCGCCAGCTCACTGGGCGCATTGCCACCTATCACTTCGCCCCCACGCCATTGAGCAGGCGGAACTTACTGGCCGAAAACGTCAGGCCGGAGCGGATAACGGTGACAGGTAACACGGTGATAGATGCCCTTTACATGGTGAAGGATAAAATCAAGGGCGACAAGGCGTTGGATGCAGAGCTGGAGGACATCCTGTCTCAAGCCGGTTATGATGTGGCCCGCCTTGTCGGAGGGCGCAGATTAGTGCTCATCACTGGACACCGCCGCGAGAACTTCGGCGAGGGTTTCCTCTCCATTTGCCGCGCCATACGGACGTTGGCAGAGCGTCTCCCAGCGGTGGATTTCGTCTACCCCATGCACTTGAATCCTAATGTGCGCAAACCTATCCATGAAGTGTTTGGCGAGAGCCTTTCCAATTTGGGCAACATGTTTTTCATCGAGCCACTAGAATACCTCTCATTTGTATATCTGATGGAAAAATCTACCATTGTATTGACCGACAGTGGTGGCATTCAGGAAGAGGCTCCCGGATTGGGCAAACCCGTGCTGGTGATGCGCGACACCACCGAGCGTCCCGAAGCGTTGGATGCAGGTACCGTGCGGTTAGTGGGCACGGACTATGGCAAGATTGTTACCGAAGTCTCTGCTCTGCTGAACGAACCCGCCCGCTACGAGGCCATGAGCCACGCCGTGAACCCCTATGGAGACGGGCTTGCCTGCTGCCGCATAGTAGACTTTTTGGAAAAGGAGGTACAGGTATGACTTTCACATCACCAGAAGCATAAAGCAAACTGTGTCAAGGTTTGTATTCGGGACGATTTCGGGATTTTGAATGATCCCAAAATCATCCCGTGAATATAATGCTATTTTTTTTCGATCTCTGTCATATCTACATGATAGAAAAACGGTCACTGAATCGGATTGCGAGTTGTTGAGCGGTTTGTCCCCAGTCAGCAACAGGCACATCGTCCATTTACAACGGATTCGGGTATAGGCCAGATAAACGAGTTTTTCGAGTGCCGTATCCGAAGGGCAATATCTTTATTTTTCGTGATTCTACGGACTTGACGAGATAGTCTTCGACCGTATTGGTGGAAAGAGTAAATTGAACTTTTTCGTTTGACACAGTTTAATTTACTCTCTCAATCACCATCGCCAAGCCATCTTATCTTACTGACGAAAGTTCTGTCCATGTGCACCATCGTCACTTGTCACATCTTGCAGGCACGGAGCAATGATTGGAACCATATGCGGAATGTTGGAGCGCGAGTATTCTTCCTGCTTGGTTCCTTCTCCCTGATGGCACTGCACCCTGAGCTGAAATGGAGTTGGCACTGGCTCTGACGCTCACGGTAGCTTCAGCCTTCGTGTTGAAAAAAGTGGCCATGCACATAATTGTCACATCAAGACATAGCTGTCCATTGCTATCGGATTCTTACACAGCCCTTCTGTGATGGGGCACAAGGCAGCCCATTTTTTATAGTAAGTTAAAATATTTTCCCAGAAATATGCTAGAAACTCTTTACCTCGTCCTAAAGGACGACTTAGTGTATTATCCGCCGGTGCTCTCCATCCTTCACGTCTGCGCAGAGGCGGGTCGTCCGGTGGTGTTCATAGGCAACTATGCCGACGACGAGGGGCGCCGTCGGCTCGAAACGGCAGGTGTGACGTTTTGCCCTGTCGTCCGACTCTCAGATCGTGCCCCCCTGTGGCGTAAGTTGGCGGAGAAGCTGCGTTTCCGCCGTCAAGTATATAAGTATCTGAACGTGTCGGGTGCCGAACCACAGAGCCGCGTATGGCTGTTCCACAGCGAGACGTTTTGCCTGCTCCATCGCCTGACGGACCACTACCGCGTCATCTTCCATCCGCTGGAGTTCACCCGCCCCGTGGCCGACTGGAAGTACCGCCTGCTCAGTCCCTCGCTCAACCTTGCCCGTGCCGTGCGCAAGGCCCACCGGGTGGTGTGTTGCGAGTACAACCGCGCCCAGCTGACACGCGGCGTGTTCGCCCTCGACCGTCTGCCCGCCGTGCTGCCCAACAAGCTTTATGTGCCCGGCACAGACGATGACACTCCTCTGCCGACAGACGTGCAGCAGACGTTGGACGACCTGCTGCCCCGTCTGGCTGGCAAGCGCGTTATACTCTATCAAGGCGTGTTCCTCAGCCGCGAGCGGAGACTCGAAGAGTTTTGCGAGGCCGTCCGCTCCATGCCATCTGAATACGTGCTGGTGGCCATGGGACGCGGGTCGGACTACTACGACGATCTGCGCAGTCGCTACGCTTCGGAGCGCGTGCTCTTCGTCCCTTTCATCCGCCCTCCCCATCATTTGCAGGTCACGCGACAGGCTTCCATCGGCGTACTTTCTTATTTCCCCGACCCATCGAGCCTCGCCGCTGTCATTAACCCCCTCTACTGTGCCCCGAACAAGATATTCGAATATGCTCGATACGGTGTGCCCATGATCTCCAATGACATCCCCGGCCTCTACTACCTTTTCATGCAGTATGGCTGCGGCGAGGTGGTGCCATCGCCCATGTCCCCTGCGGCGATCCGCCACACTATAGAGCACATATACGATCATTACGACCGTTACGCAGCCTGTGCAAAGGCCTACTACAACTCGGTGGATATCAAGAGGCTAATTGACGAGGTGCTGGAAGAAAGGCCTGCCGAACAATGAACATCACCCTGAGCGGGGCGGTCTGTATCCTGCTGTTCGCTGCCCTCGTATTCCGTTGTAAGTTCAGGCTGTACGCGCTGGTCACCATGCCCCTGTGCATGATTCTACTGCGTCACTTTCAATTTTTCAGTTTCTATGAACGGTTAGACCTCATGCTTGATGTGAATATTCTGCTATTGATTTCCCTCTGTGTATTCCTGATGGGCTATGCTTTCGGCAAGCGGCTGCGAGCCGGGCGGATAGAACGCTTCTATAGTGGTCTGTCACACTGTGTGCTGACAGACGACCGCATATTCGTGTCACCCCGTGCCGTAGCAACCTACTTCTGGGTTACGGTGTTCTATTGTGCGTTCGATCTTTGGCTCAACACCCTGCTCTACGGTTCGCTGGAGAGTGCCCTAATACGCTTCTACGCCAAGCCCACTGCCGATGACTTTCCTACCATCCTGCACACCATACAAGGCTTCCTGTTCAAGGCACTGGTGGTCTTTGTTTTCGTGTTCCGTTTCTATTTGAACAAGCTCCACCGCCGCTCTGCGCTGTTCGGCCTCACGGTACTACTGCTGGTGTTGATAGCCGTGCCCAAAGGCAGCCGGGGTGCTGCCGTGGCTCCGTTCATTATGCTGGTTATGGCAGACTTCTTCTCGTTCACCTTCCTGAAAGGGGTGTCCATGCGGGGCAAGGTCAAGGAATATGTGACCATAGGCTGTTTCTCGGCCTTCCTGATTTTGACACTCACTGTCATCAGGAACGTCGACTTCGACGAGATAGAGGATGTGTACTCCACCGTTTCTGAATTGGACATGGGCGATGCCTCCGACTCCTACTCGCAGGGCGAGGGAGAAATGCTGTTAGAGGACGTGCAACGCTGTTACACAGAGTTCGGCAATCGGGTCGACTTTCTTTCTCCGTTCTACACGTTGGAGACGCTGGTATTGGCCCCCGTCCCACGTGTGCTGATGCCGCAGAAGAAAGTATCTTTCGGCTATGTCTTCAATGAAGTAAAGATGGGAGGCACGAATCTGAACCACCCCGAAAACCTCGTCTATCACGGGGCGATAAACTGGGCAGCCGGGCTTGCGGGCGAAGGCTGGGCCAACGGAGGGCTGTTCGGAGTGGTATTCTATGCACTACTGTTTGGCATCTATTCCGGTTTCTGCGCCAAGATGTATTATCACCTGCTGACTTGCGCCACCCCGTTAGCTCTGTTGTTCAGTCTTCTGTTCTTCCAGATGTCATTCAGTTTTATCCGAGGCGATCTGCTGGCCGGTTACGTACAGGGACTGTATCCCTTACTGATTCTTACCTTCCTTTTCTGGGCGGTAAAGCATTTCAAGAAATACAGGATTCGGTTCAAGCTGTCCCCCACAACTTAATATATTCATTTATGAACGAATATCAAGTATCCCTCATCATCCCGGTGTATAACGTGGAGAACTACATCCGGGAGTCGCTGCTGTCGGCTCTTGGACAGACCTTTGGCAGCATAGAGTACATTCTGGTGGACGATTGCGGCACGGATCGCAGCATGGAAATAGCCTGTAGCATTGTCGATGGACACCCCCGTAAGCAAGATGTCCGCATCGTGCGTCACGACAGGAACAGAGGACTCTCCGCCGCACGAAACACGGGCATGACTGCTGCTACAGGCCGTTATGTATTCTTCATGGACAGCGACGATGAGCTTACGCCTGACTGCATTGAGCGGCATTATATGGTTATTATTCAGTCATCTGCTGATTTCACAATAGCCAATATAAAATTAATCGGTTCGAAATCCATTCATATCAAGGATATTTCGGACGATTGCATTTCGGATGACCTGCTTTCCTCTTTCCTGAAAAAGAAGTGGAGCGTCAATGCTTGGAACAAATTATATCTAAAAAATTTCTTGACAAGTCATGCACTTTCTTTTCAAGAAGGATTGATATTCGAAGACATTCTATGGTCGTACAACTTGTGCCTGCACACGGATAAAGTGGCATGGATAAAAGAGAGAACCTATCTGTATAAGATACGTAAGAACTCCATTACTGCCTCAAGAAACAATTCTCAAAAGATAGAAAGTCTACTCTCCATTCTGAATAAATTGGCAGACGACTGGACGCAGGGTATAATAAGCCGCAAGTATACAAAAGAGTTTGCGTACATGATAGACTTTAGCAGGTTGAATACCGCATTGCTTCTGTTACACTATTCGGGCAACAGAAAAGAAGCAGCCAATTATTATCGACAGTTATGTGTAGGTCGTTTGGCAACCCTGCCTGTTTCTTCACGACAAGCAATAGTATTAAAACTGCCGTTTGTGCTGTTCTGTGTCCTTATGCGCCCTCTATATTATTTATACAGGATCTTAAATAAATAAGAGACAAATATTTAGCGAAAAAATATATGACAGTATTCAAAGACAAGGTATTATTGATCACCGGCGGCACCGGTTCTTTTGGCAATGCCGTCCTTCGTCGCTTCCTTGACAGCGACATCCGTGAGATCCGTATTTTCAGTCGCGACGAGAAGAAGCAGGACGATATGCGCCACGCGCTCCAGAACCCGAAAGTGAAGTTCTACATCGGCAACGTACGCGATAAGTCGTCCGTGGACGTGGCCATGAAAGGCGTGGACTACGTGTTTAGCGCGGCGGCTCTAAAGCAGGTGCCCTCGTGCGAGTTCTTTCCCGTAGAGGCAGTGCGCACCAATATAGTGGGTACTGAAAACGTACTGAACTCGGCCATTGAGCACGGCGTGGAGAGCGTCGTGGTGCTCTCCACCGACAAGGCTGCCTATCCTATTAACGCGATGGGCATGAGCAAGGCCTTGATGGAAAAGGTGGCTATTGCCAAAGGTCGGGAACTGGGCGAGGGTGCAAAGACGACCGTATGCTGCACCCGCTATGGCAACGTGATGGCCAGCCGTGGCTCGGTCATTCCTCTGTGGGTAGAACAGATGACGGCGAGCAAGCCCATCACCATTACAGATCCATGCATGACGCGTTTCATGATGACGCTGGACGACGCGGTGGATCTCGTGGTGTATGCCTTCACTCATGCCCATAACGGCGACCTCTTCGTGCAGAAAGCACCAGCCGCCACGTTGTCCACACTGGCGCAGGCCCTGAAGGAGACTTACGGGAAAATCAATCCCAAGTACATGGACACGGAGGTGAAAATCATCGGCACACGTCACGGCGAGAAGCAATACGAGACGCTGGTGACCCGAGAGGAAATGGCGCGTGCCATCGACATGGGACAATATTTCCGCATCCCCTGCGACACTCGCGACCTGAACTACGACAAATACTTCACGAAAGGCAACAAGGAGGTGACGCGTATAGAGGACTACCACAGCCACAACACCACTCGTCTGGACGTGGAGGGCATGAAGCACCTTCTTCTGAAGCTGCGCTTTATCCGCGAGGACTTGGGATTGGAGACACGGGCGAAGTCCCGCGAAATAAGGAGCGAATGACGGTTAAAAAAAGGAAACAATCATGCTTAGGGTAATGACGATAGTGGGCACACGCCCGGAGATTATAAAACTGAGCCGGGTGATGGCCGAACTGGACAGGTACACAGAGCACGTCATTGTGCATACCGGCCAGAATTTCGATTATGAACTGAACGGGATATTCTTCAAAGAATTGCGTATCCGCAAACCAGACCATTTCCTGGAGGCGGCCGGCGGTAACGCGGCGGAAACCATTGCGAACGTCATCCGCAAGTCGGATGCCCTCATGGAGGAGGTAAAACCGGACGCCGTGCTGCTGTACGGCGACACGAACAGTTGCATGTCCGTGATAGCGGCCAAGCGGCGGAAAATCCCCATCTTCCACATGGAGGCGGGCAACCGGTGCTTCGATCAGCGTGTGCCGGAGGAGATAAACCGCAAGATTGTGGATCACCTGAGCGACATCAACATGCCTCTGTCGGAACATGCCCGCCGCTACCTGCTGGCTGAGGGGGTGCGTCCGGAGACCGTTATCAAGACAGGTTCCCCCATGACCGAGGTACTACTGTACCACAGGGAGGAGATAGAACGGAACGATGTACTGGATAAGGAAGGATTGAAAAAAGGAGAGTATTTCATCGTGAGCACCCACCGGGAGGAGAACGTGGACTCGGAAAAGAACTTCTCCGGCCTGCTGGCTTCCTTGGATGCCATCGCGAAGAAGTACTGCAAGAAAGTGATTGTCTCTACCCACCCTCGTACCCGTAAGAAACTGGAGAGCATCGGTTTCGCCAACTCCAACCCTATGATCGAATTTATGAAACCGTTCGGATTCATGGAGTATGTCAAGCTGCAACAAAACGCCTTCTGCGTAATTTCAGACAGCGGCACCATCACCGAGGAATCCTCCATCCTGCACTTCCCCGCCATCACCATCCGTCAGGCTCACGAACGACCGGAGGGAATGGACGAGGGCACGTTAGTCATGTCCGGGCTGGACGCAGAACGGGTATTGGATGCCATCGATCTGGTGACATCCCAGTACAAGGAGAACCGGGAGGTCATCCGTCCCATCCCCGACTATGCGGCGGACAACGTGTCCAAAAAGGTAGTCCGTATCATCCTTTCTTATACGGATTATGTCAACCGTACGGTGTGGCATAAAACTGTCTGACATTAATCCCATTCATATATTACCTTATGGAAAAAGTCTTATTATTCGGTGCCACCGGTATGGCCGGGCACATGGTCTACTATTATCTCCGGGAGATGGGCGGATACGACTTGGTCAATGTGGTATACCGCACTCCCTTGACGGGCGATAGTCTGATAGTGGACGTGTCCGACCGGAACGCGGTAGAGGAAGCGGTGAGACAGGTCAAGCCGGACATTCTCATCAACTGTGTCGGGGTGCTGGTGAGAGGCTCCAAGGAGCATCCCGACAATGCCGTACTGCTGAACGCTTATTTCCCCCACCTGCTGGAGAAACTGGCGGACAGGTACGACGCAAGGCTGATACACATCAGCACGGACTGCGTTTTCTCCGGGAAAAAGGGGAACTATTCGGAAACCGATTTCAGGGATGCCGACGATGTGTACGGCAGAAGCAAAGCATTGGGAGAGATTGTCAACGGCAGAGACCTAACCATACGCACCTCTATCATCGGGCCGGAGCTGAAGGCGGACGGCGAGGGGCTGTTTCATTGGTTCATGTCGCAGCATGGTATGGTGAGCGGCTTTAAAACGGCTATCTGGGGTGGGGTTACCACCTTGGAACTGGCTAAAGCCATAAGCGTGGCCATCAAGGAGGGAACCACCGGGCTAGTACAGTTAAGCAACGGGACGGAAATCAGCAAGTACGATCTGCTGTGCCTGTTCAAAGATATCTGGGGGCGGAAGGACGTGGAAATCGTGTCGGTGGATACCAACGGCGTAGACAAGTCCATAGCCAAGTCCGCACGGTTCGGCTATGAAGTACCGGGATACCGAGAAATGCTGAAAGACTTATATGCTTGGATGCAGGCACACAAGGACATGTACCGCCAATATTGGGAGCGATGAAAAAAGAAAGGAAGAAAAAAGTGCTGGTGCTGACCGAGGTGTTCCATCCGGAGAATTTCCTGATAAACGACTTGGCCCGGCAATGGGAGAAGGACGGGTACGATTTCGAGGTGCTGACTCGTGCTCCCTCTTACCCTTACGGCAAAGTGTACGAGGGATACAAGAACCGGATTTACCAGACTACTTTCTTCAACACGATAAAAATTCACCGTTTCCTCGTGTTGCAGGGATATCAGAGGAGTGTCTTCATAAAGATACTGAACTATTTTTCCTTCGTATTTTGGAGCGTATGCATCGTCCTTTTCATCGGGCGGCGCTTTGATAGGGTGTTCATCTTTCAAACTGGGCCGTTGACACTGGCTACGGCTGGCATATTGATGAAAAAGCTCTTCGGAGCGAAGGTGACCATTTGGACACAAGATCTGTGGCCGGAGACGGTCTATGCATACGGTTTCAGGAAGACGAGGCTGTTGTCTTTCTGCTTGGACTGGTTCGTGAAATGGGTGTACAAAAACTGTGACTCTATCATGGTGTCTTGCGAAGGGTTCACAGAGCGGATACACCAGTATGTACCGGACAAGCGGATAGACTTTGCGCCCAACTGGTCTCTGATGGAATACGCACCCAAAGGAAAAGCGGAACTTCCGGGAAAGTTCAATTTCACGTTCGCGGGCAATGTGGGCAAGGTGCAGAACCTCGACAACGTGGTGAGCGGGTTCGGACGGTTCGTAACCGGCCATCCCGACGTGTGGCTGAACATCATAGGCGACGGCTCCTACCTGCCGGAACTGAAGTCTCTCGTGGAGCGGGAGGGCATCCCGAACGTGAATTTCATAGGACGCAAGCCCATCGAGGAAATGTCGGACTATTACGAGGCTAGCGATGTCCTGATTATTTCGTTGAAAAACGTGCCGCTCTATGAAATTATGATACCCTCCAAATTCCAGGCCTACCTGACTACCCGGAAACCCATGTTTGCTATCTTCAACGGAGAGGTGCGGAAAATGGTGGAACAATACCGGGTAGGTCTTGGAGCCGTCCCCGATGATGTGGATGACATCGCCAAAGGCTTTTCCTCCTTTCTTGCCTTGTCGGCTGATGAAAGGGGAAGCATGTCGGAAGCGGCGACCTCCTTGTCAAGCCTTTTCGATAGAAAGCGGATTGTGTCAATGATAAACAGTCATGTTTGGTATGAATAAGACAACAGGAATCACGCTTGTTCCCGGCGGCATCTCCACCGACCATCGGGGAAGCATCTTTCACGTGAACGGTCTAGACATGAGCGAAGTCAAGCGTTTCTACATCATCCATCAGCGGGACACTTTCATCGTCCGCGCCTGGCACGCGCACCAGACGGAAAAGAAATGGTTCTACGCAGTAAAAGGCTCATTCACCTTGGCTTTGGTAAAGATAGACGACTGGGAGAACCCCTCACTATGTTTAAACCCGGAAGTGTTCCGTCTCTCGGCTTTGGAAAGCAAGGTGGTCTGTGTCCCAGAAGGATATGCTAACGGCATCAAGGCGGAGGAACCGGATTCAATTTTAATGGTATTCTCCAACAAAACCTTACAGGAAGCCATGGGTGACAGTTGGAGATACGATAGCCGGATGTGGATGGACTGGGAAGCGGCAAAACACGACTGACATTATGTAGCCACATATATTTGGCTTGAACCCGACTACAAACCACAAGACACTACCTTGGCTAGCGGACTATGTGCATATCCGGAAATGAATGAAAGTTTGTCTTTGTTACGGGAGGCAGCCGAGCGGTACTGAACGTTCATGGGGCGATGTTCAGTCAAAATATAACAAGAAACACTAATTACTACGAATCCGCATATCAAGGAATACGATTTTTACAAAGAAAACAATATTCTGGTTATAGATCGGGAAAAACCTATTATTCCACCGGAATTCCTAAAGTTACCTTATCGGGAAATTCCTTCCGAGATATACCGGCAATACCGTACTGATCATTGGTTACAAACCATTTTTGATACCTGAATAATGGGTCGTATTAATATATGATTCTATATTCAGGAAATGTACATGGCAGAATTATTTGCCCGAATACAGACAAAAAAGGGTTAGTTCGTTTAAAGCAATCCCTAGCCTATGATACGACGGCCGGGGATTGTTTTATATTTTCAATTTACTATGTCTATAGTAGGTTTTATACTTTCTATTTGAACTATTCGAAATTTTCGAATAGTTCAAATAGAATCTTCAATGGTAAATAATCTGTCCGCATTAGAACGGTTTTTCAACATGGCGCATATTGTTGAGGAGGGTTTCGCGGATGCCGGATTCGGGATAGATGATGTTGCGTCCATCGATAACAGTGAAAGGTATCTGCCGTGTGTCCCGTAGGTTCTGCAATGTGCAGGGTCGAGATATGCAGGTAGGCGCATATCTCTTCTCCCGTGAGGTACCGTACTTTCATGACCGAGGAATGGTAGTTGTCGATGGCTTCCCGCAAAGCCTTCTCCGTTTCACTGATCTGCGAAAAGGCTCTCTTCACCTCTTCGTTTTCGCTGTTCAAAAAATCCCAAGACATGACTTACTTATTTTTAATGGTTTTATTTTTCAGATATTCGGCAACGTCGCTCTCCCGGTAGAAGAACTTGCCTCCTACCGAAGTATAAGGCAACAGCTTCTTGTCCCGGTAAGTTTGAAGTGTACGCTTGGTGACGTTCAGCAGCAGGCACACATCCAGACTATCCAATCATCCCTCCAATATCTGCGGGTCGAATTTCTGTCGGACTTCTCCGGAGAGGTTTGATAATTCTTTCAGTTGGGCGAGGAGTCTTAAACATATTCGCTCCTTGACGCAAATGATTTTATCCATACTTGTTCAGTGTTAAATTTTACATGGTAATCTGTTCCCTCTTGGGCCCCTGCGAAAGCCGGTTATGGTTTATTGTTCGTGTTTTCTTTATTGTATCATGTGATGAGACTGTCTCATTGGTCTCGGATATGGTGCGCTCGGTTTTCATCGGTCGTTCGCATTTTATAGCTACTCGATAAAAGTGGGTTGATGATGGTTTTGACCGCAATATATAACCGTTTCAGGTTTCTTGAACTGCTGTTCCTGAGAGTCTTGGGTAGCTCGAAAACGTCTGAGACGGAGGATTGACATACATACCATCGCTGGGCAATTCGCATGTAGTTTTAGCTGGCAACAAATCCATATTGCTTCCGGACCGAATTATAAAATCAACTCGAACTGTTTTCATGTACGCGCGGTGATGCCGAAATATTAGGCCTAATTCGCTTTCCCGTGTCGCTTTAATGTTGACTTCTTACCTTTCGTTCGCACCCAACGCGGCGCTGCGTGCCCGGTTACGACCTCCATGTGTTCGACGGAGTTGTACCCGCCGGCCACTGCAAACGCGGTATCTACCTGCATCAGAATATCCCCGGAATCCAGCATTTGCCGTAAGGTTATGGGGATTTCTTGTTTAATAGTCAGCACAACGAGTTCGATATAATCCGAGGTCTTGTGTTCCCAAATAATTTCTCCGTCCAAATGAAGGTGTCCACCGTTAACAGTCTTTGTAAATTCCATAATCTCAATTTTTTGTTTTAATTGTCTTTATCATGTAATCTGCTATATCGAGGCCGTCCCGCCGATCCTCCGGGGTCGAGATCCGTTCCAACGTATCGGATACGGAAAGCGTAAATCCCACCCGCCGGGCTATCGCCTCTCCTTTTTCTTTCCAAACATCAAAGGCTCCGAGGTCAGGAAAAAGGATTACGTTGCGGCCTTTGAGGCATTCGCACTTTTCGGCCTTTAAATTCTGTTTTCCTCCGGTGGCTAACCAGACGTACCCCGGCATTACTCCGCTGCCTATAACGGCGCTCTTTTCGCTCTCCACGAGGCAAACCGTATCTCCCGGTCGCCCTTTTAGCAGGTGTTCCCCGAACAGGCATTGCGACAACTCCCATTCATCGGACAAAACTCCCTCACGCTTTAGTCTGGCGTGCATCCAGTCGACCGCGTTACAACCGTTTTTCAACCGTTTTCCGGTCTGAGGGTTGTACCGCATCACTTTGCCCGTCCTCACTCTTTTCTGCCCGTCTATCTGCTAGTAAATAACCGCTCCCGTGTCCGTACAGCCCAGGCAGTATTCGCCTGTCAGCCGTTGGATAATCGGGCCTGTTTCCGGTTCGTTGAATAATCCCCGCAGGAAATAGACGAAATCCGATCGGGTCCCCAGATACTTCGGTATGTATATTTCAGGGATGCAGTCTATACGTTGAGGTTGTAATTGTTTTACCCTTAGCGCAACCTTAGTGTTATTTCTGATAGTATTTAACTTATTATATACGATTTTAACCCTTGTACTAACCTTGTACTCTTTTTTCTCCGGATGATCGTGGAAATATTCTTTGGGGGTGTAGTGGTACCCGCAATTATCCTCCCGGTTGCACCGTCCCACGTCAGGGGATAGATACCCGCCTGCCCGGGTATCGATATACCTGGCAAATACCTGTTTATGGTGGCAGGCCGGGCACTCGTACCGGCTCCGTATCCCCTTGTATTTTTCCAATTCGTATCGGTGTGTCATAACTCCGTTTTTATGCCGTGCCCTGAAAAAAGTTTTTTTCTTGCTACATTTCCTACATTACGTACATTATGCGAGACGGTGTACCATGTAGCAATGTATGTAGCAAATGTATTTCGTATATTGATTAATGTTTTGGTAATCAGTGTATAGTAATTTGTCGATGTACGTAGTGTAGCAAGAAAAAAACTTTTTTCGGGACTCGGCCTGCATTTATCTACATGTTTTCTACACTTTTTGCTACATAAACCGTATAGCCCGGTGCCGGCGTTCTGTTTTATACCCGGCATTTTTAAGCCGTTTCGATACCGTCCGTAAAGAGCAAGGGGTATATCCGTTCTCATAGCAGAACGACCGGTAATCGTAAAACAAATCCTTTAACAGCATACAGGACTGCGGATCGGGTTTGTATCCTTCTTCATCGAGAAACATTGCCACGCTGTCGGATTCACGCCTGAAATCCTCGACCTGCTCCCGGATCATTGCCGAACGTGTAAATGTTCGTTGTTGGAGCAACCGCCCCAACCCGTCCAGCATCCAGTTGAAAACACCGCTTAATTCGTCCCGGATGATTTTTGCCGCCAGTTCCGGATCCTGTTCGCTTTCCGGTATGGTTTGCTCGAAAGGAATAATCAGGAACCGGCGGAAAAAGGCGTTGGTATTCTCCACCTCTTTGGGCAGTTCGTTGCAATTGAACATCAGTTTGCCGTATTCCCGCATCACGAAAGGTCGCCCGTATATTTGCCGGGCTTCTACCGGTTCGCCGCTTACGAGTTGCTTGAATATCGACGCCTCCAGTTTTCCGTTGATCTCCGAGGCGTAATTGAGCAGTTTATTGGATAGTTCCGCCCGCTGGTAGCTGTCGTATTTGGTCAGGTTCTGCAAGGAATAGGAACAGATATTGTCCGGCCCGATAAGCGCGTTGACGACCTCGAAGAATACGCTTTTGCCGTTTGCCCCGCTGCCGTACAGTATGGCCGCTTTCTCCAGTTTCAGCCCGGTTGTGAAGATATAGCCCATGTACTCGGCCAACACTTTGCGGCAATCCGTGTCCGGCAATACCCGTTGCAGGTACTTATCGAAAAGGGGACACCGGGCCGAAGGGTCGTACTCGAACGGCAACTGATATTTCAGAAAGTCCTCCCGGCGCTGCTCCCGGAGTGTCTGCCCGTTACCGGAGATCTCGAAGGTTCCGTTTTGCAGGTTTATCAGTGTAATCCCTGCCACTCGTTCCGGGGTCGGCATATTCGCCTCGGAAACGAACTGCTTGTACATTTCCTCCTTGAATTGGTGGTATTTGGCCTCGAGGGGTGCCACTCCCATTTTGAGGGCCGCCTCGGCCAAAAAGGGTTTAAACTCTTCTGCGTTGAGAGGTTGCCAGTACCGGCCGTTATACAGGTATATAAAATCGTTTTTGATGCAAAGTCCCCAGTTGTTGGCGGTGGCTTTGCTTATGATCTCCTCCACGGCGATCACGACAAAGATTTTCCGGGTCAGTTTTGCGTCCTCGTCCAATCCGGCGCGCTCCCGAAAATCCAGTTCGTCGAATTGTTCCAACAGCTCGGATAAAACCCTCCGGCAGCTTTTGCCGTTCAAATCCTCGATACGCTTACGGGCGTTATCTTCTCTCATCCGCTGCTCCCGATGCTGTATATCCGACCGGAGCAGGCCGATAAAGTCCCCGGTAAAGGGACGGACGGGCGGTTGTCGGCTATCCATTTATCGCCTCCTTTCCTGTCAATTGCAGCATCTCTACGGCGATCCCGCTACGGGGATTGCGATCTTTACCGGTTACGCGAATAAATCCGGCATCGGGCAGATCATATACAATTCGCGTAATGTGGTTTATCGGCAGTTCCAGTGCCTCAACGAGATCGGCGCGGGAGTAGGTGCGGGTAGGGTGTTCAAGGAAGAATTTGCGGGCTTTCCGCATTTCGGTTTCATGCAGCCTTTGAATAGCTGCGATTTCACGAAACCGGGTGTCGGGGAAATACACTTTCCGCTTGATCTTCCCTGATCTGTGACTATACTTGCAGTAAGAAATTTGTTTACCAGCCAGGGTATTGCTGCTTCCTGTGGGGGCGGCTTTTCTTTTATCTTTCATCGCCGGGCCCTCCTATCCTTTAGCGTGTTCATCGAACAGTTCGAGGGCCTTTGCTACGTCAACGACGATCTTCCGGCCATTCTGACGGACAGCCGGTTTTAGGAACGTGTCTTTGTACCGTTGGGCGGTGGCGTGGGATACGCCGAAGAGTTTACGGATGCCTTTGAGCCCGTACGCATAACCTTGCGTATAATCACGGGCCGGGGCGCTAGGTGCTGCCGGCGCCGATTTATGCTTATCCAGCAGATCGACAAACTGAGAAACAGTCAGAGCCGCAATAGGGGTTTTCCCTGTAATATTCGCATACATTGCAGTATCATTTTTTGATTCAACATAGGTTGCGGTTAGCTATTCCGCTAAATCAAATTTGATAATGCAAAGAGAATGAAAAAAAGTATGGTGGACCGTACCGGCATAGTCCGCAAATATCCGGTGGACGGTCCACAAATTAAAAAGGATTATAGATGGCTGTAAAAAGCAAGACTGCTCCAAAAACGATAAATTACAGGCTTGCCCCGGTAGACTATTTGTGGGGACAAATTATATCGATGAGATATTGTATATCCGGCCGTAGCGTGTCATGCAAATGTTTGGCGGAATATGTATTCCGCCCCTCCGATACGATCTTGCCTCCGGTGACTGCTTCAATGAACATGGCTATATCTTTGGAGCTACAAACACGCGTCACCCCGAAACGGATCAGAAGAGTATAGAGTAAAGCGATACTTTGCGATCTGGGTATATCCCGGTGCGGCTTTTGTTCGTTATTCTCTGGCAGGGACGCTTCGAGTGCGGCGGGTGGTGCCGCATGGCACCGCAACCATTCCTGAATGTAAGCTGCTACTTCGCCGAGGACGCCGACGGTAAATCGTGGAGGTTCCGACGCAAACCAAATTGCACCCTGACACAGTGCATTATACAGTTCCATGCGAACTGCAAGTGCCCAACCTGTACATTCGGAACCGGGAACAGTGTTTTTGATTAATTCCGGGCAAAACATTTCAGGGACATCTATAAGTCGTTGCAAGTGTCCGAACAAAAGTTCGTTATTTCTGCTCGGTTGCATATCCCCTATACTTTGCAGTAGGTCAAATATAAACTGGTATTCTTTACGGTACATGTCCCTGCAGAGGACGATCGTATCCTCAAAGGTTGGAGCTTCTGTACTTCGATAAGTCTGCAATACTTGTTTAAATGATGTTCCGAAAGCTATCGCATGCTCTGTAAGACCTGGTGGAATATTACCATAATTGAACTCGAGTGTCTGCATTGTATATATAATTATTTATCAAACAGTTTCATTGCCTCGGCTTTCGCCGAATCGGTGATATCTATGTAAGGTTTCATCGCTTTATAGTCGCTGTGTCCCGTCCACTTCATCACGACCTGCGGAGCTATGCCCATCATCAGAGCATTGCAGATAAACGTCCGGCGGCCGGTATGGGTTCCCAGCAGTTCGTATTTGGGGTAAACCTCATCGATACGTTCGTTACCCCGGTAATACGTGATTGTTATCGGTTGATCGATCCTGCAAAGTTTCCCCACCTCTTTGAGATAGTCGTTCATCTTTTGGTTGCTGATTACCGGTAGGGCTAAATTGTCTGGATACTGTTCATGCGCATACTTATCGAGGATCGCACGGGAATATTTGTTTAGTTCGATTTTAATGCTGTCGGCGGTTTTAATCGTCGTAAGGGAAATATAGCTGTCGAACACATCCGACCGTTTCAGGTTCGCCACATCGGAATACCTCAACGACGTAAAGCAGCAGAAGCAAAATACATCCCGTACCCGTTCGAGGTTTTTTTGCTTATCGGTAAACGGATAATTGTAGACGGTCATCAGTTCCGGCCAGTCAAGAAAAATAATCTTTTTCTCGCTTGTCTTTAGCTTCGGTTTGAAATTGATGTAGTCGCGCGTCTGACAATATCCCTTTGTGGTTGCCCAGCGTAAGAACCATTTTAGGAGCTTGATTTGCTTTATTATCGTTGAGTTCTGCAAAATTTTTACCTCTCGCAGGTGTGTCGCATAGTTGGACAGTCCGGCCTCTGTCAAATCCTCAAACCTCAACCCGGGATTGTACGCCGTCAAATGATTGCGGGTATTCTGAAACTTTACATACGTTCCCCTGCTCCAGTTGTTTAATGCTCCCTCTTCTTTGGTGAAGTCGTCAAAATAGTCAAAAAATGTTTTTGCCGGTTGTCTCTCGTGCTCGCTTTTCCGGCCTGCCAGAAGGTTGAATTTTGCTCTTATCTGATCCGGTGTGGGCAATATTCCCTCCAGTTCGAAAGCGGTAAAAACGCTGTCTATTGTCGTTTCAAAAACTTGTATCGCCCCGTTAATCAGGGTGGCGGATTGCTTTTGCAGATTAGTGGTCTTTACCCGGCAGCGCTGGGTTTGTGTATCCCATTGGCTTAACTTAATCCGGTACCCTACATTGAAATCGACTTTACGGCCCGACCAACGAACACGCAACCGGAGTTTTGCGTCCGGCTTGTACCCGTCGCCCTCTTTCTCCTTGTCGGGAAAGAACAGATAACTGCGTTTGATTTTTAGGTTTACTACCATAGTATCCTCTATGTTCTTTTGAACGTTTCAGAGGGATCCAGCGAGCAGATGAAAAATGGTCCCTACCTCACAAAAGTAGGGACCATTTTTGATATATCATAATAAATTTTGATGGATTTTGTGAAATAGCTATATTTGCAAATAGCTTGAAAATAAGATACTACGAAATTTTGTTAGATTGCGAAATATAAAAGTTATAGACCTGGTGGGTCAACCAAATAAATAGTTCAGCCGCCCAGCCGCATAACCGGCTGGGCGCTTTTTATTCAGCGATCCGGAGCCTACGTTTTTGTTTCAAATTAACAGTGGTATGCGGTCCGAGGATCGCATCTTCCTTTTTTGCTTAATTCGTTCCTTTCCGAATACAGTTGGCTTGTCTCTTCGGGGTAAGTATCTGAAACGGATGTGGTATTGCCCGTTACCAGGTTTGTCGTATCTTTGTCGGAAGATATCGCAAGGGACTTTTTTCTCAGGGACGCCTTCGATATAAATCATTGTCTTTCCCGAGATTTTGCCGATGGAAATGTACGGATGGATCGATGCGACGAACCGCATCCTCTGGTCTTACCTGTTGATCGTTTTGCTGTTGGGTTGTGCCGTGTGGTTCACGCTGCGCACCCGTTTCGTGCAGTTTCGCATGATTCGCGAAATGGTGCGTGTGCTCGGCGAGTCGGCGAGTACGCCGACAGCAGGTGCGCATCGGGGGGAAAAACATATTTCATCGTTCCAGGCGTTTGCCGTGTCTCTGGCCAGCCGGGTCGGTACGGGCAACCTTGCCGGGGTGGCAACGGCCATTGTGGTCGGCGGGCCCGGTGCTGTTTTCTGGATGTGGGTGATTGCGCTGCTGGGGGCGTCGAGCGCGTTCGTCGAATCGACGCTGGCCCAGTTGTACAAGCGCCGCGGCCGCGATTCTTATATCGGCGGCCCGGCTTACTACATGCAACAGGGGTTAGGCCTGCGCTGGATGGGATTCTGCTTCGCCGTGCTGATTTCGGTGACGTTCGGTTTCGCATTCAATTCGGTGCAGAGCAACACCATTTGTGCGGCCTGGGAAGGGGCTTTCGGTTTCGATCCCGCGATGACGGGCGTCGTGTTGACGTTGCTCACCCTGTGGGTCATTTTTGGCGGAATCCGCCAGATCGCGCGCGTGAGCAGTATCATCGTTCCGATGATGGCTTTGGGGTATATCTTATTGGCACTGGGAGTCGTGCTGTTCAATATCGGGCATTTTGCCGGAGTCGTCGAGTTGATCGTCGCGAACGCTTTCGGTTGGGAGCAGGCGTTGGGAGGAGGCATCGGTGCGGCGTTGATGCAGGGCATTAAACGGGGACTTTTCAGCAACGAGGCCGGGATGGGCTCGGCGCCGAATGTCGCCGCTACGGCGCAGGTCTCGCATCCCGTCAAGCAGGGACTGATCCAGACGCTCGGCGTATTTACCGATACGTTGGTGATCTGCACCTGTACCGCGTTCATCATCCTGTTCAGCGGTGCTCCGGTCGACGGTACGGTGGGGGGCGTGCAACTTACGCAGGCGGCGCTGAATCTGGAAATCGGGCCCAGCGGCGGGATTTTTGTTGCGGTGGCGATCCTGTTGTTTGCATTCAGCAGTATTATTGGCAACTACTATTACGGCGAGGCGAATATCCGGTTTATCACGGCAAACCGGGCGGTGCTGTTCCTCTACCGATTGCTGGTGGGCGGTATGGTTCTGTTCGGCGCGCTGGTAACGCTCGATCTGGCGTGGAGTCTGGCCGATATCACGATGGGATTGATGACCCTTTGCAATCTTGCGGCGATCGTTTTGCTCGGGAAGCAGGCTTTTCTCCTGTTGAAAGATTATACGGTGCAAAAACGTGCTGGAATTAGGAACCCGGTCTATGTGCGCGGCCGGATTCCCGAACTCCAGGATAAGGGGGAGTGCTGGTAGCCTTAGGGATTAAAACTTGTCGATATCGACCGACGAGGCCAGGTCGCCGATTTGCGGCAGCAGTGTGGTGAAGTGTTTGGTCGCTTCGTGCGCAGCCAGTACGGCGGCGTTTTCCCACCGTTCGCAGATTACGATCTGGGCCGGGTCGGTCGGGTGCAGGTAATACTGGTAGCGGAGGTTGCCGTTCTCTTTCTGAGAGGCCGCCGTCAGTTCGGCGAGCAGTTCCAGCACTTTGGCGCGTTTGTCGGCCGTTACGTTGATCGTTACGAAGATGTTGATCATGGTTTTATCGTGTTTGCGGCGGTAGGGAATGCGACGCTGCGGAGATTTCCCGTACCCGCCTGTTTTTGTCCGGTAGCTGAGTGCGCGCGGCCCGCCGTCGGATCCAGCTGGGGCCGATCTTCCGAAGTCCGCTTCTATTCAGGCGCGTTTGGCTACATCCGGCCCCGTCCGGCCGCTTGGTCGCGGTAACTGTGGACGGGATTATCCTGAAATGAGTTTTATTTCGGTATCGTTGTGCCCGCAGGGAAACTGTTGAACCCTTCGGCGATCTTTTCGGCAATCTGGTCTACGGCGCCCGCCAGTTTTTTGCCGACCATCATTTTCATCATCATCGGCAGCTCGACGTCGAGTACGATTCGCATGCGCGTATCGGTTTCGGCCGCACTCACCAGCTGGAGCCAAAAGGTAAAGTCCATCGGCGAGCCGTCGGCGCCTGTCACCTTGATCAGTTTGTGCTCGACCTTCTCGATCATCTGCAGGTTGACCGTAAATCCCTGCACCTTGAACGAGCAGGTGTCCTCGGTGGCGCACCATCCTTCGACCTTGTCGCCCACCACGGGCGTCAGGTGGTTGAAATCGGCCAACACGCCGTATACCGCCCGGGCGGGATGCAGGATTTGTACGTGTTTGCTTTCGTATCTTTCCATTGTTTAGGGTAAAGTTAAGTAAGTTGGTACCGGGACCGTGCTACTGCGCAAAACGGACCGGACAACGGACAAACGGCTGCGGGATGCGGATTATTTTTTCCACGAAACCGGATCGCGCCTCCACTCTTTGAGCGTTTCCAGCTCGTCGGCGTGTACATAACCCTGTTCGATAGCCATTTCGATCATCGTGTTGTAGTTGCTCAGCGTGTCGAGCCGCACGCCCGCCTCGGCGAAATTCTTCTCGGCGGCGGGGGAGCCGTAAGTGAAAAACGAAACCGGGGCAAATTTCTCCGGGGGGGGGGGAAAGCCGTAAGTGAAAATCGCCACCATGCCGAGCACTTCGCAGCCGGCTTTCTGTAACGCTTCGACGGCGCTAAGGCTGCTGCCCCCGGTCGAGACGAGGTCCTCGATCACGACCACCTTCGCACCGGGCTTCACCTCGCCTTCGACCTGATTGGTCAGGCCGTGCGATTTGGGTGCGCTGCGCACATAGATAAAAGGTTTGCCCATCTTCTCGGCTACCAGCGCCCCGTGGGCGATCGCTCCGGTCGCGACGCCGGCCAGTACCTCGGCCTGCGGGTATTTTTCGGCGATTAGCGCGGCGAATGCCTCGTATACCTGTTTGCGCACGGCGGGGTAGGAGAGTATCTTGCGGTTGTCGCAGTAGATCGGTGAGTACCAGCCTGAGGCCCACGTAAAATGATTTGTCGGATTTAATTTAATTGCCTTAATTTGCAACAGGCTTCCGGCGATCTGTTTGGCGGAATCGTTCATTTTCGTGCTATGTATAAAGTTTATATCGAAGACAACGTTGTGGTTTTCTCGGTACGGCCGGTTGGGGATCCTTCGTTCGTCACCTTCCGGCCCGCTGCGGGTGAGCCGCTTTCAGTGACAAAGTTGTTGCAAAAAGTTCAGAATAGCAAACGCCTTGCGGTGGTTTCGGACGATATCGAACAAGTTTTCGCCGATTTCCGCGCCTCGCAGCGCTTTATCGAGGCGGGCGGCGGCGTGACGGCCGATCCGCAGGGTAACCTGCTGCTGATCTTTCGTAACGGACGTTGGGACCTGCCCAAAGGCAAACTCGAACCGGGCGAACGGATCGAGGATTGCGCCGTGCGCGAGGTGGGCGAGGAGTGCGGCCTGTCGGGCCTGCAGCTCGGGGCTTTCGTTGCGCACACCTACCATTGTTACCGGATGCATGGCGAGTGGGTGCTCAAGCGTACGTCGTGGTACCGCATGCGTTACGGCGGTTCGCAGCGGCAGACGGTCGAGGGAATTACCGAAGCGGTATGGGTGCCGCAGGCGGAACTGGCTCCGAAACTGGAGAACACCTATTTCACGATCCGGGACGTATTGACTGCCGCCGGATACGTGAAATAAAACCGGACACGGTCCTCAGACCGCATGTTCGGTGATGAGAACAGCCGGACGGAGATACCGAAAGAACGTTCTTTTTTACTCCCTATGCGATCCTTTTCGTTGCTATAAAGGCAATAGAGCTTTTGAAGGTTGCGTTTAAGGGGTACGAAACATAACCGAACCGAATAAAACCTCATAACAGATGAAGAAAACGACAACCCTGCTGCTGGCGGGAGCCGTTGCGGCGCTTACGGTCGCGTGCGGCGACGGCGCAGGCAAAAAATCAGCCCCGATGAAGATTGACAACTCGTTGACCGAAGCCGAAAAGAGCGCCGGTATCCTTACTCCCGAAGTGATGTGGAAGATGGGGCGCGTGGGTGGTTCCGTGGTGTCGCCCGACGGCGAAACCGTCCTTTATACGGTGAGCGATTACAGCATGAAAGACGATAATAGCAGTACGCACATCTGGTCGGTGCCGACCGCCGGCGGGGAAGCCGTGCAGATCACCGACGGTGCGGGCAAAGAGTCGTCGATCCAATGGGGCGACGACGGCAGGCGGCTCTACCTCCCTACTGCCGTCG
>OGPV01000610.1_pt1 | contig 27379 bp, 27 predicted proteins | sample 1553001 | NCBI WGS metagenome assembly OGPV01 (sample SAMEA2580268, study PRJEB22360) | human gut metagenome | biome: human gut; feature: human-associated habitat; material: faeces | place: Denmark | collected 2008/2010
GACTGCATCTCATCAGAAACAAAAATGCCTTCTATGTACTCGCCGTTTAATCCTGTAAATCCCTGTATGTTCCGGTCGTTCTCATATGCATAGACTTCCGCCTGTGACAGCATTTCTTTCACTAACTCAAAATTACTTTTCCAGTATTGCGCCGGAATAAAATGATGTGCTTTCAGATTGCTGTCTAACCAGATCTCAGCAACTCTTTCTATATCCGCTTCCTGTAACGCCCTAATCATAAACATTGTTCTCCATGAAATTTAATTTTGTTACTACATTTCTCTTATCTTTATCAAAAAGCCCCATACCTGCTGTCTTTGTCACACAGATATGAGACTTCTGTTATTTTTCAGATGTATTTCCGAATTTTCCCTGATTTCCAATCAGAACTTTCTTCCCGCGAAATGCAAAGCCGTAATGTCTGATCCGTTCTTTTGTAATTCCTCTTGACAGCAGATCTATATCATATTGTTTCTCCTCAATCTGGCGAAGTGCATTTTGCACGGTCTGTTCCAGTGACTTTTCTTTTGCCGTGTTCTGCACCTTGAATTCCATTATGATGGCATCCAGATTTTCTTCCAACGGTTCCATGATGACATCATAACGTCCGAATCCACTTTCTCTGTTGGATGTGATCCTGTATTTTCCGGCGAGATCAACGATCAGACCAAGAACAAATCCATGATAAAATCTTTCCGGTTCCAGTTCTTCTGACGGTTTTTTCCCTGTATCGAAACTGCTGAATGTCTGAAGTGCCACCTGATTGATAAACTGGTTCATATAATCCAGATCCCCGGCAAGCAGCGCCTCTTTGAAATTACCATACGCGGACTCTTCTTCTGTAAACCAGTCTCCGATCATATTCTCAAACATCAGCATCGTCTCATGGTTGGTAATCTTCAGATAATACCGGCGTTTTCCTGTCCGTTTATCCATCTCATACCGGTCAACTTTCAGATAACCGCTGGCCAGCATAAGGCTCCAGACTGCACCGCGCTTTCTGCCAAGCTGTTCAAAAATCACCTGTTCATCCAGTTCTGTACAGATGACTCCACCATTTAACAAATCTTCCATCTCCGACTTGATTTTTGCCGGACTCTGGCGGATCAGTGTGGAAATCAGTGCATTTCCGCTGGTGTCTGCCCAGTAGGTTCCATATTCTCCTGTATCCAGATATTTTGTAATCGACCATGGATTATAAATATCTTTTCTTTTTCCAAAAGAAAATCCATCATACCAGTAGCAGACGGTTTCTTTTTCTTCAGACAGACCACTGGTCTCCAGCACATGAAAAACTTCCTCTTTTGTAAACCCAAAAGAGCTGCTGTATTTTTCTGATGTTGTCGTTACCACTTCAAGATTATTCAGATCGGAAAAGATAGATTCTTTACTGACTCTTGTTATTCCTGTCAGCAGTCCCCGTTCCATATAGGGATTCGTTTTGAATGTGGAATTGAACAGGCTTCTGATAAACGCTGTAAGATTCTCCCAATACCCATGAATATACGATTCCTGCAAAGGAGTATCATACTCATCCAGAAGAATAATCACCTTTTTTCCGTAATAGCGGCTCAGATAATCGGACAGATAATTGACAGCTACTGCTGCCGCATCATCCGACATATTTTCTTCAACGGAATCAAAATAGGCGCGGTCTTTTTCATTCAATACTTTGCTGGATTTGACAAATTCAAAAGTACTATATAATTTCACCAGCTTACGAATTACCGCTCTTCTTGCAGTCTCATATGTGGTTGCCTTGATATCTGCAAAGCTGAGGGAAATCACCGGATACGTTCCCTGCAGCTTACGAAATCTTTCCTCTTTCCAGATGACAAGGTCTTCAAAATATTTGCTGCATTCGGAATGATTTACGGAAAAGAAATATTCGACCATACTCATATTCAGGGTCTTGCCGAATCTCCTTGGGCGTGTGATCAGGGTAACGCTGTCCTGATTGTCCCACCATTCCCTGATAAAATCTGTCTTATCGATATAAAAACAGTTATTCTTTCTGATGGATATAAAATCCTGATTTCCAATGGAAATTACTGATTTCATGGGTCTGCTCCTTCCTAAATCCTTTACCACCGACAGGCTTGCAAAAATTTATTTCTGTTTCTATTTTATCATATTTCTCTGGCAGAACAAAGATCATTCCCTGTCCGAAGCAATTATTTTCCATTGGATATTATGTTTTGACAGATGTCACGAACTATGCTTTCTCTGTCCTGATCCGCCGTTATTCTGGTTTCATGCAGAACGGATATATAATCTTTTTCGTTCCACCATCTCTGCATATCTTCTGCACTGAAATCATTGCAGTTCGGCTTTGTTTTGTGGCGCTTCACGGTCTCCTCGAAGGGGATGTCGAAGTAATATGCGTATATATTTTTTCCATATAAAGCTACTGCCAGCTCAAATAATGCACGATACCATTCCGCATTCAGTATTCCTTCCAGAATAACAATCTCGCTGTGTTTTCTTCCATATCGCAGAAGTTCTTCCAGAAGAGGCAGCGCCTTTGTATTTTCTCCGTCTTTGACTTTGAGCATATCTCTTCGGATAACATCCTGCGAGATCAGCATTGTATTATTTCCGAACACTTGCTGTAATTCCTTTGCAATAGTTGTTTTTCCACTGCCGGAATTTCCTCTTAAAATGATTAATTTATTCGTCCGTAAGCAATCGCCCATTGTCATTCCATTCTCCATACATAATTCCCGCTTTCGTATTATCTAAAAGTTTCTGCAAACGGCTCTGAAATATTTCTTTTTCCTCAAACATTGTAATTTTATACACTTTTCGCTATCTGCAGCGCCAGAAACAGCTTGTCCAGATCGTGGTTAGCGGCAGATAATCCATCCGTTTCATAGTTTCCTTCGATCAGCACATCTCCCGCAACAAGAAAATCATACAGTTCAAATCCATAAAAATCACAGATCGCCTGAACACCTGCAAGCTCCATTTCCACGGCAATGCATCCTTCTTCTTTTCGTTTGTTTACAAGATTTACCGTCTCCCGAAGCATACTGTCTGTCGTCCATACTCTTCCCTGCACATAAGGCAGATTTCTCTCTTTGAAAAATTCCGCCAGTTTGTCCGTGTTTTTTATTTTTATGTAGTCCTGCGGTTCTGCAAAATAATAGGACAGTCCTTCTCCCCGGTATGCCTCCGTTGGGAGAATAAACTTTCCATCGGTTGCTTCTTTGTCCAGACTGCCGCACGAGCCAAACATGATAAAGACGGATGCTCCTGTTAAATGATTGACTTCGGCAATCGTTCCTGCTGCAAGAGCGGAACCAATTGGTGTCAGGTAGAAAGCAATCGTTTCTTCCTCATATGGCAGAGTCCAAACCGGTATATTTCCATTGCATGCTCTTACTTCTGCAATCTGTCGGCATGGGAATTTTTCAAGCATGTATTCATATATTACTTTTGAAAAAATTACCATACATTTTTTTACCAGATGCTGCTTCTCCCCATAAAAATTCTCCAGCTTTACAATCGGCTCGCTGTTGATATCATAAGAATCAATAATCATTCTGTTTCCTCCATAAATTTTAATTGTCTTTATCAAAAAGTCCCATATCCGCCACTCTTACTGCGCAGATATGAGACTTCCGTTTTTTATTTTTGCATTGCCTCAATAACACATTCATGTTTCTTCGTTTTTTTATTATAATTGATACCGGCAAGCATTCGAACCACAGAATCTTTCAGGCCATCCATATCCATTTGAATATAAATTTTTAAGGCCTCATACGTTTCCGTCTGGTTCCAATAGGTTCCGAATTTGTGGCGCAGCATGGCTTCTACCACAGATTTCGGGCTATACATGGAATAAATTTCATCTCCAGTCTGCCGATGCGCAATCAACTGATAACCATCGTACCACGTTTTTGCTTCTTCAAAACTCATCTCATATTTTTCACAGAGGGCAGATATCTCCTGCTCTGTGAAGCCAAAATATTCCGCCAGATCACCGGGATCTGTCATGGAATACTCGGTAAATATATTTAGTGCAGAATGAGAACCATTTTTGTTTGTGAACTTTTCTTTTTTCAGACTTTTTAGCAATACCTTTCGATTATATACATGCGTATTCCACAGTATTTCCATGCTTCTGAATTATTTTCATTAAATCATCAGCCTGCATCCAAACGGTTGCTGTATTATCATTTGGATGAACACCAATTTTATTTCCGACAAATTCCACGTCCATGAAGACTTGAACTCTGTGTTCGGCATCGTTTAGAATACCAAGCGGCGTAACGGCACCGGGTATCAGTTTCATAATATCAAATAATTCCTCCGCAGCTGCAAAAGAAAGTGCACGCAGACCACGTTGCCTGCGAAACGCTTTCAAATCTACTCGCTTGTTCCCTTTCATCGTTATCAAATAATAATTACGTTTTTTATCGTCGCGAACAAATAAATTTTTAGCGCCCCACTCTGGATACGGCAAATCAACAGCATCTGCTTCTTCCATATTGAAAACTGCCTTATGTTCCGTAATTTCATACGCTATATTTTGCCTTTTTAAATAATGATATATCTCTATCTTATCCATACTCTTTTATCTCTGTAAACTGAAATTGAAATATGCCCTTATTTTTCATACTTTTCAATCCGGCATTCATGTTCTTTTGTTTTTTCATTGTAGTTAATTCCCACCAGCAAAAGCTCCCCTGCATAGCATGCAACAGACTCCGGATATTTTCTGTCTCTGATCTGATCTAATGCTGCTCTGACGCTTTTGTCCCATTTCAGTTCCACAACAAGCGCCGGGTAATAATTCTGAAACTCCGGCTTTGGAATAAACACAAAGTCTGCAAATCCACGACCCGCGGGAAATTCGCGGATTGGTTTGAAATAGTATTGCATGGAACTCAAATAGGCAATGGACAGAACACTGCTGAGTGAGTTTTCATTGTTATACTGAATCACAGAAGTATATTTCCTGTGAATTTTTTCAATTTCTTTTGCTACTGCGTTTCCATTCATCTGAATTGTATCTTTCAGAAGCTGCTCTGATTCTTTTTGAAATACAATCAACTCATTCCATTTTTTCCTTTTCGTTGCCAGAATCAATTCCTGACGGATTTCCTCATTCGGAATAAAAGCAGTTCTAAATGTCCGGTCATAGGCCAGATATCCAAGGTGAATCAGATACGTCAGCACATCGTCTTTATTGGCGAAGCTAACGGTATCGTTCTGAAAAGAGGTAACATCAACCGGAACATGATCTCCTGAAAGCATTTCGATTACGGCACTTTTCAGGCCATCAAAATCCATATTGATCAGCGGAACAATCGCCTCATAGGATGCGGTTCCGGACCAGTAGCTCTGGAATTCGCCTTCGAGCATCAGGTTCACAACGGCATTTGGATTGTATACATGATATTTCCCAATCTGATAACCGTCGTACCATCGTTTGACTTCTTCAAACTTCTGACCATATACTTCACATAGTTTTTGAACTTCTGTTTCTGTAAAACCTACATATGGTGCAATCGGCCCGGCATGCAGCATCGAATAATCTTTGAAATTGTTCAGCGCCGACTGTGTCTTTTCTTTTTTTACAGGCAAAATACCTGTCAGATATGCCAGTTGAATATATTTTGTCTGCTCCGTCCCTTTGAACATCGCCCGCAGAAAATTGATATATTCTTCCTGTGTTTTGAGATCCGCCGCCTCGTCACGAATCAGAACATCCCATTCGTCTATAATCACAATAAATTTTGTCCCGGATGCCGCGTTGATCCGCGACAGCGCCTCCGGCAGTGACCGGATTCCTTCTGGAAGTATATGGGGATAATATTCTTTTAACTCCGAAATCGTTTTTTCTGAGATATAAGAAACAATCCGCTCCGGTCCGCCTGCCGGTTCCATACACCATTGGATATCCCAGTGGAGCACATCATACTGATTCAGATGTTTTTCAAAATCCTTTGCCCTGCTGATTTCCAGCCCGGAAAACATTTCTTTCGAACTGCAGCCCTTGCTGTAATACGCGGTGAGCATGTTTGCCGTAATTGATTTTCCAAACCGCCGCGGGCGGCTGTTGCAGATATATCCCTGCAGAGTGTTCATGACTTTATTCGTATAAGTCAGCAGTCCTGTTTTATCAACATAAATCTCAGAATTTAATGCAACCGCAAATGCTTCATTTCCCGGATTCAGATAACTACCCATGCAAATTCCTCCCGTCAAAAGTTTATATCATATATTATACTTAATTCCCCTGACTATCACAAGGACAGGATTTCCCTGTCCATCTTCAATTACTTGCGTAAATTCGATGGACGCGTTTTATATCCTCATAGCTAAAGCTAAGGGTTTTACGACGCATTGGATAATTTTATGTTCCAACGGCATTCATACCTCTACCACCGCTTCATATTCTTCTCAAATTTCTCCGTATACGCCGCTTTTAATTCCTCCGCCGTAATTCCATAGCAGAGCATGACGTCGTTGTAATACATCAGAACATCCGCCATTTCCTCCACGAGGTGTTTTCTCAGATCTTCTTTCTCTACCGCATCTGCCGCCCCGTTCTTTTTCACGATATCGATCACTTCGCCGACTTCCCCAATCATCCAAAGCAATTTATTCTGTCCTGTTGCCGGGCAGATGGGTTCCCATTTTTGTTTGTATTTTTCCTGCAGTGCTTTCTGCATTTCCTGCATCTCGTTCATACCAAAATCAGACATGCTGTTTTCCTCCATACTCGTAAATAATCATTTGAAAATATTGTAACTATTCAGAGCCATGCGAAATGGAAGAAAAATCGCGAATCATGTTTACATGAATGAGCTATTTTTCTGGAATTTCATATGGCGAGATGGGACTCTGAATAGTTACAAAATATTATACCCTATAAATGCTTCAATGGTAAACTTTCATTTCGCCGCATAAAAAATACGCGCCGCATTTCTCATCAAAATCATGAGTATGCGGTGCGCAGTTTTTATTTTGCTTTTTTCTTCTCTCTTTTCACAAAAAGACAGACACATACAACAACAAAAACAGCCGTTGCAGCGATCAGTACCGGCCATACCGGCAGTGGACAGACGCCTGCGCTGATCAGTTTCAGTCCCTGGTAAAGTGTGTATACACCGAAAATTGAAAAGATGACAAACGCCAGTGTATTCAGCAGCCCATCCGGTGTCTTGCTCTTTAAGAGATAGCCGACCAGCATTCCGAGAATATCCGCTGCGAACAGTCCGAGAGAACATCCGATCCATACAACGAATGCGGATCCCATACCTTCATTTGCACCAAAGGTGATTGCGGTAAGCTGTGTTTTGTCTCCGAGCTCTGCTACGAAGAACGTACAGAAAACGGCGAGCGGTGCGAACTGAATTTTGGATTTGCCGCCTTCTTCCTCTTCCTCGTCATCATCACCGGAAATGGTGGATGCTGCGAAGTAAAGAAATGCGAGTGCTGCAATCGTCTTAATCAGCCAGTCCGGAATGAATTCGCTGACGAGGCCGCCTGCGAGAACCGCCATTCCATTCAGTACCAGAATCGCGGCTGCGGTTCCCAGGATAATGTCTTTCAGCTTGTACTTCGAAGTAAGCGCAATCAGCATGAGCTGCGTCTTATCGCCCATCTCTGCGATGAACTCGGTAAGAAACACCTTTAGAAATAACACCATTTTCTATTCCCCTTATCTTACAATGATATAAATGGCATATACAGCATAAAATGCGACCATACAGAAACCTTCGACTCTTCCGATTTTCTTTTTGGTTCCTGCAAAAATCCATACACATACCGTGAATACGATCAATACACACAAATCAATTATATTTTCCGTAATGATGGCCATCGGGCTGATTGCGGATGCAATGCCAAGTACCATAAGAATGTTGAAGATATTAGAACCGATCGCATTGCCAAGTGCCATATCAACTTCATTCTTTCTGGCAGCAACGATAGAAGTTACGAGTTCCGGAAGGGAAGTTCCGATGGAAACAATGGTCAGTCCGATCAGAGTCTGGCTCATTCCGAGATCGCCCGCAATTCTCGCTGCGGCATCTACGGTCACATCTCCGCCGACTGCAATGGCGACTGCTCCGCCGACGATGAACACGATACTCTTCGGAACAGAAAGCAGCTTGATGTCCTCGTCGGAACCACCTTCAATTTCGACTTTTTTTCCTTCGCGGTTTGCCTTTAAGGCAATCTGAACCATGTAGACAATGTAACCTGCAAAGAATCCAATTAAGATCACGCCGTCCAGGTGACCGAGCATCATACCGGATTTATCGCCGAGTCCGCTGATTCCTAAAACCATTAAAAGTCCGGCGCAGATCAGGGACAGCGGGATGTCTCTTTTGATGGTTTCCTTTGCAACTTCTACGGTAGTCAGTACGGCACAGACACCGATGACAACCATCAGGTTAAAGATATTGGAACCAATGACATTACTGACGGCAAGCTCGTTGTTGCCGGTAAGTGAAGCTGATACACTGACCGCGGTCTCCGGAAGTGATGTTCCCATGGCAACAATGGTCAGTCCGATAATGATCGACGGAACATGCAGTCTCTTTGCCGCGCTTGAGCTTCCTTCTACGAAAAAGTCCGCACCTTTGATCAGCAGGACAAAACCGATGACGAGACAGACAAGCACAAGAGCAAACGGGGCGTTGTTGATGAAATTTTCCATGTTTTCCTCCTTTGTTTTCCATAATCGTATCATTAGCAGAAGCGGGGGTTCCTACTCATTACCCGCGTAAAAAAAGACCCATGTATATCAATAAACGGCCAGCTTTTTTGCAGGCTGTTCATTGATATACATGAGTCTCATTATTTAAGATTTGCCAGATTATACTCTTTTTTATAATCAGAATGTTGACAAATCACACATTCGTGCTAACTACTCCCTCATGGAATATTACATTACTTGATAAATACTATCAAATGTCGCTGGGGTTGTCAACAGAATTTGACTTTTTTATCTGAGCAACTTTATATTCGCGTTTATCTCCTTTACAATTTCAACAACCACAATATCCCCATCCACCAGCATCTCACAGATTTTCGGCTGATGTTTTTCGTCTGTTCCGCTTTTCCAGTAATCTTCTGCTAATTTTAAATTTTCCGCTTTCTGCAGTCGTCCATCAAAACACTTTTCTGCATCCCCTGCAAAGCAATTCCCTTTCACATCCAGCTTTACAATGCTGTAAGTCGGTCTTCCGATCCGTGCAAAAAATTCTCCCCATTGTTCCGCTTCTTTTAATGTTCTGGATACGTATAAACAGCTCATCCTTGACGGAAACTGCGGATATTTTTTCCGCCGGACTTCTTCTAATGCCAGCTCCCTCAGCGCAACAGAGGTATGATGCTCCAGTGTTTTCTCATCATATTTGTCAGGATTCTCATAGATATCATGAACCTTTTCCATTTTTTCCTGTACTCTCTCATACACTCCGCTGTGATGATTTTCATCAAATATAATATGCTGACCGCATTTCATTGGCCTGTCCGTTACAACATGATATACCTGCACTTCTTATCCCCCTTCTCAATATCTCTCTTGCCTCCGCACAAACGCACTTTCACTTGTTTCCATCTCTTCGAGTTCCAGTTCCGTTTCCATCATGCGCTCCAACAGGGATTCCTGTGCCTGATTTTCTTCGTCTATTTTCGTCTGAAGCTCCATCAGCTGTTCGTAATTTGCGGAAAGTTCCGGGTCCATCATTTCCAGTTGAAGTTCTGACATTCTGCTCTCACTCTCCGCAAGCTGCTCCTCGTATTTTTCGAGCTGCCGTTTTAAGCGGGACAGAATTTTTCCCGGGTTATAATATTTCTTTTTGTCAAACACATCATCCAGTGTCGGAACGTCGGCTGATTTCCGTACAGCTCCTCCCGCATTTCCCGTTTCTCTGCCCGGCGTCTGCCGTTTGATTTCTTCGAGATACTGTGCATAATTCATTCCGTAAAATTGTACGTCGCTCTCGCCGAACTCCAGAATGCCGGTTGCCACCTGGTTGATGAAATAACGGTCGTGCGATACGAACAGAACGGTTCCCTCGTAGCTGGTCAGCATTTTTTCCAGCGCTTCTTTTCCCGCCAGATCCATGTGATTCGTCGGCTCGTCCAGAATCAGGAAATTCGGTTTTGTATAGAAAATCCGGCAGAGCTCCAGCCGCACTTTTTCACCGCCGGAGAGCTGTCCCATTTTCTTTTCGACATCCTCACCGGAAAACAGAAAGGCTCCCAGTGCACTTCGGACATCGTTGCGAAGCAGGTTCGGATAAAGACTCCAGAAATAGTCGAGCACCGTCTGCTCCGGGTCGAATTTCTGGTTGACTGCTTTGTGCTGATCAAAGTACGCAAAATCCACGCGGTTTCCAAATTGATAACTTCCGCCCAGTGGATTGATTTCGCCCACAACGGTTTTCAGAAGCGTCGATTTTCCTTTTCCGTTTTCTCCGATGATCGCAATCCGTTCTGCTTTTTTGATGACTGCGGAAATTTCACTCAGAACGGTGTCGTATCCGATTTTCAGTTTTTTCATCGTGAGCACATCCGTATAGCTCTCCCGCGCCGGGCGGAACAAGGCATGGAAGGTTTTCGTATCAAACCGCCGCGGTTTTTCGATTTTCACCATATGCTCGATCGCCATTCGTTTGGAACGGGTCGCCGCAACTTTCGTCGGAGTGTTTTTCCATTTTTCGATCCATGCCGTCAGACGCTCGATTTCCTTCTGCTGCGCCTCATAGTCTTTTTCCTGTTTGATCTGTGCTTCTTCTTTTTGTTTCACAAATGCCGAATAATTTCCCGGATACCGTTTGATGTCACCGTATTCGATTTCATACGTCACATCAATCACGCGGTCCAGAAACATGCGGTCATGTGATACAATGACAACGGCATTTTCGTAGCTTTTCAGATAATTTTCCAGCCACTCCACTGCAGCGATGTCGAGGTGGTTGGTCGGCTCGTCCAGAAGCAGGATGTCCGGACGCTGTAAAAGAAGCTGAATCAGCGCAATTTTTGTCTGCTGTCCGCCCGAAAATTCACCGATCGGTTTTTCCAGATCTTCGAGCGCAAAACCAAATTTCTGGAACATCGTTTCCATATCTTTTTTCCAGCTGTACCCGTGCAGGCTCTCGATTCTCCGCTCCAGGTAATCATACTCCGCCAGCAGTTTTTTATGATCTTCCGTCTCGGCGAGCAGCTTTTCGATTTCCTTTTTTCGCGCTTCACACGCAAAGACTTCCGCGAAAGCCTTCTCCAACTCCACTCTTACCGGCACATCTCCATCGGTAAAATTAATCTGGCGCAAAAAACCGATGTTCTGTTTTCCGCTCATCGTAATTCCGCAGCTCTCGTCGCTGTCCAGATTACTCATCTCAATATCCCCGGCAATCAGCCGCAGAAGCGTCGTTTTTCCGCATCCGTTTCTGCCGACAATTGCAATTTTTTCTGTGTCGTGAATTTCGAAATTCACACTGTTTAAAATCGTGTCTGCGCCAAACTGGACTCTGGCATTTCTGATCTGATATCTCATGTTTTATACCTTTTCTGTTGTTTCAACTCACAGTCGGTATTTTCACGGAGTCTGACATGTCGAAAATAGTTCGACTGTGACTTGCCTCATGTCAGTGGAGGATACCGATTTCTCTCCGCCCGCCACTGCCGTTATGTTTCTTTTAACAATTCATCCCACCGCTTTAGAAGCGGGGGACTTCTTATCTACTGATGTTAAAATTCTGCTTCCATTATACCGTCTCCGCCCTTCGTTCTCAATGCCAAAAATTTTTCGAATCAAATTTGGTACGCCTGCGGCATAAAAATATCTCTGTTTTACTGATTTGCTCCAGTAAAACAGAGATATTTAACTTCCTATATATTCCGAAAGTCCCTTACGCAAAAATACTACTCATGAGTAGTATATAATATGCTTCTAAAAAGCTGTTACTGTACGGCTGAATAATGAGCCTTTCTGTTTTTAACATAAACTCCATACTTCTTTCTCCCATCGAACTTTCTTTACACTCGTCCCTCATTTATTTTACAATTTCTATTTCAGATTGCAAAACTCATCCGCCGTCAGCTCATAGTCGACAGAAGATTCCATTTCCCCCAGCTGATTTTTCCAGGAATTGTAATGGACTGCGGTTTTGCGGAAGCCGAGTTTTTCGTAGACATGCTGTGCTCTTGTGTTTTTGAGGTTGGTATCAAGAAAAATAACGTTGGCTCCCATGCGGAACAATTCTTCTATGAGCATGCTCAGTACAACTCTTCCAATGCCTTTTTCCTGGTAATCGGATTCGCAGATTTTGATTCCGATTTCATATCGATGATTTTCGAATACATAGAAACTCATTTCGCCGATTCGCACATCGTTGTATTCTATGATGAGTCTTCGTCTTGTTTCATCGCTGTCGTCGGCAATCTGTTTTTCAATTTCCGCTGCGCTTGTCCCAAGCCCGTTTGGAAATCCGGCGTGGGCCATGACGGTTCCATCGTTCCACCAGACGGCTAATTGTTCACAATCTTTCTTTTCGGCATTTCTAATGCACAGCTGATTGTATTTTATGTTCATTTCTTCTCTCTTTCTCTGCAATCACTTACAGCTTAGACTCATACCATTCCTCCGCCGTTTTCTCAAATCCGACCGACTGGAACATGCGCTGGCTTTGTCCATTAAAAGAATAAATATTGGCTTTTACCCGCTCCATTCCCTTTTCTCTTGCAAGCTTCAGCATCTCCAGAACGCACCGTCTTCCAATATGCTGATTCTGGTATTCTTTACAGACAACGACAGCGATTTCACTATTCTCTCTCAGCGAAACATCTCCCACCAGCACGCCCTTATATTCTATATAATAGCAGTCACCGTGCGCGGTAAGATAATCATACATCCGATGCAACAGCTCCACATCATACGGCTTCTCCCGGTTGTCCACCTGCCTACACACGTCCAGATCCTGATACCACGGAAGAGAGGCCTCGTCATTCCTGTAATATGGGATCAGCCGGAGTTCATTGTCTATGATTCGTTCGGTCATTTTGGTTTGGCTCCTTGTTTTTTGATCTTAAAGTGCTGCAATTTCCTCTGTAATTTCACAGACACTCTTATTACTCGTATCAATTTTTACCGTATCAAGTACCTGATACATCTGAATTCGTGCAATGCTTTTGTCCATAATCTCTCCCGTACGAATCTTATTTGCGATGTCGGATAATAACCGCTTCCGCAAATTTGCTTCATCCACGATCAGCGAAATTTTAATCACTCTGCATTCTTCCGTGTCCAGCTTACTGACGATTTCATCAACAATACTCTGCTCATGCATCACCCAGCAGAAAATAACGTTTTCATAAGCGCTGCAATGCAGAAAGTTATTCAGCAGATAACAGATGTTGTCCATCACCATCTCTTTCGTCTCATCCGTCACCTGAAACGGATCGGCGTCCCAGCACCAGTCGCCGTCAAGAAAAACGCTGTTCGCCAGATCTTTTTTCAGCTGCTGACTTACCGTCGTCTTGCCAACGCCCATCGTTCCGCCGATCAAATATAATGTTTTCATTTTTCTCTCCCCATAACACGAATATCCGAAAAAATATCGTTTTCAAAAAGGATTTCAAATCCATCTGCCGGCTGAAATCTGCCATTCAGGATTTCTTTTCCATGGAAGGATATTTTTCTTACTTTGTTTTCCGCATCTTTCACTTCAATTTCACAGTAAGAAAGCAAATATGCACAGATCGCCGTCGCATGAGAAACCACGAGTGCTGTTTCTCCTTCTTCCATCTGTCCGACGATAGAATCGATCGCGGTTTTCATCCGCACCTTCACTTGATTTAACGATTCCCCGCCCGGATTGCGAAAATCGTGATCTTCATACTGTTTCAGCCAGAAATCCTCCCTGGCATCCCCGATCGTTCTTTCATGCAGCTCCTTCACAATGACCGGGTGATCTGCGATGAATTCAGCCGTTTCCATTGCTCTCCGATAAGGTGAAGAAAAGCATCTGTCCACATTTGAAAATATATTTCTTTTTGATACAGCAAGCGCTTTTCCCTCTTCCGATAGAGGAATCTGCTCATTCGGCATATCCCCTTTTTCCGGGATGGAATGCCTCATTAAAAATATTTTTTTCATTTCACTCTCCCCTGCTGTTATTCCTAAAGTTTTTTAATCAAAAACATCTCCATCGGCTTTTTTCCATATCCTTTTTCTGATGTTCCCCAGCGATAAAAAGCATGGTGCAAAACGGAGTATTATCCCAGAAAAGATTATATTGCAGCAATCAAATGTTTCCAGCGGACCTGCTCTTGTGGATATTCTTGATAAACTGATACGAATGGATGTTGTTGCAAAAGAAGCTCCTATTAACGATGAAAATGATGTGTCGCACGGACGGAAGCTTCCCACAGTTCCACCAGCGTTTCCATCCGCGGCATTCTCTCCTGTACTTCATATATTGTTATCTTACTCATCTTCCTTCCACAGCTTTCCTTCTTTATAATGTTTCCTGCAAAGCGCCACATAACTCTCGTTCGATCCAAGGAAAATCTGCGCGCCTTCCCGAACGATTTTTCCGTCTGCGTATCTCGTATTGCACTGCGCCCGTCTTCCGCACCAGCAGACCGTTGGGACTTCCTCGATGATGTCAGCGATTTCCATCAATCTTCTCGAACCCGGAAACAGATGTGTCTGGAAGTCCGCACGCAGACCGTAGCAGAGAACCGGAATCCCATAAAAATCCACGATGTCCGAAAGCGTATCAACTTCCTCCGGAGAAAGAAACTGCGCCTCGTCGATAAGAACCGCATCCACTTTCTTTCCGTGATACCGGTATTCCCCGCTGTCTGCACTCCAGGTCTCTGAAATTTCTTTTAAAAATTCATCCACATATTCCGCCGGTGCCTCCAGCCCGATGCGGGACTTGATTTCATGTTCTCCGTCGCGGTTGTCCGTCCGCGGCTTCAACAGGACAGCATACTGCCCGCGCTCCTCATAATTATAGCGAACCATCAAAATATTAGCAGATTTCGAACTGCCCATCGCGCCGTAGCGGAAATATAATTTTGCCATTGTTTTTCGTCCTTTTGTCTTTTCTTATTCTTTCAGTTCTTTCCGTAAAAACGACTCCTCATCAAGCCAAGTCTCTTAAAAATCATCGCCTTCTATTCCTTCCTCATTTTTCTTTGAATCACCCACCGAACCGCCAGCGTCACCGCAATCAGAACCGCCGCAATTACGCCATCCCGCAGAATCCCTGTATACCACGGTGCAGACCACGTCTCATACAAACCGGGGTGTGCTGTGTAGTCATAATACGTATAAACGCTCTTTCCAAGAAACACGCCAACGACACACCACAGAAAAATTCCGGAAATTTTATGGATTGTTTTCATTGCTCTGCCCCCATTTCTTCTCTATAACAGAAAACTACCGACAAACCTGCTTTTATCGATAGTTCTCTTACCTCTCAAGCACTCAATTTAAGCTTTCCACTCTACACCTGTGCTTTTTCTCCGTCTTTTCATACCCAATTCCCACAGCCAGTATTTTTCCTGTATACTTTTTCTGTTCTGCAAGCCGCGGCACAAATTTTAATGCATACTTCCTGTCTTTGATCTGCTGAATTGCTTCTTCCGGAGTGTGGTCTACTTTTAGTTCAAGAATAATTCCATCTGCGGTCAGATCATATGGATAGAAAATAAAATCCACATACCCAACTCCCGCCTTATCCTCACGCTCTACCCGGTAACTGTCACGCGCAGCCAGGTATACCAGATTGACAATGGCTGACAATTCTGTCTCATGGTTGTACGACAGCAGCGGAACTTCCGTATCGTGCACCAGTTCCAGAATTTTTTCCATCGTATGCGTATCTCCCGCCAGAGTCGCTTTCAGCATTTTCTCGGACTCTTTCGCCAGACGATATACATATCCCAGAGATTCATTCTTCATCAGCAGCTCATCAAACTTCTCCATCAATTCCCTGTTCGGAATAGACACTTTTCCATTCAAATAGCTTAAAAATCCATACACCACCATCGCAGAGTAAATTTCATCTCTCGTAGACAGGTTCATGGAAGTGGCCGCATATTCCTGTATTTTTGCCGAAACTGACTCTCCTGCTGCCATCAGTGCAAGGTCATCCCTGACGTCGGATACATTATTTCGAATGTAATAATAAATTTCATCATATGGACCTGAGCTGGTCCAGTAATTTGCCAGATTGTTAAACTGTAGTGCAAAAACAACGGAGCGTGGATTGTATACCCGCTCTCCCGATTTTGTATAATAACCGTTATACCAGTCTCGCAGACCTTTTCGCGTCACATTTTTTATTTTTCTCTGTTTTTCGCATTCTCTACAGTACCTTTCATACAAATCATCCACTTCGTCATCTGTAAATCCAAAGTATGTTCCGAACATTGGTGAATTTACCATCGTGAACTCCGCAAACATATTCAGTTCCGATCCGCTGGAATATTTCGCAATCGGCAAAATTCCCGTCATATACGATAAAATCACATAGGGACGGTCCTTCAGCAGATTACTTAAAAATGCCACATACTTTGCTTTATCCGCTTCTGTTATAAATCCCCTGTGAAAAATAAAATCCCATTCGTCCAGAACAAAAATAAATTTTTCGCCATGATACTGTTGAAAGATCTCTTCCAGAATATCTCCAATCGCATCTGTTTCACTGGTTTTTGCATCCGGATACGCTTCCCGCAGATCACTGATCAGAAGTTCTTCCACACGCTCGATATACTGTCGGTAAGATTCACAGTTTCTCGGCATTTTACTGAAATCAATCCGAATGACGTTATACTTGTTTTTGTATTTCTGGCAGTCATCCGCTTCTGAAATTTTAAGCCGGTCAAAAAGTTCACCTGAATCAATACCCTTCTGAAAAAACGAGCTGATCATATTGGCCGCAATTGTTTTTCCAAATCTGCGCGGCCTTGTGACGCAAAGATGGCGATTCCCTGCAGCCACATAGGGAAACAGTTCCTGCAGCAGCATTGTTTTATCCACAAAATACGGGCTGCGGCTCTCACTCTGATACAGGGTATACGGTGTCTGACTGTTTAAATAAGCTCCCATTCTGCGCCTCCTCTTTTCATACGTTCCATTATTTTTTATTATAACCGATCCCGCTCTGTTTTCCAATTAAAAAGGCAGAAGAAATGAAACCTTTTATCCCGTTTCCATTTCCTCTGCCTTTCTTACATTTCTTTCCTCTTCTGATTCCTCTTCTTCCGCAGGTTCTCTTTCTTCTGCCGGATTTCCCCCGCCTCCTGTTCGCTGCTGATGCGGATGGTTTTCACGACGAAGAGTTTTCCTTCATCCGAATGTTTCATGCGGGCTTTGCCTTTCAAATATCCGTGCTCCGGGCACCAGGCTACGCAGTAGTAGTTTTTCCCGCCGGCCGAAAACCAGCGTAAGCGTTTTCTTGCCGTTTTCCCGCAGATGCAGCAGTGCGTGCTGCAGACCTCGCGGTCGTGCATGGCTTCTTCTTTTGTGTCGAATTCGCGGGAGATGAATTTCGTGTAGCCATTATAGACGGCGTGGATCTCCTCTTTTTTCGATTTCGGGTTCTGATATACGTCGATCGAGTCGTACGCCAGCACAACATCCATATCGATGCGCGCAAAAATGTCGGCCGTATATTTTGCATCCGAAAGCGCCTGATGAAAATGCTCGTCCTTCGGGAGATGGAGGAAGTCGGCGGCGTACTCGAGCGCCCGGCGGCTCTTCATCGTTTCGTACTGGATCGCGAACAGTTTCTGTACATCGTAAAAATGAATCGGCCCGCGGATCAGCGACAGGAGGTTATAAAATTTCATGTTCCGCTGGAGCTCCGTCAGGTCTCCCGGTCCCCAGGTGCCGAACATGCACGCACCGCCGGAGAATGCAAAAAATTCCTGCACGGCCTGCGCAAATGGGATTCCGTTCTGCAGATCCTCTTCTGTCAGTCCGACGACCTCGCGCGTCCGGTGATGGAGATGCTGGTAGACCACCGGTTTTACAATCCGGTGAAACGTTCCCACCACATTCCGCTCACCATCCATCTTCACCGCGCCGATCTCAATAATCTCAAATGGCAGCTTCGGGTTCTCTTTTCCTTTTCCATAGGGACACTGGTTCCATTCCAGGTCAAAAATCACATAGTCCATTGTATTGTCAATCCTTCATTCTGTGTCGTCTGTCCCTATTATAAATGATTTTGATATAATGAGCAACTATCTGGCAATTCCATTCTCTGCCCATTCTGGCAATTTTCTTCCTGTGCATTACATTTCCCATTCATTTCATCCTGTTCTCTTTCAAACTTAACGCTTCTTTTATTGAAATCCCAGGGTAAATCCGATATAATATTTTTAACTCCGGCCTTCGTTTTTACTCAAAAAAATCACCTGAAAAAGCCGGAAATATTACGAATTTAGATGAGCATCCGATATGAAAACAAAATTAACGCAAAAACAGATTCGATTTCAGGCGCTTCTGCTGTTTTTTATTACATTTTTTCTTGTCGAGCTCTGCGCCGGTTTTCTGTATCAGAATCAGTTAAAGGAAGCAAAGCTGAAAGCTGACTATACCGCACAGACGACCATCGGCCGCGTGAAATCGCAGTTAAACCATTATCTTGCCGAATCCAATCTGATGAAACACATGATTGAAGCCGGTTATACCGTCAATGACGAAGAGTTTTCCGTCCTCTCCTCGCTGATGCAGGACGACCAGAATGTCATCAAAGCACATGAGCTTGCAAAGGACGGCATTGTCACACTGATTTATCCGATGCGTGGAAACGAAGCCGCTCTCGGACTCAATACGCTCGAAAATCCTGCCAGACGGCAGGAGGCCACTCTTGCCAAAGAGAGCGGTGAGTACACCATCGCAGGACCATTTGAACTGCAGCAGGGCGGCATCGGCGCACTGCTTTTTGACCCGATCTACACAACCGATGACAGTGGAAACAAGACCTTCTGGGGCTTTTCGCTTCTCGTTCTCGACTGGGAATCCTTTCTGGATGAAATCGAACTGAATACGCTGGAAGAAGCCGGCTATACCTACGAAATCTGGAAAATTTCTCCGGCCACCGGCGAACACGTTTCCATCGCACACTCCGGTAATTCCCGGCGTTCCGATGCCATGGAAGTTCTCTGCACCGTGCCGAACGACACCTGGCATTTTGAAATTGTACCGAAAAACGGCTGGCTCAGTCTGCTGCAGGTTTTTGTTTTCTTTGCACTCGGGCTCATCCTTTCCCTGCTTGCCTCTATTGGTTTTCTGCAGTTCCAGATGCGCCGCTATAAAGACGAGATTCACGCAGCAGAACTGGAAAAAGCCGTACAGGAAGCACAGTCTGCCAACGAAGCAAAAACACGTTTTCTGTTCAACATGAGCCACGACATCCGAACCCCGATGAATGCCATCATCGGTTTCTCGGATCTGCTGGAAAAGCACATCGACGAGAAGGACCGCGCGGTCGACTACATTGCAAAAATCAAGTCCTCCAGCAGTTTTCTGCTCTCCCTGATCAACTACGTGCTTGAGATGGCGCGCATTGAGAGCGGTAAAGCCTCGCTGAAAATCGAGCTCGGCAGCTACAGCGAGCTGATCAATTCCCTGAATGCAGTGTTTGAGCCTTCGTTAAAAAGCAAAAATCTTTCCTATCTCTGTTACAACACGGTGGAACACGATGCCATCCTCTGCGACCGGACAAAAATACGGGAGATTCTGCTGAATATCATCAGCAACTCCATCAAGTATACGCCGGAGGGCGGAAAAATTTCCGTAAAAATCGAAGAGACACCGGCACCAAGGAAGGGCTTTGCCTCCTACCGCATCACCGTGAAGGACAACGGCATCGGCATGAGCAAAGAGTATCTGCCGCATATTTTTGAAGAATTTACAAGAGAACATTCCTCCACCGAAAGCCACATCACCGGAACCGGCCTCGGCCTTCCGATCGTAAAATCCCTCGTGAATCTGATGGGCGGAACGATCGATGTGGAAAGCGAACTCGGTGCCGGAACAATAACTACGATCTGCCTCACGTTTGAACTTCCGACCGAAGAACAGCTTGCGGCTCACCAGCATAAAGACGAGATTCTCGAGCAGTCCCTGCAGACGCTTTCCGAAAAACGCGTGCTGCTTGCCGAGGATAATGACCTGAATGCAGAAATTGTACTCACCGTTCTGGAAGAAAACGGCATTCACGCCGAGCACGTAAAAGACGGCGCCCTCTGCTTAAAAGCAGTCCAGAACGCACCAGAAGATTATTACAATGTTATTCTGATGGATATTCAGATGCCGAACATGAACGGCTATCAGGCCGCAGAAGCGATCCGTGCACTCCCGGGAAAACGCGGGGAAATCCCGATTGTCGCCATGACGGCAAACGCGTTTGAAGAGGACCGCCGAAAAGCACTGGAATCCGGCATGAACGCCCATATCGCGAAACCCGTTGACGTTTCGGTTCTTCTCGAAACACTTTCCAGGTTTTCATGACCTTTACAGATCCCGATGCACCGCGCCTCTTCTATGGAATTTTAACTTCCATCGACGATCAGAAACCCAAAAACAAATAATATGCATGAAAAAAGGAGCGTTCCCGTAAAGAGAACAGCTCCTTTTTTCATGCGCCGCAGCGGACGCTTTTATTTCTCGTTTTTCAGCAGCTCCAGGTTTTTGGAGATCAGCTCGCATCTCTGTTTTACGCAGTCCGGGGATCTGTGCGGATCCTGCGGTGTGTTGAACAGATAGTCCTCGAGTTTGTCGATTGTGGTGGTTGCTACATGCATTCTTGTATCGCAGGATGCATAGTAGATGTAAACCTCTCCGTTCTCACGCGCAATCGCGCCGTTTGTAAATACAACGTTGGAAACGTCTCCGACTCTCTCTTTTCCAAGCGGAACCAGGAATACACCGGACGGCTCTGCAATGACTTTGGACGGATCGTTCAGATCGGTACCGAAGACATACAGAACGTAGCGAAGGCCTGCTGCTGTATTTCTTACACCGTGTGCAATGTTGATCCAGCATTTCTTACCGCGGATCGGCACTGCTCCGGCACCGTTTTTGGACTCGGTCAGGGTATGATAAATACGTTTGCTGATGATCTTCTCCTCGTCGATGACAGCGTGTGTGATATCATCGCAGAGTCCGAAGCCGATTCCTCCGCCGCTTCCGGTCTCAATGAAACCATCCATCGGACGGGTGTAGAAGGCATATTTTCCGTCTACGAACTCCGGATGCAGAACAACGTTTCTCTGCTGCGGAGAACGTAAGGTTTTCAGGTTGTCCAGACGCTCCCAGGTCTTCAGGTCTTTCGTTCTTACGATACCAGCCTCAGCAACAGCCGCGGACAGATCCGGATCGTTTTTGTCCTTGCTCTCAGAGCAGAACACTCCGTAAATCCAGCCGTCCTCGTGCTGGGTCAGACGCATGTCATAAACGTTGGTTTCCTCTGCGCAGGTATCCGGCAGCACAACCGGGTAATCCCAGAAATGGAAGCCGTCGATACCAGTATCACTCTCTGCAACAGCAAAGAAAGATTTTCTGTCATTGCCCTCCACGCGGACAACGAGATAATACTTTCCATTCAAATAAATCGCGCCGGAGTTCATCACAGCGTTGATGCCGAGACGCTCCATAAAGTACGGATTCGTCTCCTCATCCAGATCATATCTCCAGTGAACCGGAGCGAACTCTCTTGTCAGCACCGGATACTCATAGCGGTCATAAATACCGTTGTAAAAATCTGCTTTTGTGTTCTTTCTTGCCACAAGGCGGTCTACCTTGGCTTTTTCCACATAATACTGTTTATTCAGCATCTTTTAACCTCCCAATTACTTCCATACACATCCGTCCATTGTGATACGGGCATTTCCACGGTTCTACAATCGGCTCATGGATCGGGCTTCCGTCTGCATTCACGCACCAGAACCACTCAGACCCCTCTCGTTTATCGATCACATATTCCTTGATGTAGCCCCAGATGTCTTTTGCCGCATCGAGATACTTTGTTTCCTCCGGTTTTTTCTGCCATGCATTTAAAAATCCAACGACAGCTTCTGCCTGTACCCACCAGACTCTTGTGGTATCATCCACACCGCGCTCGCACTCATTCATCAGCGAATGATTTTTGTATGCCGTATTGTAGATATTTTCCGCAATCTCTCCGGTGATCGGCAGCAGTTTTTCCCGGTAAGCCGGATCGCCGAGCACTTCTGTACCCCGGTCGATCAGCCAGGAAGTCTCGATATCATGGCCATAAGAATACAGATCAATCAGCGTATTCCATGTCCGGTCGAAAAATACTTCCTGACGGCCTTTTTCCTTGTTGTATACTTTATCCGCGAAGAGATCCATCATAAAGCGGAGACGGTCACCGGTAAACGGATCCTTTGTCACGCGGTACAGCTCGGTATATGCTTCGAAAACATGCAGCAGCGTATTCATGGTCTTCTCTGCCATGACGCCGTTCTCCGAGAGCTTTTCATTGCTCTCCGGCTTGAAATCGCGGGTAAATGCCTCGAGATAACCGTACTCGTCGGTGCAGTGTGTCTCGATGATCTGCTGCAGCGATTTTGCCAGCTCCAGCGCCTCGGTGTCGCCCGTCGCATCAAAATACGTAGACAGCGCATAAATTGCAAATGCCTGATTGTACGTATGCTTTGTCGTATCGAGCGGCTTTCCGTCGTAGGTGACAGACCAGAACACGCCACCGTACTCGCGGTCCACACACGCCTGTTTCATAAAGCGGTACGCATGCTCCGCATCGGCGCGCAGCTTCTCGTCCTTTAAGGTCAGGTACGCATTCGAGAAAAACCAGAGAATTCTGCTGTTTAAGATGCAGCCCTTCTCATACGTTTTCTGCACGTTCAGATCAAAGTCCTGATAGCCGTAAAATCCGCCGTATTCCTCATCTCTTAAGCCCTCCCAGAACGGAACGATCCGTCCAGTAAGCTCCTGCTTTACTTCCTTTGCCAAAGACTGCATCTTTTCTTTCCTTCTTTCTTATCTTCTTCCGATTTCGGTGTCAGACTCGCGTACGACACTGTTTTTCTTGATATAATCTACAATCAGATCTACGGTTGTGAATGCCAGTCCTACATACGTATCGGCTGCGCCGTAGTAGATCGCGATCTTTCCGGTCTCTGCATCGTGAATGGTTGCGCACGGGAAGGTTACGTTCGGAACGAAGCCTCTCTCCTCATACCACTCTTCCGGTGTCAGAAGGAAGTTCTGGCAGCGGTATTTTACGATGGACGGATTCTCTTTGTCGAGGATTGCGCCGCCGATGCTGTATACATAGCCATTGCAGGTGCCGCTTACGCCGTGGTAGAACAGCAGCCATCCTTCGTTGGTCTCAATCGGAGCTGCGCCGCCGCCGATCTTTAAGGACTCCCACCACTCCGGGCTCTTGCTCATGACGTGGCGGTGTTTGCCCCAGTACAGCATATCCGGGCTCTCGGACAGGAAGATGTCACCGAACGGTGTGTGGCCGCTGTCGCTTGGACGGGACAGCATCACGAAGTTGCCGTTGATTTTTCTCGGGAAGAGAACGGCATTTCTGTTGAATGGAAGGAATGGATTCTCCACACGTACGAAGGTTTCAAAATCTTTTGTTTTTGCCATTCCGATGGCTGCACCGTAGAAGTCCTGGCACCAGATGATGTAGTAGGTATCTTCTACTTTTACAAGACGCGGGTCATATGCGTAAACCGGCATGAACGGTTTGCCTTCTTCGTCAACGAACTGGATTTTGTTCTCATCGAAATTCCAGTGGATCGCATCTTTGCTTCTTCCAAGGTAGATGTACGGGATTCCGTTTGTCTGCTCACCACGGAATACTCCGATGAACTCGTCGCCGTACGGCATAACGGCGCTGTTGAAGATTCTTGCTACTTCCTTCACCGGATTTCTTCCGATGATCGGATTCTCGCCGTATCTCCATACCGGTGCACCGGAAAATTCAGCCGGGCCTTCCTGCCATGGCATATTTTTGACAGCATCTCCAATAATTTTAACTTCGCTCATTTTTTGAAACCTCCATGAAAAATATTGTTTATGAGTTGTACTTTGTTTTTTTAAGTTTCTGTTAGTGGACAGAATCTTGTTTTTTAATTCTTTTTTCTCCGAACCGCCGTGTTTTATCACCCTCACGCCCAGTCCTTTAGCTTAATTTTAACATAGATGATTAATTTTTCAACTGGAAATTACTTAAAAAATAAGTTCCGTTAGATACTGTCAATTTTTAAGTGACTTTGTTGTGTAATATGTACAAAAACGGGGCATTTCAAAATGCCCCGTTTCTTAATTTATAATTCAGTTATAAAAATCAAAGCTTTACGCTCTCTTTCGGCACCAGCTGTCCAGAGACAATTTCCATATTTTTGCCGGATGCCGCGCCGCGGATCTGCTTCAGCGCTTTTTCGAGCGCTACTTTTACCATCGCCTTCGTATTGATCTCATACGAAGTGATCTTGAGATCCGGGAAACCCGGATACAGGTAATTGTCGAAGCCGACAACGGAAACGTCCTCCGGCACGGAGATGCCGCGTTTTTCCAGCTCGAGCATCAGAAGGCCGGCGGTCAGGTCGCAGTTGCAGACGAACGCTTCCGGCATCTGTTCCGGGAGATGAATTTCGATCTGGCCCCGCTCATCACGGTCCTCCAGAATCCATTCCGCCGGTGTCACATCGCGGTGTTCCAGAACAGCCTTGGAAAAACCGCAGTACCGATCCATGATACTGCTGGAAAAATGAATCGAACCGACAAAAGCCAGCTTTGTAAGGCCATGCTCATACAGGTATTCCGTCATCAGATACATTCCGTGAAAGTTATCTGCGATCACGGCATCTTTTGCCAGCTCATTGTCGTAGAAATCCAGAAATACGATCGGAAGATCCACGTTTTTCTTCAGATAGTGGATGTAATCGCGGCTCGTGTCTCCCATCAGGATCAGCGCATCGACGGTCTGCTCCTTGGCGATGCACGGCACGATCATCTCATCTTCCATCTCCTGTTTCAGGATCTCCACGGTCACCATACAGCTCTTTTCCGTCGCCGCCAGTGCCATCTCCTGATACATTTTCCAGTAAAATGTCGTATACTCTGCCAGATACCGTTCCGGAATCACCACTCCGATGCAGCGCAGGCTTTTTCCCTGTGTATTTCTCGCTCCGCTTCCCGGCTGGCGGTATCCCATTTCCTTTGCAATTTCCAGAATCCGGGCGCGCATCTCATCGCTGACCCCTTTCTGTCCTGTAATCGCGTTATGCACGGTGACGGCGCTGACGCCCGCCACCTTTGCAATATCTGCCAATCTTACTTTTGCCATATATGTTACTCCTTAGTCCACTGCGATAAAGTGATACAGTCTGCTGACGAAATCGCCCCAGAAATCTTTCATGCGGAATCCGGCATTCATCAGCATCTCGCCGCTGTAAACCTCGTCGGTTCCTTCCAGACGGTATTTTTTCGCCGGATCGAAGCCGCGCAGGCGTACCTTGCGGGACGGCATATTTACCTGTGCCAGCACCTGTACGTAAGTTACAAGCACTTCGTTTTTATCCTCAGAAGCTACTGCCCAACAGTCGGATCTGTGGTTTTCACGGTAGGAAAGAATACGATAATACTCTCCATCGCGGATCAGTTCATGATATTTGTGATACATCGCGGTCTGCTCCGGAATCAGTTTTCTCTCCTCCTCCGGCAGCTTTGTGATATCGAGCTCATAGCCAAATGTTCCAGCCAGTGCCACATGGCCTCTCGTTGTGAATGGAGTCACACGGCCGACGGTGTGGTTCGGGCATACGCTGACGTGTGCACCCATTGAGCAGAGCGGGTAAATGAGGGCTGTTCCCTCCTGGATTTCCAGACGCTCAATCGCATCGGTGTCGTCGGAGCACCAGATCTGCGGGCTGTAGTAAAGCATTCCAGGATCGAAACGTGCACCGCCGCCGGAGCAGTTCTCCAGAAGCAGATCCGGGAACTCCTGTACCAGACGCTCCTGCATCGCATACATACCGAGCACGTAGCGGTGGAACAGCTCCTGCTGGGAATCTTTGTCCAGGTAGGTGCTTCCCAGGTCGCTTAACTGGCGGTTCATATCCCATTTCACGTATTTGATGTTTGCACTGCGCAGGATTTTTGCCACACATTCATACGCATAATCCTGCACTTCCGGGCGGGAGAGATCCAGCACGTACTGGCAGCGGATCTCAGTCGCTTCTCTTCCCGGAATCTGAATCGCCCATTCCGGGTGCTCTCTGTAGAGATCAGAGTCCGGGGAGATCATCTCCGGCTCGAACCAGATACCGAATTCAAGACCGATTTCATTCACTTTGTCAACCAGATTTTTCAGGCCGCCTTTGATCTTCTCTTCGTTGACAACCCAGTCACCGAGGGAAGAATCGTCTTTATTTCGTTTTCCGAACCAGCCGTCATCCATAACAAGCATCTCGATGCCGTCTTTTTTTGCCTCTCTTGCGATATCGAGGAGTTTATCGGTATCAAAATCAAAGTAAGTTGCTTCCCAGTTGTTAATCAGAATCGGGCGTTTTTTGTGGTTGTACGGGCTGCGGATCATATGTCTGCGATAAAATGCATGGTAGGAACGCGTCATTTTGCCAAGTCCCTCGGCAGAGTAGACCATAACAACCTCCGGCGCCTGGAATTCATCGCCGGCTTTTAAATTCCAGCAGAACTCCTCCTGGTTGATACCCATGACCATACGAACGGTATCAAACTGGCATCTTTCCACCTGTCCGATAAAGTTGCCGGAATATACGAAGTGCATTGCGTAAACCTCGCCGCGCTCCTGATCCGTTCCCGGTGTTACCATTGCCACGAACGGATGCTCCTGATGGCTGGACTCGCCTCTTCCGGAGGAAACGAGCTGTTTTCCGTAACGGAGCGCACCCTGCTGGATGTGGCGTTCTCTTCCCCAGGATCCATGAAGAGAAAGCATCTCAAAGTCTTCGTTGTCCATATCGAGGCAGGCACTGTAGATTTTCTCTACCTTCAGCGCTTCACTGCCTTCATTTTTCACGCGGACACTTCGGGTGATAACGTTTTCTTTTGTAAAAACAGAGTAGGAAAGGACAACAACAAGATCAAGAACAGGATCTTTGCAGGTGATTTCCAGAGTTTCTACTTCGTCCTCGGTTCCAAAAGAAGCCGGAAGACCGGTCAGCGGGCGTTTTCCTTTGAAAATTTCATGGGAATCAAAGAAAATCTCACATCCCATACGGCCCTGTGCATTTCTTATATTCAGACAGCTCTCACGGTAATCGCCGACTCCTCCGGTCGGGTATTCCATTGGAAAACGGTCGAGGAACGAAGATTTCTCTCTCTTATTGACGGACGGGG
>OGPV01000626.1_pt1 | contig 26956 bp, 30 predicted proteins | sample 1553001 | NCBI WGS metagenome assembly OGPV01 (sample SAMEA2580268, study PRJEB22360) | human gut metagenome | biome: human gut; feature: human-associated habitat; material: faeces | place: Denmark | collected 2008/2010
GGGGGCGCAACCATGAGAGATTTTATCGAGCTTTTAAAGGCTTTCGGGCTTTTTGTGTCGTGCCTGATTATTGGGTATGGCGGACTGTTTTTATTTTTTTATTAAATAGCTAATATTAAGGAATTTTAAGCCGGTTCGATTCCGGCTATTAGCTTTATATATAAGGCTTTTCGGGTCTTATATTAATCAATTTAATTATTTTATTTATAGGTGCTTTATACGGCTTTACGGCTGTATATATCGCACTCCGTCCGCGCGTCCGGTAAATAATCGCGCCAAGAGGTCTTATAAATGCCTTTATATTTATATCAGGCTCAAGAGGCGCAACGCCTGAACAAATAATTGTGCGCCCTTTATAGGTGATTTACGTTACCACCTAATAAAAACAGATTAACGCACGACAGACCGCGAAAAGGTCAAAAGCAACTATAAACCATGCACGAATAGAAAAGAGGGTTAATGAATGGATAACGAACTAAAAAGTCTTGACGCTGTAGAAATGGAAATAAAAGCACGCTACAATGGAAAATATACGAGCGCGCCGGAATATCAGGCAAGCGAGCGCGCCACACGCAAAGCGATAACAGATATTTTTAGAGCTGTCGCAGAGTCGGGCGCGTGTGACGATGTTTTGTCACTCATCGGTGGCAAGGAATATAGGCGGACGGCTTTTATTAATTTTCTCAATCACAAGAATTACATAAGCCCAATTATAAAGGCTTGTTATAGTTAGGGGGGTGTATTATGTCTAAATACAAGTACTTAGGCAAAAGGGAAATATATAAGCGTGTTCAGGCGCTAGGCTACGAAATGCCGAAAATAAACGATTTTAGTTATATCAAGTACGATTGTATAGAGTGGATGGAGTCACACGAGTTAAAAATAACAGTTCAAAGGTCTGGCGAATGGTTGCGAGTTGTAGAAAAGCGCGCGCACGTTCACCCGGTCACATTGTTTTGTGACTATCAAGGCGGGAAATATATTACTTGTTATCATTAGGGATATTTTATATCCCTTTTTGTTGTGTCCAAAAAATCAAGCGTGCAGCCGTTGGAGCTGTCGCAAGTTATCCGGCTATGTATCCGGGGCATATGTACATTGACAAATTAACAAAAATATTCTATGATTTTATGATATACACATTTAAAGCCGTGTATTTGACGTTTTAAGGGCTTTTGAGCGTGTTAGCGCGGATTTTATCGAGTATGCTAAAATAAGCCGTAAAATGAGCCGTTTACAATGCTTTATAATATTGCTGTAGAGCTTCAAGCCGTCAAGCCGTGGCGGGTGTGACATGTCACAAGCCAGGCGCGCCAATTCATGGAAAATGTTTGAATTTTCAGAAAACTTCACTCAATTAAAGTGCGGTGCGAGTTCTTTACAAGTTCTCGACAAGTTTTCGCAAAATTTCGCAAACGGATTTTTGAAATTGGGAAAGTCAAAGGTACGGGGGCACTTAATTCATCCTAAAATTTTTAGGATTTTGAATTTTGAATTGCCAAAAAATAAATGCTCTTGGCACTGTAGTCACTCTCTCCTAGTTTTTCAATCAATTTCTGCCGTGTCATTTCCGGATTAGTCCGGTGTATGTATTCTAATAGTCTGTCTATTTTATCCATATTTCTGCTCCAATAAATTAAATATTTTGTCAGCCGTGTATACAATATTTCGCCCATACAGGCTCATAAAGTCTGCGATTATTTCTTCTGTCTCTATGTCGATGTCACAGCCGTATGAAAATGAGTACACATGCACCAGCTCGTGGCATAGTATTTTGTCAGCCATGTAATCAGACACATTATCAGCTATCGTCACTGTCTTGGTTGTGTTGTCTGTCACTCCTAAACTTATTGTTCCGTCAGACCGCCTTAATTCGCTTGATGTGGGCTTTTTAAATTGTATGTGCCACAATATATCATTAACTCTTATATCCATGCTTATACCCTCTAAAAACGGCTATGAGCATTACTACCCATAGCCTTAATAATTACAGTTTTGACGCAAGATTGCTCATTTTGGTGCGCAAAAGGTTGCGTTCATCGGGTGTCATGTCATTTAAAAGCTCCGATATATCTCCGCTCAATTCACGGATATACATGTCAAGAGCTTTCATTTTATGCTCTTTGTCCTCTGTAGAAGCTCCTTTGTGCATTTCCTTTGTCTCGGTATAATGTCTCTTTGCTCTGTCATAATTGCTTTCACTCACATGTGGTGCAATCGGTTCAGAGTAGTACATCTTACCTTGGCTCTTATCCATGTCACGCATATACTCCATGTCGTTGTAGTTTACCGGCATATGATAATATGGTGGCTCGGTGTATCTCCTGTAATCGTCTTTTGAATTTTCCATAGCTTCAACAATCAGATACTCCTTGTCAAATTCTACGATATTCTTAACAATCTCGGTAAAATCTTTTAAATCGTCAAGGTTTTGTCCCTCAAAATTGTCAATTCCAATTCCGTCAACTTTAGCCTTGACACATTCCATTATCTGTTTAGCCCATTTATGCATATCATCAAGCCTCCCTTACTGCGATTAAGTTGCTATTTTGTACTTCAATAGCCTGTGTCGATGTATTCTGCACCGCTACAGTACTGCAACAGCCACAAGGTACATCCACGTATGCCTGAGCCGAAACGTTAAATAAATTTTGTACTGCTGCCGGTGTTACAATCATTCGTGTTGACTGTAAAGGCTCTCCGTCTACTGCAATGGCAAGTGAAATAGCTCCAACTGTACCACCTGTAGGTATCTGAATGTTTCCACTATAAGATACTAAAAATCTAGCTTTGCACTGATTAGTAATACCTCTCAGCTTGACAATTCCACTTCCCTGTCTGTGGACGATACATTTAGTTCCGCATACTGGTGTTTCTGTAAATGCCACATCTTCTCCGGCGACAACTGTTTGTAATGCAATTCCTGTTATTTCCATTATCTTTACCTCTCTTTCACAAAAATAAGGGCAAACATTACAGTCTGCCCTTTATCTTTCCGACATTTGTGTCGGTAACATCAAGTAATACTGCTTAGCAGACATAATCGAGTTAAACTCAATTAAGATACTCAATTATTCATTTTTGCGTAGCTGCTACTTTTAGCAGCTACTTTTAGCAGCCACAGCCGGTATTGCAACCACAGCCATATGCATAACCATAAAGGTTAGAAGCCGGGAAAGATGGAACCGGTGTAGGCCTTACTGCGTCAATAATCTGATTTGTCTGCGCTGCCATTGTAGTAGTCAGAAGTGCGTTCTGTCTATCCTGTGAAGCTGCTCTTCTCAAATCGTTATTCTCTGCCTGTAAGGTTGCAATCTTGTCATTTGTCAGGAAGTCAAGAATAGCTCTTGTTCCTGCCTGCTGGCTGTCAATAATATCTCTTGTATTATTGTTCATTGTGTTCTGCAAAGCGCAAGTGTTAGTAGCCATGTTGTAGTTTACGCCTTGGATAGCTTCCCTTGTCTCACAGCAACAGTTAGCAAGCTGTGACTGTAAAGCGTTGGTGTTCTGCATATTAGCAACTGTGTCAGCGTTTACTGCCTGTTGTATGCCATATCCAGTCTGCATGATATTTGTGTTAATACCATTAAAGCCTGTGAGCATACTGTTGTTCATGGCATAAAAGCCGTCACAAAGTCCGTTAGAAATGCCGTCTAACTTGCTGACAACTGCCTGATTGTCAAAACCTCTCTGAATTTCACTGCCGACGCCACCATTAGCGCCGCCAAAACCACCAAAGCCGTTACCCCAGCCCCCAAATATCGCAAATACTACGATAAGGAACCAAAGCCATGAGCCGTCATTCCAGTTATTTCCGTTGTTTCCGTCCAAATTCGCCACAATAGGTACGCTTGGACAATTTCCTGTGTTGAACATCTGTTTTACCTCCAAAATTTATTTCATAAAGAGCCGTGCGCACGTTCTCTCATATGCTATATTCCAAAATTACCTTTAATCTGCTTCATTACATCATCAGGATTAATGCCTTTTTCCTTGCACAAGTTTCTTGCCATTTGCTCAATTCCTTTGCTGTTTCCGCTTTGAGCCATGCTCATTGCATTCTTAATCATTGGATTTCCCATTACGCGGTTATTGCTCATTATCTGTTGCATTATTCCCATTACATTCATGCTTTTTCACTCTCCTTACTTTGTGTTCGTGGAGTTTTTCTTTGCGTTCCTAAAGATAATTGCTCAATTTTCTCTGATAGTTCGTTGAGCTTTGCCATAATACCCTCTGTGGCTTTCTCTGATAGGTCAAATTCAAGTTTTTCCGTGTCACCTGATAAAATATCTGTCTTATCATTTAAAACCGGCTTAAAAGTCAATGTGCGTATTGTTCCGTCAGTATTCCAGCTCTTAGCATATATCTCTGTTAAATCCTGTTTTGGGAAAAATGCTACACTGCCATCCATTGGCACCTCGTTGGGATTGATAGTCTCAACCGCCTGTACTACTCTGCCACTTATTCCTTGTGTCGGCTCAGGCTGTTGGTATCTCTGATAGTTCGCCATTGGATTGTACTGATACGCTCCATAATTAGGTGTATAATTCATCATTGGTTGCTGATACGGCATGTTCATCTTTGTTTTCCTCCAAAACCTCTTCGATTGCTTTAATGACAAGGGACAATGTCATTAGGTCGATTTTCTGTAACTCGCTTTTAGCAAATATTTGTTCTCTTACTTCATCGTCAAACATAACATCATCTCCTTATGCCTAAATTGTGGCATAAAAAAAGAGAAGAGCATTTCCATGTTCTTCTCATATTTGTGTCATATAATGGCTTTTCTATATACAATTTTTACTACACACTTTTTGGGGTGGTTACTACACAGTTACTACACACTTTTCGCATTAAAATGCATTAAAATACATAGAATTTTATATTTTTTACGATTTTACGAAAGCTCCGCAGACCCTTTGTTTTCCTAGGATTGCGCCGTTATTTACGAAATCGTATGGCACTCCTTGATATACGTAATAATTAAGCCAGTTGGAATAAAGTATATTGCCGTGCGACCGCCACTGTAAAAGCGGCTTTTGTGTATCATCATTATCCGGATAGTAGTTCACCGGCATATCTATATCAAGCCCCTTTTTCTTATCCCTCTCGTACTCATTGTGAAGAGTATATCTGTCATACTCAGGATGTCCCATCACAAAAATCTTTTTACCGTCCTGATCCATCAGAAGGAATACTCCGGCATCATCCGACTCCGCAAGTATGGTAAGCTCCTGATGCTTTAATATATCCTCCTTTAAGACCTCGGTATGCCTTGAGTGTGGTGCGTAAAACACGTCATCGAAGCCTCTGACAAGTGGGACCTTTCTGTTCTTTACGTGGTGCGCATACACACCAAACTTCTTCTTTGGAAGCACACGCTTTGGTATGCCGTAGTGATAATACAATCCTGCCTGTGCACCCCAGCACAGATGAAGTGTGGAGAAAGCATGTGTCTTGCTCCACTCCATTATACTGCATATCTCATCCCAGTAGTCTACCTCCTCGTATTCCATAAGCTCAACCGGTGCCCCTGTGATTATCATGCCGTCAAAGTATCTGTCCTTTATATCGTCAAAGGTCTCGTAAAATTTGTTCAGATGACTGAGTGATGTGTGAGTGGCCTCGTGAGTAGATGTGGTCACAAACGTTACATTGACCTGTATAGGGGTATTTGACAGCGAGCGCAGTATCTGAAGCTCTGTGTCCTCCTTTAATGGCATGAGATTTACAATCGCAATCTCCAGCTGTCTGATGTTCTGATGTGATGCCCTGTTTTCGTCCATCACAAATATATTTTCTCTCTCAAGTATTTCCTTTACAGGTAAATCATTTTGTGTCTTTATAGGCATTTTATAACCTCTTTTCTAATGCCCAAACATCTCTATAAATGTATCCTCCGAGATGATAGGTATTCCTAATTCTTTTGCTTTTTTATTTTTTGATGAAGTAGATTCAGTGTCGTTGTTTACCAGATAGTCTGTCTTTTTTGACACGCTTCCTGTCACCTTACCGCCCTGTGACTCCACATAGGCCTTAAACTCGCTTCTGTTGGCGAAATCATGCACATCGCCTGTGATGACAAAGGTCTTGCCGTTTAAGCTGCCCTCTGACATATCCTTTATATCGACCTGTTCTATGTCAAGCTCCTTAATCAGTGCTTCAAACATCGCGCTATTTTTGGGATTTGCATACCATTCAAGTATGGAGCCTGATTTTTCCTGGCCTATACCGTCTATATCCACAAAATCTGTGGCATTTCTCATTCTGTCCGCGAAGCCATCAAAACCTATTGCGTTGACAATCTTCTTGCCTGCATCGGTACCTATAAGAGGTATACAGAGTGCAAATATCAGATTGACCGGGTGGACATGTCTGCTTTTTTCGATGGCAGTCTGCATATTCATGCATGATTTTTCTCCAAAGCCCTCCATGCTGCTTATCTTATCAAAATGCTCTGGCAGATGGTATATGTCAGGAAACTGTTTTATGAATCCCTCATTTATAAATTTTAGCATTGTCTGTACCGAAAGTCCATCTATATCCATTCCGCTTTTGCTGACAAATCTTGAAAACTTTTTGACATTCTTGGCTGTACAGTCAGGGTTTGTACAATGCAGCGTCTTCACACCGCTGTTTTTACTTACAAATATGCGTGTCGGATGATGACACACCGGACATTCCTTCGGTATCTCAACTGCTCCCACCGCATCCTTTACAGCTATGCATTTCGGAATAATCTTATTGGCTTTTATGACAGAAAGCGTACATTCTTTTCCCACTCCAAGCCTTTCTATCTCAGTCAGATTGCAAAGTGAGGCTCTCGAAACCGTCGTTCCCTCTATCTGCACCGGCTCAAAAACAGCCACCGGCGATATTGTCGAAACCGCACACGACCACTCAATATAGCGAAGCCTCGTATCTACTGCCTCATCCTGCCACTTGAAAGCAAAGCCGGCTCTCGTAGCATGATGTCCCGTGATGCTCCCACCTGCAGCGTAGGCAGTGTCATCATAGCATATGACAAGTCCGTCCACAGGCACATCCATCCTGCCACTCTCGACATCCCTTGTCCAGCGTTTTACAGCCTCCTCAAGGCGTGCCGCATCTGTTGCCTCCCTTTTGACAACATTGAATTTCATATCACTAAGATAGCTCATTCTATCACCCCATGATATGATATCATCATCTATATGCACGAGTGTAAACGCATAAAACACTACATGTCTGCGCTTCACTTCTTCCACATCATCGAGATTTAATGTACCGGAGGCAAGGTTTCTTGGATTGGCATATTTCTCATCATCGTCCTCGATTGTATCATTTAACAGCTTAAAATCAGTGTAGGAAATTGTCGCTTCCCCTCTTACAACCATATGTCCATTGTATGGTATCTCCTTTGGAAAGCCGCTTATGGCATCCTGCAAAAATGTGATGTTACTTCCTACAGTTCCATTTCCTCTCGTCAGTATTTTCACAAGCCTGCCACCGTCATATGTGAGCACGAGTGTCAGTCCGTCAAGCTTCCATGAAAGCCAGATTGGCATATCACCTGCCCATTTCTTAAGCTCCTCAATACTCTTTGTCTTGGCAAGTGAAAGTGCCGGATACTCATGCGGCTCACGATTTCCAGCCTCTGCCTCATAGCCTGCATTCTGTGTCGGACTGTCCTGACGGATATATCCTGTCTCTTTTTCAAGCTGTGTAAGCTCATCAAACATTGCATCCCACTCGTAGTTTGGCATGATTTCATCTGCACCGTTGTAGTAAGCCCTGGACGCGCGGTTAAGACTTTCAACAAGCTCATCTATCTTATCTTTTATTTTATTATTCTCCATGCTGTAATAATCCCCTGTCTGCTTTACTTCGCTCTTCTATCCGGATATTTCTTATTCGTATGTTTCTTATCAGAATGATTCTTATTCGTATCAGGCATAACCGGCTGATTCGAGGAATCCGCAATCAGTCTTTTGAGCCCCTTGTATTCAAGTGGTGTCACTGCCCTGTACTTTCCTCTTGGCAGGTCACCAAGCTCAATATTCATGATTCTCACTCTCTCAAGCTTAACCACACGGTAGCCAAAGTATTCACACATCCGTCTTATCTGCCTGTTGTAGCCCTGTGTCAGAATAATCTTAAACTGCTTTGAGGACAGCTTTTTCACATGGCACTTTCTTGTTGTCACACCAAGCTCTACAAGCGGTACGCCTCCTGCGAGCCCTCTTATGAAGCTGTCAGATATTGTTTTGTTTACTGTGACAATATACTCTTTTTCGTGTCTGTTGCCGGAGCGCATCATCTTATTTACTATCTCGCCATTGTTGGTCAGAAGTAAAAGTCCCTCTGAATCCTTATCCAGCCTGCCAATAGGATAAATGCGCTTTGGGTAATTAAGATAATCTATCACGTTGTTTTTTTCCCTTTTTTCTGCTGTGCAGACTATGCCGGCCGGCTTATTGAGGGCAATCAGTATCATCTCTTCTTCCTTTGATACTACCTGTCCATTATATGTGACAGTCTGTCCTTTTAGAACTCTGTCACCTGTCTTTGCTGTCACGCCGTCTATTCCTACTTTGCCGGCTTCTATCTGCCTGTCTGCCTCACGCCTTGAGCACACGCCCGCTTCACTGAGGAATTTATTTATTCTTACACCATTTTCTTCCATACCATATCCTCTTTTTAGATTGCTTTATCCGATATACATAAACCACGCTGTAGCCATTTCTACTCTTTGCAGCAGCCATTTGCTATGTAGATTAAAACACGGAGACCTTTAAGCCTCCGTGTTGCTTCTTATTATTGTATGCACATCTGTTACTTTGTATTGCTTTTACTGTCCTACTGTCTGGAGATTCTCTGTCTTGATATAAGCTCTGCCATTTGTTCCGGCGCTGTAGGATACTATAGTCCAGTCACCCTCTGTGCCATATGCTGTAAGTGTTACCTGTTCCTTTAAGAGACCAAGCTCCTTTGCATCTGTGCTTGCACCGTCACGTACCTTTACAACATCCTTTGTCACTACCTGATACTCAGCCGGTGCCTGTGGCTGCTCGGCTGTCTGCTGATTGGCTGCATTTGTATCTGTGGTCTGTTGATCTGTGGTCTGTCCGGCATTTGCATCCGTAGTCTGCTGGTCTGCAGTCTGTCCTGCATTTGCATCTGTAGTCTGCTGGTCACCACTCTGTGATGCATCATCTGCCTGCTGTGTATCTGCCTCTGTAGTCTGTGTGTCTGCATCAGACTTCTTTAAATTGGCAATGCCTGACGATGTGTACCACTGCTTTATAGCACCTGTGAGTGTTGTCTCAAGCATAGTCTTTAAATTGGCATCAGAACCGACCGCCTGCTCATATGCCTTTTGCACCTCCTCATGAAGGTCTGCAAACTCAGATGAAGCAGTATACTTAGAAATAAGCTCCATAATATCGTCATCGAGTTCATTCTCGCAGTATGTTCTGTTGAAATTACTGTATACATTATTTATAAAGAGCTTTCCGTCCTTATCTGTCTCTATATAAAAGAAGTCAAGTGTAGGCGCCTGTGTATCAACTCCCGTAAACTTTATGCTGTTTTTAACAGACACAAAGTATGTTCCCTTTTTCAAACCATTCTTGGTGTAAGGTGTGATATCATTGACTGACTCATAGTACTGGCTGACAACACCAATATAGCTCTTCTCGTTGTCGCTCATAGGTGTCGCAAGCTTGCCAAGGGTATCAAGGTCATCACCCACGTATGCCTTATAATAATCAGCAAGTAATGTGCTGATATCGTCCTTTGCGTCATTTGTGTAATCCTTTTCAAACTCAAAATCCTTCACCGAAATCTCTGTCTGTGATCCGGCTTCAGTATTGGATTGTCTGCCATTATTGCCTCCTGCGACAACTACTATAAGTATGAGTATGAGTCCTACAAGTACACCTGCTACTCCAACGTATTTTTTATTTTCTGCGCAAATCTGCTTTATATTATCCAATGTTTCCTTGTTAAAAAAGTCCTTCATGTGATTCCTCCATTAACCCAACATATCAAAATCAAAGTATGTGACCGACGCGAATCGAACGCGCACTCGCCGGAGTCGGAGTCCGGAATTTTATCCATTAAACTACGGTCACAAAAAAGTTACCAACTATTTATATCACATCTTTTACTTTTTTTCAATGTTACTTTTTTCTTATTATAGCCTTTTAGTGTTTTATTATAACTTTTTATGCATACCATTATAATTGATAAAAATTTGACAATATATTTCATTTATCTTATTATTTAACTGTTTGGGCATTATATATTGGAAATTTTTTCCGATATGCCATAAAAATATACCATTTTAATTAATAAAATTACTATTTATATAAGGAGCACTATTATGAGTTTCACATTTTTAAACCAGCTTCCAACTCCTGCACAGATTAAGGAGGAATATCCTCTGTCAAAGGAGCTTACCGAGCTTAAAGCGAAGCGCGATGCAATGATTTCAGATGTTATCTGCGGAAAAGATGATAGATTTCTCGTCATTATCGGACCGTGTTCAGCCGACAACGAGGATTCAGTCTGTGACTATGTCAGCCGCCTGACAAATATTCAGGAGGATGTAAAGGACCGCGTAATCATCATCCCTCGTGTATATACAAACAAGCCAAGAACAACCGGCGAGGGCTACAAAGGAATTGCCTCACAGCCTGACCCTGAAAAGGCTCCCGACATGGTTGAGGGTCTTATCGCCATGAGAAAAATGCACATCCGTGCCATCGCAGAGAGCGGACTCACCTGTGCAGATGAGATGCTTTACCCTGAGAACTGGGGCTATGTTGAGGATCTTCTCTCATATGTGGCAATCGGTGCTCGTTCTGTTGAGGATCAACAGCATCGTCTCACCGTCAGCGGCTTCGATGTGGCCAGCGGCATGAAAAACCCTACAAGCGGTGATTTTTCCGTCATGCTCAATTCTGTTTACGCAGCACAGCACCCACATCATTTTGTTTACAGAGGCTATGAGGTTGAGACATCAGGAAATCCTCTGACTCACGTTGTTTTAAGAGGTGCTGTCAGCAAGCATGGCAACACTATAACAAACTACCATTACGAGGACTTAATCCGTCTGCATGAAATGTACGACAAGATGGATGTTGTCAACCAGGCGGCTATCATCGATACCAACCATTCCAACTCCGGAAAGCAGTTCAAGGAGCAGATTCGTATTGCCAAGGAAGTTATGCACAACAGACAGCTTTCCTCTGATATAAAATCACTTGTCAAGGGTCTTATGATTGAGAGCTATATTGAGGAGGGCAGCCAGAAGATTGGTGAGCATGTCTACGGAAAATCCATCACCGATCCATGTCTAGGATGGGAGGATTCAAAGAAGCTTATCTACGACATTGCAGAAATGAATTCCTAAGCCACAAATTATACACACATTTTTTTACAAAACACAAGCCACAGGAGTATATATCCTGTGGCTTGCATTATTTTGTCGGTTTATTATTTAATCATATTACTATAAGCAAGAACTGCACTGACTGTTTTGGAATCCTGGATTTTTCCGGCATAAATCATGTCGCACAGCTCCTTTAGGGTGTATATTTCTACATCGATTGACTCGGCATCATCTAGATGCTGCTTGCCCTTTTTCAGGTTTTTGGCAAGATAGACATCTACTTCTTCGTTGCAAAAGGCAACTGTTGTGCGAAGTGAAAGTAAAAACGAGATATCATCAGAGCTGTAGCCCGTCTCCTCCTTAAGCTCCCTTTCTGCACACAGTCTGGTATCTTCTCCCACAAAGTCTCTGCAGCCGGCCGGAATCTCTATTGTCTCCCTCTCGAGAGCGTTTCTATACTGACGCACCATGATTATCCTGCCGTCATCAAGCACCGGAAGCACTGCCGCAGCGCCCTTTCTGTGTGAGACAAAATCCCATTCCTCAGTCTTACCGTTTGCAAACTGCATTGTATCCTTGTATATATCAAGTATTGAGCCCTTATATACAAGCTCTCTTTTTTGCCGTTTCATTTCATCAATCATTTTCCTGTTTACCTTCTAAATAATTTAAATTCAGAGTTACCGTTTTGATTAGAAATCCACCTCTGTGTCATAATAGCAGCATTTGAGAAGCTTCTCCATCTCCTCCTGGCTTGGCTGGCGAGGATTTGAGCCTGTACAAGCATCAAGGATAGCATTTGCAGCAATCTCAGGAAGTCTCTCAAGGAATACTTCCTCCGGTACAAAGCCCTGCTCTGTTGGATAGCTGTCTGCTCCGTAATTCTTGATGCAGTGTGGGATATTCAGATTATCATTCATGCCACGTAAGTATTTGATAAGAAGCTCAACCTTCTCATCAAGTGTCTCTCCACCCAGTTTCATGAAATCTGCTATTACGCCATAGCGTTCCTTTGCTGTCTCATCCTTTGCATTAAAAGCAATAACCTTTGGCAGATACATGGCATTGGCTGCTCCGTGGATGATATGTGCACCATAATCTGCAAAAGCTGCGCCTGTCTTGTGTGCCATGGAATGAACTATTCCAAGTAGTGCGTTGGAGAATGCCATTCCTGCCAGACACTGCGCATTGTGCATCGCATCTCTCTTTGCCATATCACCATTGTATGAATCAATCAGGTCATGCTGTATCATCTCTATTGCATGGAGTGCAAGCGGATCTGTAAAGTCACTGTTGGCTGTTGATACATATGCCTCGATGGCATGTGTCATGGCATCCATTCCTGTGTGTGCAACAAGCTTCTGTGGCATTGTCTCTGCAAGCTCAGGGTCTACGATTGCAACATCAGGTGTTATCTCAAAGTCTGCGATTGGATACTTGATACCCTTCTCATAATCTGTGATGATTGAAAACGCAGTAACCTCAGTTGCTGTACCTGATGTGGATGAAATAGCACAGAAATGTGCCTTCTTTCTAAGCTTTGGAATACCAAATACCTTGCACATATCCTCAAATGTGATATCCGGATACTCATACTTAATCCACATAGCCTTTGCTGCATCTATAGGTGAGCCACCACCAATTGCTACAATCCAGTCCGGTTCAAACTCAGCCATGGCAGCCGCACCTTTCATGACTGTCTCAACTGACGGATCCGGCTCAATTCCCTCAAAAAGCTTTACTTCCATACCTGCTTCCTTCAAATAAGCCTCGGCTTTGTCTAAAAAGCCAAATCTCTTCATTGAGCCTCCGCCTACACAGATAATAGCCTTCTTTCCCTCAAAGCTCTTTAATGCCTCAAGCGCACCCTTTCCGTGATATAAATCTCTTGGTAATGTAAATCTCTGCATTGTAAAACCCTCCATATGATATTTTAATTATATAGTTTCTCCCTTGTAATATTTATAAATATTACATTTATTATTTTATAACATTTTACTAATTTTGTCACGTACTATTATCTATTTTTGTGAACACAAGATATTTTATACATATATTTTTATGCAATATATACAATTATCTTCAGTAGTAATGAACAGTTACCGATAATTTATTTCATACCAATAAGCACTACATTGTAAAAATCGGCTGCATTTACGTTTTTATTTTTTGCAAAAAAGAAAAGGCTTCATACGAAGCCTTTTCAAATGTACATGTTATTATGTCAAACCGACAATACGCTAATGCTCTACTTTGCGTAATCCACTATACGTGACTCACGTATTACATTAACCTTTATCTGACCCGGATACTCTAACTCAGACTCAATCTGCTTAGATATATCTCTGGCCATGATAACCATGTCGGCATCACTGACCTGCTCAGGAACTACCATAATACGAATCTCTCTACCTGCCTGAATAGCAAAAGATTTTTCTACCCCTTTATAACCATTTGTAATGTCCTCTAACTGCTGAAGACGATTTGAATATGTCTCCAAAGTCTCTCTTCTTGCACCCGGACGTGCCGCACTGATTGTATCAGCTGCCTGCACGAGACATGCAATAAGTGACTCCGGTTCAACATCACCGTGATGTGATTCTACTGCATTAATCACAAGTGGTGACTCTTTGTATTTCTTACATAATTCGGCACCGAGCTGGATGTGTGAACCCTCCATCTCGTGATCTACTGCCTTACCTATATCATGTAATAAGCCTGCACGCTTTGCCATTCTGACATCCTCACCAATTTCAGCAGCCAGTAAGCCTGCCAGCTGTGCAACCTCGATAGAATGCTTTAACGCATTCTGACCGTAGCTTGTTCTAAACTTCATCTTTCCAAGAAGACGCACAAGCTCCGGGTGAATACCATGTATGCCCACCTCAAGTGTGGCAGCCTCACCCTCTTCACGAATCATATTATCGACTTCTTTTTGAGCCTTCTCAACCATCTCCTCTATACGGGCCGGATGGATTCTTCCGTCAACAATAAGCTTCTCAAGAGCTATTCTTGCAACCTCTCTTCTAATTGGATCAAAGCTTGACAAGATAACTGCCTCAGGTGTGTCATCTATAATCAGATCTACACCTGTCATAGTCTCGAGAGTACGGATATTACGTCCCTCTCTTCCTATGATACGTCCCTTCATCTCATCATTCGGAAGCGATACTACTGAAATAGTAGTCTCAGACACATGGTCTGCTGCACATTTCTGAATAGCCGTAACCACGTAATCCTTAGCCTTACGGTTTGCCTCTTCCTTTGCTTTGTTTTCCATTTCCTTAATCATTTTTGCAGTATCAAGTTTTACATCTTCTTCAATGGTCTTTAAGAGATATTCTTTAGCTTGCTCGGAGGTTAATCCAGAGATTCTTTCAAGTTCCTGTAAACGCTGCTCGTTAAGCTTTGATATTTCAATCTTCTGCTTCTTAAGTTCCTCTTCCTTAACTACAAATCCGGCTTCACGCTTCTCGATAGCTTCGAGCTTCTTGTCGACATTTTCTTCCTTCTGAACGATACGACGCTCATTACGGGAAATCTCGTTTCTACGCTCTTTGATTTCCTTATCCAGATCATTCTTAGCCTTTATAGACTCTTCCTTGATCTCAAGCATAGACTCGCGCTTCTTTTCCTCCGCAGTCTTTACAGCCTCATCAATGATTCCTCTTGCCTTCTCCTCAGCATTTCCGATCTTGGAGTTAACAGATTTCTTCTGGTATAAAGCGGCTGCAAACCATACAATCAATGCAGTAATAATAATAGAAACTACAGCAGTAATGATATACGGTAGCATTACAGGAGCACCTCCTTTATTAAATTTTCATTGTATTTCACAAATTACAACAATTAAATTCTATACTTTTTGGTGCAAATTGTCAAGGTAATTGTGACCTCATTGCTGAAAGAATCTGGCTGCTCTTAAAGCCCCTGCGCATAAGAAACTGGTATATCCTGCGAAACTCCTTTTCATCACATTTATCAGGATCATAATGTTTCTTTTCAAGCAGCTTTGCTATATGTTTCTCTTCATCAGCAGTGTATTCGCTGTCTATGGCACAATTTATATCATCTCTGCCTATGCCCTTTGTCATAAGCTTCTGCTCAAGCTGCCTGCGACTTAAGCTGTCCTGATGATACCTGACATATGTGGAAGCAAATCTGTAATCATCAAGATAATGAAAGCTCTTGACATAATCTATCGCTGCATCCACACAGCAATCCGGATATCCGCCCTGTGTGAGCTTTTCCCTAAGCTTTCTTTCACTCCTGTCCATCTGTTCAAGCAGATGCAGTGCTCTCTTTTTGGCTCTCTTTCCTACCACCTCAGTTATCAGCTTTTCGTAATCCGCTTCACTGATAAAGGCTCCCTCCATAATAGAGTACCGCACGGCCTCTGTACGGTACAGCACACATGTCGTGCCATTATCAAAGGTCGTGCGGTATTTGCCTTTACCAATATTCTCATATCCGGTAATCTCTATCATATATAACCCTGCTCACTTATTATTCTTCTACTTCAGGCTTTTCAGAGTCTTCCTGTACTGCAGCATCTTCGTCCTCAGGCTGTGTAAAGTAAAAATCCCTTACCTTTGCCTCAAGCATATCAAAAAATGCCGGATTCTCATGGATATAAGTCTTTGCATTCTCACGCCCCTGTCCTATCTTGTCTCCCTCGTATGCATACCATGCACCGGATTTGTTGACAATGCCTGCATTTACTGCAAGATCAAGCACATCTCCTTCTCTTGAGATACCCTGGCCAAACATGATATCAAACTCTGCCTCCCTGAAAGGAGGAGCTATTTTATTCTTAACAACCTTTACGCGGACATGGTTGCCGACTATCTCACCGGCCTGCTTGAGTGACTCAGTTCTTCTAACATCAAGACGCACTGATGAATAGAACTTTAATGCCCTTCCACCTGTGGTAGTCTCAGGATTTCCAAACATCACACCTACCTTCTCACGAAGCTGATTGATGAATATAACGATACAATTTGATTTACTGATAACCGCCGTGAGCTTACGGAGTGCCTGGCTCATAAGTCTCGCCTGAAGACCCACATGGGAATCACCCATATCTCCGTCAATCTCGGCCTTTGGTACGAGTGCCGCAACAGAATCGACAACCACGATATCCACAGCGCCGGAACGTACCATTGTCTCTGTTATCTCAAGTGCCTGCTCACCGCAGTCCGGCTGTGAAATATAGAGATTGTCAATATCAACACCTATATTTCTGGCATATACAGGGTCAAGCGCATGCTCTGCATCTATAAAGCCTGCTATGCCGCCTCGCTTCTGTACCTCTGCAACACAGTGGAGTGCAACCGTTGTCTTACCTGATGACTCCGGTCCGTACACCTCAATAATCCTGCCCTTTGGAAGGCCTCCGAGTCCTAATGCAATATCAAGGCTTAATGAGCCTGTAGGTACTGTCTCTACATTCATATTGGCTGAATTGTCACCAAGCTTCATGACAGAGCCCTTTCCGTATTGTTTCTCAATCTGCGCGATGGCAGCGTCTAATGCTTTTAATTTATCTTCCTTTGCCATAATAATCTCCTATCCTCTCGCGAACAAACGTTCGTTCTGTTATTATAATAATACACTTCTATTCAATTGTCAACAAATAAATTGGAATAATTACAGAATCAAATAGCTGCCCGCGCTGCTGTTTGTGCCTCACGCTATACTCTAAAACAGCTATAGCTAAAATATTCAAAAATATGCAAATAAAACATAATTAAAAAGACAGTTGCTCTCACAACTGTCTTCATTATACACATAATCTCTCACTAACGTCAAGTCTAAATTCAACCTTGAAATCCTTACCTAGTTTCTTCCAAACTCAGTAAGCACGAGTCCGTCATTTCTATCGAGTGTCATGCCGATGCTCCACTCATTGATGAACAGAAGAAGCGGATTGCCCTTCATGTCGACAACCTTCTTCATATCGCTTGTTCCGTTAATTGTATCTACATTGACCTCATCCTTGTTCTCAATCCATCTGATATGCTCATATGGCAGATTCTCAAGTCTGATCTGCACATTGTACTCATTTTCAAGTCTGAATTTAAGTACGTCAAACTGAAGCACACCGACCACGCCGACTATGATTTCTTCCATGCCGCCCTTGTACTCCTGGAACATCTGGATAGCACCCTCCTGCGCTATCTGTGTAACACCCTTTACAAACTGCTTTCTCTTCATGGAATCAACAAGTGATACCCTCGCAAAATGCTCAGGTGCAAATGTCGGGATGCCCTCAAACTCAAATTTATCCTTTGCTGTCGTGAGTGTATCTCCTATAGAGTATACGCCCGGGTCAAACACACCTATGATGTCGCCCGCATATGCCTTGTCCACGATTTTTCTCTCATCTGCCATCATCTGCTGCGGCTGTGAAAGCTTTAGGCTCTTGCCTCCCTGCACATGGTATACCTCCATGCCGGCTGTAAACTGTCCTGAGCAGATTCGCATAAATGCTATTCTGTCCCTGTGATTTTTATTCATGTTGGCCTGAATTTTGAATACAAATGCAGAAAAATCCTCTGAAAAAGGATCAATCATTCCGATGTCAGATTGTCTTGCTGTCGGTGCATATGTCATCTTAAGGAAATGCTGTAAAAATGTCTCAACACCAAAGTTTGTAAGAGCAGAGCCGAAAAATACAGGTGAAAGCTCTCCCTTTGTGACAAGCTCCATATCAAAATCGGCACTGGCACCATCCAACAGCTCAATCTCATCCATGAGCTGACTTTTAAATTCCTCTCCGATCTCATCGGAAAGAGCCGGATCATCTATATGGATGATCTTCTCCGAGCCCTCTTTTGTACCCTTTAAGGTATCTGCAAAGGTCATGACCTCCTTGCTGTTTCTGTCATACACACCCTTAAACTGCTTTCCTGAGCCTATCGGCCAGTTGATAGGACATGTCGCGATGCCCAGCTCTTTTTCGATGTCATCGAGAAGCTCAAACGTATCGTTGGCATCACGGTCCATCTTGTTTATGAATGTAAAAATCGGGATATGTCTCATGACACAGACCTTAAAGAGCTTTCTGGTCTGTGCCTCAACACCCTTGCTCGCATCAATTACCATTACGGCCGAATCGGCTGCCATGAGTGTACGGTATGTGTCCTCTGAGAAATCCTGGTGTCCCGGTGTATCAAGGATATTGATGCAATATCCGTCATAATTAAACTGTAATACAGATGAAGTAACCGAAATACCTCTCTGCTTTTCTATCTCCATCCAGTCCGAAACAGCATGCTTTGCCGTAGCCTTTCCCTTTACCGAACCGGCCTGGTTTATTGCCCCTCCGTACAAAAGAAACTTCTCTGTCAGAGTAGTCTTTCCTGCATCCGGATGGGAAATTATTGCAAATGTTCTTCTTTTTTCTATTTCCTGTCTTAAGTTATCCACTGATATTTCCTCCAAACAAAATCAGAGTATAGTATAGCTTAAAACGGTTCCCATTTCAAGACACTAAAAATTTATGTATCAGTCCATCGTCGATATGACAATATTTGATGCCCCGATATTTGTCTTGCGCTTGATAATGTCCTCTATCTGAGCTCTCTTTTCATCAGTCACATCGTCCTTTCCCACAATCACATCACAGCATTCATCACTGAGACTTACCACAGCATTCTTAAAGCCCTTTGCCTCTAGCATCATCTGGGCATCCTCCTCCATCTGTGCATTTTCTGTCAGCTTCACCATGGCATCGACCGCGCTCTTCTTCTCTGCCTCTGACACTCCTGCATCATCGATAATCTTCTGCAGAGCCTCCTTGTTCTTTGAGCGCACCTGCTCGCGTCCCAGCTTCACCTGTGCCACACACTCCTCGCTCTCTGTGGATGCACTTGTCAGTACCGTTTCGCCGGCATTTAATATTTCCTCTGTCGAGTCTGTCTCAAGCGCAACCTCATCTGATGCCTGTGTATCCTCACATTCCTTAGACTCCTTTGTATCTGCCTTTCCATTTACAGCTTCGATTTCAGTGGAAAGCACATCCTTTGCATTCATAAAGGTATCCCTGTTATCGTAGCTTATGTAACCGACCACTGCCAAAAGAAGTGCAAGTGTCGTAATAATTATCTGATTCTTATGGCTGCCTTTCTTCACTTTTATTCCTCCCTGGATATCATTTTTGCTATTTTTATTTTATGCATGGGCACATCAAATAATGCAGAAACCGCATTAGAAATATCGTTGTTTACCTGTGGGTTTCCTCCGCCCTGCGCTACCACAAGCACTCCTGAAACAGTCGGTTTGTCCGTGCTTGTGACATAAGGTACGCTTGCATCCTCGTCATCGTATATGACCGTAGTCTTTTCAATGCTCTCCGAGGTCTCCTTAGTATCCTTATCCACTATCCTTGTGCCATCGTCTGACAGCGTAATCATCACAGATACCTCACCCACACCGTCCATCCTTTCAAGAATACCCTCAAGCTTTTTTTCAAGCAGCTTCTCATATTCTTCATCATCGTAGGTGCTTTCACTTACTGACTTAGCTTTAGCTTTCTTTTGTGAATTACTACAGGTATTTTTATTCTCTTTTACCGGAAGCACCACAATAAGAAGCAGTACTCCAACAAGTAAAATCACTATGTAGTCAGTTTTCTTCAGCTTCGAAAGCCGTAAACAAATCTGTCGTATCCGCGTCATATTCATACGAAATCCCCTCTATTTTCTTTGTAAGCTCAGCAAATCTCATGTCATATTCATACCCTGCCGCAAGAGGCTTTAGAATAATGACCGCCAAAAACACCCCAAGCATAAACCTAAAGTACCTCCTGTACTGCTCCTTTGGCGTTAAATATGTCATTACCATGAAAAAAAATGCCAGATACAAATAACTCTTCATGCCCTATCAACCTCCCATAAAGCTTGTAGATGCACATACTATCGCAATCACTATAAAAAACAATATAGATGCATCTCTTATCACGATATAATACAGATTTCCTGCCCTGGCAACGGCTTCTATGCCCTCCACAATCCTGTTGTCTGAAACCGGCTGCAACGCAGCGGAAAGCAATCTGTACATCAGCGAAAAGATCAGTGTTTTTACAAGCGGGGTCAGCACAATGAAAAAAAGCACGATAATCGCCGCCATACCAACACTGTTTTTTATGAGCATCGCACAGCCAAGCATAATTTCACCTGCACCCTGCCCAAGCCTCCCCACACCCGGTATCGCCTGAAAACTTTTTAAGATAAGGCTTTCCGATATTTTGTCCTTTGCGGGAGCAATCATGGCCTGGACTATGCCTATGCCTGCCACTATCTTTATGGATGCCTTCATTATTTTTGTAACTGCTGATTCAATAAACTCGGCAAGCTTTTCAAGCTTCTTTTCACTTGATACGTGATTGAGCACCTCAAGCACCAGAAACAGATGAATTCCCGGTATGAGCACCAGCTTTATAAGCCATTCCACTACATAAATGAGCACAAATGCCAGCATGTAAAAGCCTGACGCCGAAAATCCTTTTCCGGACGCAAGAAGTACTGTCGCATATGCCGGCACAAGCGCTGTAAGATAAGTCAAAAGCACATCAATACAGCCCTTTGCCACATCAGACAACACAAAAAAAGATGCCATAAGCATTGATATGACCGATGCATACATAAACAGAAAGCTTACATTGTATACATAATCCTGCCGCCAGAAAATAAGCCTTGAAAACACCATAAAAAGTATCGTATAGCACAACACATTTATAATAACAGGCTTCACCGCCGCTATCTCATAAAAAAACAGCTCATAAATATACTCACAGATTTTTTCACCGGCCTTTTGATCTCCTGCCAGAATGGCATCCACTATATCCGAAAACGATAGTCTGTCCGGCAGATAATCCTTTGAATATTTTTCAATCTCTGACATATCTATTTTTTCAAGCATCTGCTGCTCAATTTTATCTGTAATTTCGGTGTCCGACGCATACACAAAACACTGCGGCAAAAACACTACAGCCAATATGATTATTATCAAAATATATTTTTTACAAATCAAAACAGCTCTCCAATCAGCTCTATCAGACAAGACATCACCGGAATTGACATCACAACAATTGCTCCCTTCGCAAAAAGCTCTATCTGCGATGCAATTGCGCTATGACCACAGTCCTTACAGATTGAGGATGAAAACTCCGCAATATATGCAATCCCAAGCATCTTTACCATAGTGACAAAAAATGCCGGTTCCACAGGAAGCTTTGAAAGAAGTCCTTTAAAAAACTCAATTGTCGTGCCGAGCCGCTCCAATGCAAAAGCAAAAATTATAGTGCCGCAGGCCACTGAAAGAAGCATTGAAAGCTCAGGCCTGTCACGCTTTAAAAGCACTGCAAAAAATACTGCCGCAATTCCTATTATCCCAATCTTCAACATATTACAAAGAAAACATATCCTGCATTGCCTTAAACAGCTCACTTATATATGGCACAATCCAGAACAATACAATAACAAGCCCGGCCAGACTAAGCAGGAAAGTCATTTCCTCCCTTCCACTGTGTTTTAAGACCTGTCCGAGCACCGTAATCACTATTCCAAGTGCCGCTATCTTAAAAATAATCGAAATCTCCATCATCAAGTCCTTTCATCGCATACAACAATATGTTTAATCGGATTACCACATTTTTATACAAACATTTTTATATAAGCAATATTATATAAGCATTATTGATATCATAATCCCTCCCAAAATACCCACAGGACAAATCACCTTCATTTTTTCAACATAATCTTTCCTGTAAAAATCTATCTGTTTATGTATGTCCAAAGCACATTCCTTAAGCCGCTGCTCCATCGCAGCTGCATTTTTTTCAAAGAACGCACCTCCCATTTCAACTATCATTTTCTTTATTTTTTCATCAGATACCCTGCCCCAAAGCACCTTCTCCCACACAGCCTTCCAGCCCTCATCCCCGCTTTTACAGCTCCTGTTTGAAAGCACTTCTCCCATTCTCCTGCATCCCTCATTAAACACCTCGCTCTTTCCTCTTATGCTGTAAAAAAACTGTGGTGCCTTCATTCTTTCTCCTGCCAGATAAAATGCCCCCTTTTCAAGCAAAAGCATAAAATCATACAGCATCGCTATATCTGCCTTTTTTCTTTTGCTGTAATCGTTTATCAGCCCCGATACCGCAAACAGTACTATACAAAAGCCTGTAAGCTTCATCATAAATGCTATAACGCCTCACCCCTTTTTCATCATGGTCTATAAACACAAACCGTTCTATGGCATGTGGCAGCATTTTTCTTCGCAGATCATCTGCATTGGTGCCATGTACACTGCCAAGTATCCTTATTCCGCAACTCACAAGCTGGTTTAGTGCCTCGATATCGCTTTCACCTCCCAGCTCATCCACTGCAATCACATCCGGTGACATAGAGCGCAAAAGCATCCTCATGCCAAGTGACTTCGGACAATTATCCAGCACATCACTGGAATTGCCTATATCGTTTTGAGCCACTCCCAAGTAGCACGCTGCTATCTCCGAACGCTCATCGACCACCGACACCTTAAGAGCGTTTTTTCCGTCACAGCCATCTGAAAGTATCCTTATGCAGTCTCTTAAAAATGTTGTCTTTCCTTCTCCCGGCCGTGATATAACCAATGTATTGTAAATGCTGTTTTCATCCCGGATATAAGGCATCAGTGGCATTGCAACGTCCCTTATCTGATGGGCAATTCTAATATTTAAGGACGCTATCTCACTGACTGCTGTAATCTTTCCTCCATCGCAGCCCATCTGCCCTGCAATTCCCACACGATGACCTCCCTCCACTGTAAAATAGCCTGCTGCAAGCTGCGGTGCTATCGCGTGGAATGAATATCCGCTCAGATAATTTATCATCTCCTCAATATCGCTATGTGAGATATACACTCCGGCTCTACATCCTCCCGCAAACATATACTGCACCTGCTTTCCGGCGCGCACCCTGATTTCCTCCAGACCACACGGCATGTACGCTTCTGCCTCAGCCTTCATCTTTTGCGGCAGATAATCAATTATATCCATATTTTTCACTCCTTATCGCCACCGACAGTTATTCAAATCAAAAAAGGACACAGACGATTCTGATAAATCATCTATGTCCTATTTATATTACATGTCCAATTGTTTTAGAACGTGAAAATTATTATTTTTTACATCCTGTCAGGAGCTGAGAATCCAAGCATATCGATACAAGCCTCAAGTATCTCCTTTGTGAGCACAAGCAGCGAAATATATGACTTCTTAAGCTCTTCATTCTCCTCAGAAAGAATCTTTGTGTCATGGTAGAAGCCGTTGAATGCGTTGGCAAGCTCGTAGATGTATGCACATATCTTGTGTGGTGCAGACTCCTCGTATGCACTCTCAATTGTAGCATTGAACTTTGCCAGAGAGAGCATGAGATTCTTCTGTCCTGCATTGACTGCCGGCATGATCGCATCCTTCAGTGCGCTGATGTCGCCACCCTTTGCCTCATACTTTGAGAGGATTGACTTGATACGCACGATTGTATAAAGGATATATGGACCTGTGTTACCCTCAAAGGATGTGAATCTGTCGATATCAAAGATGTAATCCTTGCTCGCCTGATTAGACAAATCACCATACTTGACTGCTGCAAGCGCTACAGTTTTGGCTGTCTGCTCAGCCTCCGCCTCGTCTATATTCAGATTCTCTTTTTCCTTCTGGTTTTCCTTAATCTTATTGAGCATCTCATCGTCAATTTCCTTGAGGAGGTACTCAAGACGCATTACTCCACCGTCTCTTGTCTTGAAAGGCTTGCCGTCCTTACCGTTCATTGTTCCAAAGCCGATATGTACAAGCTCTGTAGTATCAGGTACTATGCCTGTCTTTCTTGCGCAGCGGAACACCTGGATAAAGTGCATTGACTGACGTGCGTCTGCCAGATAAATCACACGGTCAGGGTTGTTCTCCTTCATACGCATAACAAGTGTTGCAAGGTCTGTAGTGCTGTAAAGTGAGGCTCCATCAGACTTTAGGATGATACATGGCGGAATCTCCTTTGTATCTGTATCCTCCTTCACATCCACAACCAAAGCGCCCTCACTCATATGTGCAAAGCCCTTTTCCTTCATCATTTCAACCATCCCAGGTACATATGGCTGTGCATCCGACTCGCCCTTCCACAGCTCAAAATGGACGTTCAGATTCTCATAATTTCTCTTAAGATCTGTTACAGAGACATTCATGATGTGTGAAAGCAGCGCCTGATAGCCTCTCCTGCCTCCCTGAAGCTCTTTTGTGGCAAGAAGAGCTGCCTCCTTGAAGCTCTCATCTGATTTTGACTTACCGCTGGCTGTCGGATAGATGTCCTCAAGCTCTGATATGGTAAACGGTGCCTCCTTCGGGTACTCTCCTGTATAGCTCTCATCAAAATAAACGAGGTCAGGCTTTCTCTCGCGAAGCTCTGTGATGATAAGTCCCATCTGAAGTCCCCAGTCACCGAGATGCACATCACCAATCACATTGTGTCCCATGAACTTTGCGATACGCTTAACGCTCTCTCCGATTACTGCTGAGCGAAGGTGTCCTACATGAAGAGGCTTTGCGACGTTTGGTCCGCCGTAATCCACTACTATAGTGAGTGGCTTTTTGGCCTTCTCCAAGCCGTATCTGCCCTCGTCATCCTTCATATCGTTCATATATTTTGCCAGAAAAGCGGTATCCATTTTGATATTAAGAAATCCCGGCTTTACTGATTCTACTGACTCAAACATCTCATCTGACTCAAGTAGCGCCGCTACCTTGTCCGAGATCATAAATGGCGCACACTTATACTCTTTTGCCGCTGCCATTGCTCCGTTACACTGGAACTCACAAAGGTCCGGTCTGTTTGAAAGTGTAACCTTTCCGTACTTCTCGTCATATCCTGCACTGACGAATGCCTTTGTCACTTCCTCTGATATCAAATTAATCAGTTTTTTCATTGTATTCCTCCTGATATATAGCTGTTTTGCGTCAAACAGCGAATATACTTATATTAGCACACAAATGAATTGCTTTCAATATCAACCGTCATTTTTGCCTTCTGAGTAAATATTAACCGTCAACGTAACCTTGCATTTGCACCCCCAAAGGAGTATGATTTCATATGAAAATTTAAAGGAGGTCTTATCAATGAAGATAAAAACTAAACAAATAACCGTCACTGCAATTATGCTTGCAATCTGTCTTGTCAGCCAGTTCTTTAAGAACTTAAGCGTATACATCACAGGTCCAATCATTAATGCAGCTTTAATACTTACCGTGCTCTATGCCGGAATGGCATGTGGCATTATCTTAAGCATTATCACACCTGTCACATCATTTTTCATCACAGGAAGTCCTGTTATGGCGGCTATCCCTGCAATGTTTCCATGTATCATGATAGGAAATATCATTCTCGTGGTATGTGTGGGACTGCTTCGCAAAAAATGCGGCAAAGCTGCCGGTTTTCCCGTATCAATTGCAATAGGTGCCATACTAAAGGCCGTTTTCATGGGAATAGCCATTGCTCTTATCATTCTACCGACATTTCTGCCTGCTCCAATGCACAAGATGCTGCCGGTATTACAGCTTCAGTTTTCAGTGACACAGCTTATCACTGCTGTTATCGGAGGTGTATATGCAGTCATAATTGCGGCTGTACTTAAAAAAACTTCTTTAGCACAGGCAGACTAAATATTCAATTATCTGCTTATGCTTCCAGATATCCGTGCATATTTTTAAGCGCATTTTTCTCAAGCCTTGATACCTGTGCCTGAGAGATATTTATCTCCTCTGCCACCTCTATCTGTGTCTTGCCCTCGAAAAATCGCAGCTTTATTATCTGTCTCGCTCTGTCATCAAGCAGCTTTAATGCATCGTCGAGAACCAGATTTTTCACCCATGCTTCCTCTTTGTTTTTCTTGTCCGATATCTGATCCATCACGTAAAGTGTATCACCACCGTCAGTATATACAGGATCAAAGAGGGAAAGCGGTGTCTGGATTGCATCAAGTGCGTATAGTATATCGTTTTCAGGGATACCGCAATCCTTTGATATTTCCGCTAAGGACGGATCATGCACCAGCTTTCTCGATAGCTTTTCCTTTGATTTAATAGCCTGATAGGCTGTATCCCTGAGGGAGCGTGGAATGCGGTATGCACTGTTGTCACGCAGATACCGTCTCACCTCACCGATAATCATCGGAACAGCATAGGTGGAAAACTTAACACCTATAGTCGGATCAAAATTATCAATTGATTTCATAAGCCCGATACAGCCTATCTGAAATAAATCATCCATATTTTCATTATGGTTTGAAAACCTTCTGATTACCGAAAGCACCAGCCTTAAATTTCCACGAATATATTTTTCTCTTGCAGCCTTATCTCCCTTTTTTATTTTCTCAAACAGTTCTTCTTTTTCATCATCCTTAAGTACCGGCAGTTTTGATGTGGTCACTCCACATATATCAACCTTATATACAGACATGGGAATCCTCCGGATAAATTTCTTTATCTAAAGCATTCCCATTTACAGTAATTTTATTCAATTAATCCTCGTATATAATTCT
>OGPV01000660.1_pt1 | contig 25817 bp, 15 predicted proteins | sample 1553001 | NCBI WGS metagenome assembly OGPV01 (sample SAMEA2580268, study PRJEB22360) | human gut metagenome | biome: human gut; feature: human-associated habitat; material: faeces | place: Denmark | collected 2008/2010
TGTATGCCGTAGGTGAGGATGACGGACAGACTTCTACGGCGAATGCCATTATATTTAATAAGGAGGACGGCAAGTTGACATTGCTGAACTCTCAGCCCACCAACGGCGGAGCGCCTTGTTACATTACGTTGAGCCCTTCCGGTAAGTTTGTGTTGACGGCTAATTACATGGGCGGAAGCATCACTGTCTTCCCACTGAATAAGGAAGGCAGATTGGAGTCGGACAGCCGTTTGATTTCCTTTGTCGGCGATGGTCCCGACAAAGAAAGGCAGTCACAACCCCATTTGCATTGTGCGGAATTTACTCCTGACCACAAATATCTGTTGGCAAATGATTTGGGAACAGACCAAATACATGTCTTCCCGGTGAGCGAATCGGTCTCTGATGGAGTTTCCCATTCCTTGCTGAATGAAGGAGAGTCGACCGACATAAAGGTGGAACCCGGTTCGGGTCCCCGTCACATCTGTTTCCATCCCAATCAGAAATTTGCTTATCTTATTAATGAACTATCAGGTAAAGTAACGGCTTTTTCTTATCATGAAGGAAAACTGGATGCTATCCAGTATATAGCTGCCGATACGGTCGGCGCCAAAGGAAGTGCTGATATTCATATTACTCCCGATGGGAAGTTTCTGTATGCTTCCAATCGTCTGAAAGCAGATGGCATTGCTATTTTTGCTGTGGACAGTGATAAAGGGACATTGACAAAAATTGGTTATGAATTGACAGGTATTCATCCGCGTAACTTTGTCATTACGCCCAATGGCCGTTATTTATTGGTAGCTTGCAGGGATAGTAACCTGATTCAGATATTTGAGATTGATAAGGAAACAGGTTTGCTGACCGATACGGGAGAAAAGATAGAAACCTCTAGACCGGTGTGTCTGAAGTTTTCTTATTGAATTGTTGTCTGATTATATTGAGAATGCAAAAGGGGCACAACGTATTGTGGGGGATTCTTGGATGAATCACCGTAACCAATCACAGCGTATATATGAAAGCTGCTTTTGCCGGATTGATAAGATTTCATCATTTAATGCTTGGATTCTATTAGGTTTGTACTCTATTAATTGAGAAATTTGCAGCAATGGTAAAAGAAGAGATGAAATAATCGTTAATACATGATAAATACAGGCATATGAATGTAGATTTTGAACAGAAAATAGCTTTGTTGCAGCAGCAACATGAAGCATTGTTGCAGCGGTCAAATCTTCCGGTGGAAGAAACGAATGGTATTGTTTGTCGTTATACGTATCCGATAGTTACGCGGGAACATATACCGTTGGAGTGGCGCTATGATTTTAATCCGGCTACCAATCCATATTGTATGGAGCGTATCGGTTTTAACGCAACCATGAATAGCGGAGCCATAAAATGGAATGGTAAATACGTATTGGTTGTCCGTGTGGAAGGTGCAGACCGGAAATCTTTTTTTGCTGTAGCAGAGAGTCCGAACGGCATTGATAATTTTCGCTTTTGGAAGCGTCCCATAACATTGCCTGATATTAATCCTGCAGAAACAAATGTATATGATATGCGTCTCACTGCCCATGAAGACGGCTGGATATATGGAATATTTTGCAGTGAATGCCATGACGACAGTGCACCGGCCGGCGACCTTTCGTCAGCAGTGGCAAAGGCAGGTATTGTCCGTACCAAGGATTTGGTGGAATGGGAACGTTTGCCGGACCTGAAGTCTTACAGTCAGCAGCGGAACGTAGTGCTTCATCCTGAGTTTGTTAATGGAAAATATGCACTCTATACCCGTCCGCAAGATGATTTTATCAATGCCGGCAACGGAGGAGGTATCGGTTGGGCACTTATAGATGATATAACACAAGCAGAAGTGAAAGAGGAAATCATTATAAATCATCGTTATTATCATACAATAAAAGAGGTAAAGAATGGGGAGGGACCACATCCCATCAAAACATCTGCCGGATGGTTGCATTTGGCACATGGGGTGCGTGCCTGTGCTGCCGGATTGCGCTATGTACTTTATCTTTATATGACGGCATTGGATGAACCTTGGAAGCTGACAGCAGAACCGGCAGGTTATTTCTTGGCTCCACTGGGCAGCGAAAGAGTGGGAGATGTATCCAATGTGTTATTCTCTAATGGTTGGATTGCAGATGAGGACGGTACTGTATATATCTATTATGCATCCAGTGATACTCGTATGCATGTGGTGACTTCTACTATTGATAAACTGGTAGATTACTGTATGCATACACCGGCAGACGGATTACGTTCGGCAACATCCGTAGATGCGATTAATAATCTGATTGATAAAAACGAAACATATTTGAATAAATGAAAAAGTTTTTAGGATTAATCCTCTTGATGTTGCTTCCTTGCTCTGCTCTTTCCATGTGGGGACAGACCGGACAACAAATGAAACTTATTTCTTATAATATTTGGAATGGTTTTGAAGGAGACTCGTTGAGGCGTGCGCGTTTTATCGAATGGACTCGAAAACAGGCTGCTGATATCTTTGTGTTGACAGAATTAGTCGGCTTTAAGGAAAAGGATTTGAAAACATTGGGGCAGGTGTGTGGGTATCCGTATGCTGCCATTGTGAAGGAAGAGGGGTATCCTGTCGGAGTGCTTTCCAAGCAGCCGATAGAAGTGATTAAGAAACAAGTAGAAGGATTTTGGCATGGCATGATGCATGTTAAGACAGCCGGTGTCGATGTCATTGCTACTCATCTTAGTCCTTTTGAGTGGAAATACCGCTTGAATGAAGCGCAACAAATTGTGGATTATATTCAGGCAAATCATTTGAAAGACTATTATGTGGCGGGTGATTTGAATGCTCATTCCCCATTGGATGCCGATGAGATTGCTAAACATGATACATTGTTGGCAAATATGCAACGTTGGGATTTATCACAAAAAAAATATCGTAATTTGAGAGAAGGACGATATGACTTTTCTGTTATTTCTACTTTTCTTGCGGCAGGAATGGAAGATGCGATCGGACGGATGGTACATCCGGCAAGTGCGCGCATGAGTTTTCCGGCTGCTTTCCTTTATGATTGGCAGTGGGATGACAAGCGTTTGCCGCAACGTCGTGAACGGTTGGATTATATATTGCTTTCTCCCTCATTGATGGAGAAATGTAAGAGTGCTGCTGTACATAATGGAAGAGAGAATGAGGGGATTTCAGACCATTATCCGGTCAGTGTGATTTTAGAGAAATAAAGACTCGGTTGAAAGAAAATAGAAACATGAATATGAAATATTGGGGACATTGTTTGTTGTTTATGCTTGGCTTGGCAAGTGTGTGCAGTTGTACTGATAGTGAGAAAATAGTTCATTACCGGGGTATTGCTGTGGATGATGCGAATGGTAGTGAGGGACTGTATAATCCCGAACGCGGGTTTCGTTTGGAAACGGCTGTCGATCTTGTTACTCAAAAAGAGTGCCCTACCTTGCAATTGGATACTTTGTCGTTGAAGTATGCTTCGGATAGTGTATCGCTTTCGCAAAGCTATTTTTATTTGACTTACCTGACAGATAAAAAGTTGTCTGATACTGAATTTCAGACCATGCAGGTATATTTTGACAGGTTGCGACAATTGGGAAAGAAAACAGTCTTGCGTTTTGCTTATGAAAAAGATTTTGTGCGTCAGGAACCGGTAGGACCTACATTGAAAGAAGCATTGGCACATCTTGATCAGTTGAAACCATTTCTGCATAAGAATAGAGATTTGATTCTGGTCGTTCAGGCGGGTGTTATCGGTGCATGGGGAGAATGGCATAGTTCTATTCATGGTTTGGAGCATTCCGATACGGCAAAGATTGCTATATTGGAAAAGTTGTTGGAAGTGGTACCTGCCGAGAAGAACGTACAAGTAAGACTTCCCGAATTCAAGAATCTTCTGAAAGGTAAACCGGAGTTGTATAAACGTGTTTCTTTTCATGATGACTTTATTGTTATCAAGCCTGATCGTTGGGATGGAGATATGCATGAAGGTACACCCAATTTTGAGCAAATTGTAAAAGAATCACCTTATTTGGTTGTAGACGGTGAATTGCCGTGGGGCTTTTGGAGTGCCGGATGTGACCCCGACAGCCCGTCTGCCGGATGGATTATTGATGGTATGGGAGCGGCACGTCGTTTTTTTCTCCAGCATTATACCTCATTGAGTGTTATTCATAATTATAAGGAACAGCACCCCAATCGGATGTTTGATGAGGCGAATGCTCCTGAATATTCGATGATTGTGTGGAAAAAAAGTATGATAAATGCAGACTCCTTAAGAAAATATCACATGCCGGTATCAGACCATTATTTTCAAAAAAAGGATGGAACATTGGTTTCACGTAGTATTTTTGATTATATTCGTGACCATTTGGGATATCGCATCGAATTGCAGAGATTGGGAATGCCGCAAACAATAAGGAATGGAGAAGCATTGACTTTAAATTTGGAGTTTATTAATCGTGGATTTGCCGGTTTCAGTAGTGAACGCCCTGCTTATTTTGTATTGATTGACGAAAAGGAAGGAATAATGGAATTGCCGGCATTGTTCAGTTCTTCCGACTGCCAGCCATATCAACCTGGAGATGTTACTTATACTCCTTTGGTTCACTCAATCTCATTTGCAGGGAAGGTACCTGTTTCTCCGGGAAATTATCGTTTGGGGTTATGGTTACCTGATGTGTCGGAGCGATTGAAGTATAATCCTCGTTATGCTGTCCGATGTGCCAATGGTGATGTAGACTGGTGGGTTTCAAAGGATGGGAAATATGGGGTGAATGTATTGACAACGATACAGATAAAACCATAAATGTACTATTATGAAGCATTTTAATAAGTTACTATTTTTACTTGTCTTTTTATTATCCGGCCGGGTGCTTTGGGCTAATCCGGTTATTATCGGCAATAGCCGTTTTACTTTCATTACCGACCAATTGGTGCGTATGGAATATGCACAGAATGGTCATTTTTTGGATGATCCTACTTTGTTTGCCATTGATCGTTCGACGGAGTGTAAAGACGTGAAAGTAGAGGAAAAGTCAAAAGATCATTATGTATTGTCTACTCCGGTGATGCGGATTGAATATTACGCGGACGGATTTCCGTTTGGACAAACCAATTTGCATGTTTATTTTAAGAATGGTGAAGAGGCCAAAGAGAAACATTGGTATATAGCCAGTAGGCAAAGTAAGAATCTACTGGGAGCTCTTACGACCTTGGATGAAGTGGATGGTCCGGTAGATCGTCAGGAAGGTTTGTTAAGCCGTGACGGTTGGTATCTGATAAATGATACGGGCAAAGAAGTGTTGCGTGACGGTTGGGTGAGTGCGCGTGATAAAGACCATGTACAGGATTTGTATTTGTTTGTTTATGGAAACGATTATAAGTCGGCTTTACGTTCTCTTCGTGTTGTCAGTGGTCCGGCACCTATGCCACGTAAATATGTACATGGTTCATGGTATTGTCGGTGGTGGAATTATACGGATGATGATTACCGTCAGTTGGTGCGTGAATATAAAGAGCATGATTTCCCGTTGGACATCATGGTTTTTGATATGGGATGGCATACTCAGAATGCTACCGTTGGTACGGGCCATGCAGGAACCAGAGGGTGGACAGGTTATAGTTGGAACAGGAAACTGATAAAAGACCCCGCCAAACTGATACAGGATTTGAAAGATGACCATGTATATGTGGTACTGAATGAGCATCCGCACGATGGGTTACGTCCGCATGATGATGCTTATCCTATGTTTATCCGTGACTTGGGAGCCGATACGCTGAAAAACGGAGTTCCTTTGTTTGATGCAGGGAATCCGGAATATATGAAAGCATTTATGAAACATGCCCACCAAGAGAGCGATCAAATGGGCGTTGCTTTTTGGTGGTTGGATTGGCAGCAGGATTATCTTTATCCATACGTCAGAGGTACATCGATGAGGCATTTGCCGTGGTTGAATAAAATCTATTATGATTATTCTGCCCGTAATAATCTTCGTGGTGCCGGTTTCAGTCGTTGGGCAGGTTGGGGAGATCACCGCCATCCCATCCAGTTTTCAGGTGATGCCGTTGCCAATTGGGAGTTGCTGCGTTTTGAAATTGATTTGACTACAACGAGCGGTAATGCCGGTTGCTTTTTCTGGGCGCATGACTTGGGCGGATTTTATGGAGGAGATGATGCAGAGCTTTATACTCGTTGGACACAATTCGGTTTATTGAATTCATCTCTCCGCATCCATTCAGTATATGATGAGAAACTCGATCGCCGTCCTTGGTTGTGGGGGGATAAGGAAGAAGAAGCCATGAAACGCATCTATCACCTTCGTTCGCAGTTGATGCCTTATATTTATTCTTCTGTCCATCAGTGTTATGAAGATATGATTCCACTTAATAGAGGATTATATTTGGAATACCCCTCGGACGAGAAAGCATATCAATGTCCGGGTGAATTCTTATTCGGCGATTTATTGTTGGGAGCGCCGGTTACCATGCCGGGAGAAGGAGAACAGAAGCTGGTCTCGCAAGAGGTATGGTTGCCGGGTGGGGAAAACTGGTATCATTTCTTCACGGGGAAAGCATATCAAGGGGGCCGGACAGTGACGGTAGAAAGTCCGTTGGATGAATTTCCTTTATTTGTGAAGGGGGGCTACCCATTACCTATGCAACCTTATACAGAACGTATGTGTTCGACTCCGCTTACCGAGTTGATTGTCCGTTGTTATCCGGGCAACGAAGGATGTAATCACTCTTATACCTTATATGAAGATGACGGGATTACAACAGCCTATCAGCAAGGTGAATCTGCTTCTACATTAATGAACTATCGTAAGGAAGGAGAACAGACCTTTGTTACTATCCATCCGGCAAAAGGCTCGTACAAGGGGCAACCTCAAAAAAGAGCTTGTATTGAATTGCCGGGAATCCAGGCAGGAACAAAAGTAAAAGTAAACGGTAAATCGGTAAAAGCCGTTTTTGATAAGACGATAGGTGGCATAGTGGTGTCTGTCAAGTCGGATGATATACGGAAGAAGGTAGAAGTACAGATCGGTTGACATACAGAATCGCTTGAACAAGAAAAATCTTAAAGTAAATAATATATGAAATTACATGTTGTTGACATCCTGATTATTTGCGCTTATCTGATTGTCATAGTTCTTATCGGGCTATTCCTGAAGAAGAAAGCGGCAAAAAATATGGATTCGTATTTTTTGGGGGGCAAGTCCCTTCCGTTTTATATGCTCGGACTTTCAAATGCTTCGGGTATGTTTGATATTACCGGAACCATGTTGATGGTTTATTGGGCCTTTGCATATGGTTTCAAGAGTTTGTGGATTCCTTGGCTGTGGCCGGTGTTCAATCAGATATTCCTGATGGTGTATCTTTCCGTATGGTTGCGCCGAAGTAATGTGCTGACAGGTGCCGAATGGATTAAAACCCGTTTCGGACATGGAAAAGGAGCTACTTTGTCGCATACTATTGTGATTGTTTTCGCTCTGCTGAGTGTATTGGGTTTTCTGAGTTACGGTTTTATCGGCATTGGTAAGTTTATGGAGATATTCTTCCCGTGGGAGGTGGTTTCACAATATGTGCCTTTTGATATTCCGTTGCAATATGTTCCTCATTTTTATGGCATATTCTTTACGGCAATTGCTACCTTTTACGTGATGTTGGGCGGTATGCTCAGTATTGTATGGACAGATGTGGTTCAGTTTATGATTATGACAGTGGCAGGTATTATCATTGCTGTTATCGGTATGAATATGGTAGCTCCCGAAATGATTCAAGAGTTTGTTCCCAAAGGATGGGATTCACCGTTCTTCGGCTGGGCACTTGATATTGACTGGAGTGAGCGAATGAGTCTGTTGACGGAACGAATGGCTAATGAGCCTTATAGTTTGATGGGTATCTTTGTGATGATGGCATTGTTGAAAGGTATATTTATGAGTATGGCAGGTCCTGCACCTAACTATGATATGCAGAAGATTCTTTCATGTAAGTCTCCGAAAGAGGCAGCTATGATGAGTGGTTCCGTACCGGTTATTTTGCTGATTCCGCGTTATCTGATGATTATGGGGTTTGCTCTGTTGGCGATTTACTTCTTTAAAGTGGACGGTGGTTTGTCTCAAATGACAGTAACAAATACGGATTTTGAGACCATATTGCCTCATTTGATAACAAAATATGTACCGGTGGGATTGGCAGGACTTTTATTGGCGGGTCTGCTGTCAGCGTTCATGTCTACTTTTGCATCTACCGTCAATGCGGCTCCGGCATACGTGGTAAATGATATCTATTTGAAGTATATCAACCCCAAAGCTACTGTCAAGACACAGATTCGTGCCAGTTATTTGATTTCTGTTCTGGTTGTGATTATCAGCACGGTTATGGGCTTTTTCTTAAAAGATATCAATGAGATATTCCAGTGGATTGTGGGTGCCCTGTTTGGTGGCTACATTGCTGCCAATGTATTGAAATGGCATTGGTGGCGTTTCAATGGAGAAGGTTATTTTTGGGGTATGACAGCAGGTGTGGTTGCCGCTATTGTGATGAAATTCACAGTCCCTGATGGATTGGTGCTCTATTTCTTCCCTGTTTTATTTGGTATTTCGCTGATAGGGTGTATTGTCGGAACTTATTCTGCTCCTCCGACAGATGAAGACACTCTGATTAATTTCTATATTCGCGTTCGTCCGTGGGGATGGTGGAAACCAATTGTCGACAAGGCAATAGCGCGCTATCCGCAAGTGACTCGTAATAAGAATTTTAAGCGTGACGCATTTAATGTTACCATTGGTATTGTGTGGCAGTGTTGTCTGACTATTGTACCGATGTACTTGGTTGTGCGCGGAAATCTGGGCTTTATTGTATCTGTTCTGATACTGATTGCGACAACTGTTATACTGAAATATACTTGGTATAAGCCGTTGTGCCGTGAGGAAGAAGAATATAATAAGTTGATGAAAGAAATAGGATTTGATAAAGAGTGTAATTAATATTATTTGTATAGAAAATGGGAATGTGTCAAAACTGAAACCTAGCAAAATATGGTATTATCAATGTTTGACACACCCCCATTTCTTTAATATTCTATCTTGTCTGTTTTAGAACTCCATGCTTCGAATGCTTTAATAGCTTCTTCGCGTAACATAACTTCAGAAGGAAGTTTTCTGTTTTCCGGTTTCAGTTCCAGTTCATCATAGATAAATGAATCATCGAAACCTATATTTTTTGCATCCGTTTTATTGTTGGCATAATACATCTTATCCAATCGTGCCCAATATATAGCGCCCAAACACATAGGACAGGGTTCACAGGAGGTATAGATTTCATATCCGCTTAAGTCGAATGTTCCCAGCTTGGCAGCGGCAGCGCGTATGGCGCTTACTTCAGCGTGGGCGGTGGGGTCACACGAAGCGGTTACCCGGTTGACACCTGTTGCTATTATTTCTCCGTTTTTGGCGATGACGGCTCCGAAAGGTCCTCCTCCGTTTGCGACATTCTCAATGGAAAGCTCGATGGCTTTCCGCATAAGTTCTTTTTTAGTCATAGTTGCATCGGTGAAATTGGATTATACATAAGTCTCCAGAAATTTCACATGTTCGTTTACCGTTACATTTACTTCTTTAGTGGTAGCGGGGAAAAGTATAGACTCTCCTGCCTGAATTTCCAACGAATGACCTTCATTATCAGTTACCGTGCATGAACCTTCCATACAGATATAGATTACAAAAGAATCCAGTTCGCTGTAATCCATAGTCATATTTTCCGTCAGGTCGTATACAGAAGTGGTGAAGTAGGGGCAGGTTACCAATTCTATCGGTTTGTTTTGTTCCGGCGTATAGCTGGTGCGATAGTCTTCTTCCACTGTATAATCGATGGCATCTTTCGACAGCTCGGTATGCAATTCGCGTGTATTGCCATTCTTGTCTTTGCGGTTAAAATCATAGATACGGTAGGTTACATTGGATGTTTGTTGGATTTCTGCAATAAAGCATCCGGCACCAATGCTATGGATTCGTCCGGCAGGCAGGAAGAATACGTCTCCCGGCTGAACAGTATAGTCTGCCAAAGCATCACAAATTGTATTGTCTGCAATCATTGCTGCATATTCGTCAGGAGTGATTTTCTTTTTCAAACCGGAACGAAGATGAGCTTTGCCACCTGCATTATCGATTACATACCACATTTCTGTCTTTCCCATTGAGTTGTGGCGTTTCCTGGCAAGTTCGTCATCGGGGTGAACTTGTATGGAAAGATCATCGCATGCATCAATGAATTTGATAAGCAAAGGGAAATTATCTCCGAAACGTTGATAGTTGCTTTCACCTACTAATGCTCCTTTGTATTCTTTTACCATGTCACTCAGGTTTTTGCCTGCGTCTGTACCATTGGCAACTACTGATTCGTCGCCCGGAACATTCGAGATTTCCCAGCTTTCGCCTACTTGTGCCTGTTCGGTTGCAAGATGTTTGAACGGGATAATCTTTTCACCACCCCAGATGGTGGATTTTAGAATGGGGTTAAATTTTAATGGATACATAGGTATATATATTAAATGTTTTTAGGTTTGGATACAAAAATACGGAGATTCTACGACTTTACCCATAGAATCTCCGTAAAAATCACTAGCTATTTGTGTGTTTTCAAAAAAGTGTATTAGTAGTCTGTATTGTTAGGGTCGAAGTTAGTCCAACCGTCCAGCCAGTTGTCATTTATACCGAATGCCCCGATGTAGTCTACCTTATCAAATCCATTGTCTAATAGAGCATTGTCGAATGAAGCGGCAGTCAGTACCGGACTATTTGCATTCGGCATATAATTTACACCGATGCCGCGTCCGTCTTTAAAGTTCAGTTCATTCATGTCGGCAAGTACTTTATTTCCTTTTTGTGCTTTGAAGAAGCTGGAAGAATAGGACTCCTGACCGGCATCGATAATAGTTTTGTTTACTGCATCATAAAGCACGTCATCATACACTTTGTTGGCATCCGAACCGGTGACTGTCATACCGGCAAACCAAATATTTTGCAAATTGATAATGCCCTCTTGTGCTTGTTCTACCGTGTTTCCTTTCTCGCCGTCAATAATCAAACCGACAGGATATCCCACTGCTACAGAATTGAAGCAATTCAAACGGCTGGAACGGCGGATTTGCATCGCTGACTGGAACTTCCCGAGAGCTGAACCGTTATTGGGGTTGAAGCTGCCGGCATTGATATAGCTTTCATCATTGGTAAATCCGGCATCACGTCCGAGCGGGCCGATAAAAGTAATGTTACTGAATACTGCCGTTGTATAGGGAGAAACCAGAGAACCATCGGCACAGTTGTCCGATTCAAATCCGTTTGATTGTGATGTATCGGCAATTCTCGGATCGCGGATAGACAAGCCATATTGTATTTTACCGGAGAATCCGTTGTCTGTGTCGAATTCGTCATCCCAACCATTATAGGCAACCAGATATTTACAGTTTACAGAACCGCCGAACCATTCATAAGAGTCATCGTTGGAATAAGAAACCTGTAAGTGGTCAATGGTAGTACCGCTACCGACCGAGCCGAACGTAATGCCGTTGATTTCCTTATCTTTCATAAAGGGATAACCGGCAAACTCCACACGTACATAGCGGATGATACCGGAATTGTCGGAGTCATCATCCCCTCCGTGTTTGGTACGGGGCCCCCCTTCAATCTGCTGATTCAGCACGCCTTGATTGTTCTTTGCCTTACCACAGATAATCAAACCGCCCCAATCACCGGGTTTGCGTTGTCCTTTCGGCATTTCAGAGGTAAATACGATAGGAGCATCCTGCTTTCCTTCGGCTATCAGTTTTCCGCCCGGTTCTATAATCAGGGCAGCTTGTGTGTCTTTATCACCTTTGATGACAGTTCCCGGTTCAATGGTCAATGTAGAACCTGCTCCCACATAAACCCATCCTTTCAACAGGTATGTACCTTTGGCAAGGGTCTGGGTTCCTTTGAATACAAATTCCTGGTCACCATTTCCTATTACTGTTCCCTTTTTGTTTTCAGACTTATCCTCATTGAACAACAAATGATCACACGTCTTGATTGAGCCTTCAGTTCCCCATACATAAGGTGTGTCCGTTGTCTCACCACCACTGTTTCCACCATTGTCGGGTTCGGAATCATCACTGCTGCAAGCAGCCAGGCTTCCCAGCATCATGGCCGAGAGAGCATAAGTCATAAACTTGTTTGTTTTCATTTTCATTTATTGGTTAGTTACTGAATGAAATATTTCTTGTTTTAAAAATTATAGCTTATGTTTACGTTGAAGCTGCGTCCCGGTTTAAACTGACGGGTTATTTGCTGCACTTCACCATTTTCTGTATTTTCAAATTGTTTGAAAGACACCTTTTCGGCCAGTACATCGCGGATAGCGGCTTTTACTTCCAGTTTGCCGAATTTCTTAGAGGCACTCAGGTCAATGGCATTACGTGGCATTTCATATGAGTCGGGCACACGTACTTCGTTGCCTGCGCTGCCCAGGCTGCGCCCTACACCGATAATGCGTTTACCGATGCGGTTGTAGAGTATGGCGGCATTCCATCCGTTTTTGGGCTGTTGATAGAAGAGTCCCGCGTTGACCAGGTAGGGCGATTGCCCTTGCATAGGACGGTCTTCTTCTTTAGAACCGGGTTCAAAATTTACGTTACTTTTTATCAGTGCACCATTCAGGCTGAGGCTGAAGTTTTTCATGCCGATGAAATCTAAGTTTTTGCGTATATCCACTTCTACGCCATAATTATCGGCTCCTTTGGCATTGATATAAGAATAAATCAAGTCAGTACCTCCGGCTACGGTATAAGTCCATTCTATCGGATTCTTGAATTTCTTATAAAATAATGATACGGAAATCAGCTCACCGTTACTGGGATAGTATTCATATCCCAAGTCAATATTATCAATATAAGCTGCTTTCAGGTCATAATTGCCTTGTACATTACTAGCCAAATCAAAGTCGTAATACACCGAAGAAGAGACTTCCCGGAATTCGGGACGGTTTACAGTACGCCCATACGACAATCTGAACTGGTGTTGCTCATTCAGACGATAGGCGGCATTAAGCGATGGAAAGAAATCATCGTAAGTGTAATAGACACTGGTCGGACTCTTTTCGTTCTTTTGTGTATTGCTGATTAATTCCATTCGGCTGTGTTCGAAACGGACGCCTGCGTATATGTTCCACTTTCCGAAAGGAAGATTTACACCGGCATAGCCTGCTCCCAACATATTGTTTCCTTCATAATTATTTCGCCAGTCCACTTGCTCCAGCAGGTATAATTTATCTTCTCCGTAATTTTTGTCCTGCATCAATTCGTCAGGCACATTCATCACACGGTAATTACTAGGTAAACCGTTCTTCCAACTGTAAATGAAGAGGCGCGTATTGTATTCACGTGTACGGTACTCCGTATATCCTCCCATCTTGAGTGTGGGAGTGAAATCACCGAATGCGAAATCATGCTGATAATTGATGTTGGCCGACAGGATGTGTTCATTCAGACGCGAGAACTCACGATTGATTTCATTCAGATTCTCTACTTCCAATTGATTGGTATCTGTGTTCAGTACCGTGTTGTACCGGCGGCGGTCGGGCATATTCCGGTTGGCATAAGAATATCCGGCACTCCAATCCAGTTTATCCGTGTCACTCCATGTATGTTTTCCCGTAAACTGTCCGCTGTAGGTGGTACGGCTCTGGTAGTAATACTCTGCACTCTCTTCATAATCGCTCTGTGCATCCGTTCCCTTGCGATAAGTATAGCGGTCTTTTCCCAATTGGTTGAAGATATTCTTGAATTCATAACGGTTATTTCCGCTTGCCGGCACATAAGTGAGGTTCAACATGGCTCCCACGCGTACATTGTGATTATATTGGTCATCCACTCCCTTGCGCAAATAGTTGGAACGGTCATGAGTGATGTCATAGGCACCATACAGATTATTATCCATATTCAGATATGTTTTGTAGGTATTGCTATAATTTACGGCTCCCAGCATAGCTAAAGTGCGACCGCTTTCACTCACCCAGCGATGGGCGATGTTCATGCTCAGGCTGAGGTCGGCAATAGGCTTGCGGTTCTTTATGCTCCAATCATTATTCAGTCCGTTGTTGAGCAAGTCGTAACCATTATTCATCGGTCTCAGTGTCGCGTTGATACCGCCATTCAAGCTACGCAATCCGTTGTCGAATCCCAAAAAGTCCGTACCGCTTCCTTTATTGTATTGAAAGTTTTTAAAATGAGTCTGATCATTCATGCTTCCTCCTACTGAGATGTTAAACAGGTTACTGTTCGGAACATCCTTGGTATTAACTAAAATAAAGCCGCCACTGAAATCGGCAGGATATTCGGGAGCCGGAGATTTTACAACCAGCATATTGTCCAGTTGTGAGGAAGGAATAATATCGAAGGAGAAGGCGCGTGCGTCGGCTTCCGAACTGGGCACGGCACTATTGTTTATCCACACATTGTTGTAACGTTGCGAAAGGCCGCGTACCATTACGAACTTTTCTTCAATGATACTGATGCCCGGCACACGGCGAATCACTTCGGAAGCATCCTTGTCTTGTGTCTTGGTAATTTGTTGTGCGGAGACACCGGTTTGCATCACCAGACTGGTGCGTTGCCGGGTAATCAGGGCATTTTCTGTATTCTTCTTGGCTTCTGCCACTACCACAACTTCTCCCAGTTGCTGGTTATCAGGTGCTAATGTTATATTTATTTCTGACATGCCATTGACAGATACCTCTAAAGTCAATGTTTTATAAGAAACATACGATACCATCAGTTTATATGTTCCGTTTCTTAATCCGGCCAGTTCGAAGTTACCGTCCAAATCAGTGATTGCTCCTGTAGTAGTGCCGCTTATTTGTATTACTGCACCGATTAGTGGTTCATTTGTCACTTTATCGGTCACGCTTCCTCGTAATACAGCCGCTTGAATAGATATGGCCAGGAATAAGAAAATGATTATAAGGCCAAACTCTCTCTTCTTTGTATTCATCATTCTTTAGCTTGTTTTTTTAATTCAGTGCAAAGGTCGGTTGTCGGTATTACATGAATGATACAGCTGCGTAATACTTTCTTTTCAAATGTATTTTAATACTGTTTCATTGTCTATTGAAGAGAAAGAAGTTAACTTTGCACGAAAATTATAATTCAATATTCTACTATTATGAGAAGTTTTGCATCCGACAACAATTCCAGTGTACATCCTCAAGTAATGGAAGCACTGATGGCGGCAAACACAAACCATGCCTTCGGTTATGGTGATGACCCTTGGACAGAAGAGGCAACCCGAAAAGTAAAAGAACAGTTTACACATCCGTGTGAACCGTTGTTCGTCTTTAATGGAACAGGTAGCAATACGATGGCATTGCAACTGATGACTCGCCCTTATCATGTTATATTTTGTGCCGACACTGCACATATTGCAGTAGATGAATGTGGAGCGCCAAGCAAGGCGACCGGATGCTTCATGCGCACTATCTCCACTCCCGATGGAAAACTGACACCTGAACTCCTGAAACCTTATATGATTAATTTTGGTGTGGAACACCATTCTCAACCGGGAGCAGTCTATATCAGCCAATGTACAGAACTCGGCACTGTTTATACTCCTGCCGAAGTACGCGCTTTGACAACGTTTGCACACGAACATGGTTTGTTACTGCACATGGACGGTGCACGCATCTCCAATGCTGCCGCAGCATTGGGAGTCAGTTTGGATGAGATATCGGGAGCTTGCGGAGTAGACACCCTGACTTTGGGGGGAACAAAGAATGGTCTGATGGGAGCTGAGTGTGTGGTGGTTTTTAATCCGGACCTGATGAAAGAAGCCCGTTATGCCCGTAAGCAGGCTTGTCAGTTGGCAAGTAAGATGAGGTATATATCTTGCCAATTCACTGCTTTCCTGACTGATAACTTATGGTTACGGTGTGCCCGACACGCCAATGAAATGGCTGCAAAACTTTCTGATGCCTTGCAAGCCATGCCGGATGTAACGTTTACCCAGCCGGTGGAAAGTAACCAGTTATTCTTTATTATGCCTCGTGAGAAAGAGGATAAGTTGCAGGAGTTTTATCATTTTTATTTTTGGAATGATGCAATGAATGAGATGCGTTTAGTCACTTCTTGGGACACAACAGACGAAGATATTGATTCACTTATCGAACGTATTAAATCGTTATAGACAATAACAGAACGTTTCGTTCGGGTTTGTAATCCAAACACGTATTAGCGTATATTCAAATGATGCGCTAATACGTGTTTTGTTTTTAGTTGTCGATTGTTATAATGCGGTTTTATTTGAGACAAAAGACTTTCTATGTATATGCTTTTCCAAATGCTGTCCGCATAGGACTTTCATATAAGTTCTTCTTTTCAAAAATCTTGCATATCCTTTTTTTCTCTCTCTTTCAACTTATTAAAACAAAATTAGAGTCGGTTGAAATGTGAATGAAATTTAATGAATACCTTATTTGATAGAAAAGTGATAATATAAATAATTGGAAATGAGGATATTTACGATGATTGGAAATTTTAACTAAAAGTGTATCTCTTAGTAAGAGATCTACCATTCCGCTGCAAAAATAAGCAAAGTTTTGAGAATTAGTACACTTTTACGCAAAAAAAATGGGTGTGAGCTCGAAAAAAGATTTTATTTTTTCATTCTTTAGCATTCTAAAAGTTAAAAAACAGTTCTTAATATATTGATAATCTGATGCTTTACTTAGGTCGGTGTATCTCTTACTAAGAGATACACCGATTTTCGTTTCGCGAATCTATATAAAAATGCTTGTAAATCCGCGTTTCGAGAGCCCGCAAACTAAGACAAAAGTAAAGGATAAGATATGGAATACCTGTTTCTAAAACGCAAAAAGAGCACCCTACGTTCCGAAAGGCAGAAAGACCTGCTTTTCAAGGCAGCCGAGCGTCATTGGGACGAACAGTTTGCCGGACAGGGAATAGTGGGCAGGAAAGTGGATTGCTATATATATAAATGTATCCTTTATCAATTGGAAATTCGTCAGGTGTTTTTGGATGCCACTCTTTCTTTGAAGAAATTGAGCGAGCTGGTCGATACGAATCAGACTTATCTCTCCAATGTAGTGAACAAGTATTTTGGGTGTAACTTGAAAGAACTTCTGAATACTTACCGTGTAGAGTATGCCAAGGAATTGCTTCGCAGTAATAAATGCTCGTTGGATAAAGTCCCGGAAAAGAGTGGGTTTACTTCCCGAAGTGCTTTTTATTCAGCTTTTAGTAAGATAGCAGGCGAATCTCCCAAACGTTATTTTTTGCATGAACAGAGGGATTTATGTGCCCAATCAATAACTAATATGTATAACCAATTTTAGTTTTTTAAATTTATAAATTTAAAGTTTTTCTATTATGAACAAAAAGTTTTTAAGTGCAATCCTGTTCGGAGCCTTAATGGTTTCGTCAACAGGAACATTTGTGTCTTGTAAGGATTACGACGATGACATCGAGAACTTGCAGGGACAAATCACTGCAAATGCTGATGCAATCAAGGCTTTGCAGGATCTCGTTGGTAGCGGTAAGTATGTTACTTCAGTTGCAAAAACAGCTGACGGACATGGCATTACCTTTACATTCAATCAGGGTGATCCTGTAACTATCACTTTGGATGACGAAACAGGTAGTGGAGATGTTGTGAAGGTTGTAGATGGTATTTTGTATATCAACGATGAACCTCAAGAACTGAAGGTTGCCACAAGCGAAACAAAACCATCTATCATTATGCAGGATGGTGTATGGGCTGTATTGCAGGAAGACGGAACCTACAAATCTACAGGTGTTCCCGTTTCCGGCGTTAGCGTTGCAGGTAGCGAAGCTGATGGATTTACACTGACTATCTTTGATAAAGACGGTAACAAACAGGAAGTGAAAGTTCCTTCTGCTTCTTCATTGGTAACTTCTATTGCTATTGCTGTGCCTGTTGTAGAAGATGAAGCTTCATTGCTTAATGAAAAAAATGTTGTGTATTATGGCAGCAAAGAATTGATTAATGTTTCAGAAGTTAAGTATCCGAAGGATGCAATTATTTCTGCATTAAATGAAGATGGTACAAGAGGTGTGGCTGTAAATGTTGTGGTTACACCGACTAATATTGATCCGGCTGATTTGAAGTTCAACTTGGTAAATTCTGAAGGTGCTACCATCTTTGAAGAGGCTGTAGTTTCTACTCCTAAGGGTGCTTTGCAGAGAGCTGCTATGGACGGTGTTTATACTTTGCACTTTGCTCTTAAAGAAGGTGTGACAGTTGCCGATATTAAGAAAGGTAGTATTATCAGCCAAGATGACGCACTTGCTGTTGTTTGTGGTAAGGCTGCTACAGCTTTTGAATATAAAGCCGGTTTGGAAAATGCTGGTACTATTACTCAAGGTAAGATAGCAAATAATTATGCTGCTTCAGCTAATACTTATGTGAAATTAGGTGAAACTTACAGCTTGTTTGGTAAAGGTTATGCTGCAGATCCTTCTGCAAATCCCAATGCCGCTGCTCAAGCATTCCTTACTAAGTTGGAGGGTGTTTCAGATATTGCTTTGTCATTGGATGAAAACTTGAAATCTTTGTATGGCATTACTATCGATGGTACTAACTTCACTATCTCTAATGAAGCTGCTTATAGTAAAGAAATTACCTTTACTGTGAAATATACTAATAGTGCTTCAGTTGCCAAAAATAGTATCCAATCTGCAAACTTGAAAGTAATTGTTCAAAATGCTGCTGTAACAGCAGGTGTTACTCTGAAGGCATCTCATGTATTGTCAACTGATGTAACTAAGAATACTGTTTACTTGCCATTGGCTGACTTGGCTGCTTCTGTAACTGCTGCCGGTGATAAGATTGTATGGAATAATGCTAATGCATTCACTTATAAGACTGTTGCTAACAATACTCCTGCTGACGGATTTGCGTTGACTTCTAGCAAGAAGTATGGTGCTACTCCGGCTAATTTGAAAATTGCTAAAGATACAGAACTGGGTGGCTTTACTTTTGTTAAATCAGATAAGAAAACTGCTACAACTAAGTTAAGTGAGGCAGCTTATTTGGCTATTACTGTTAACCCTGAAAAGGAAAATGTAACTGCTGATGTTTATAGTGCTTTGATTCAGTTTATTGTTACTGGTAATGATGTAGACGGTCAGTCTAAGACATTGACTTTACCTGCAACTGTAGAGTTGACATTGACTAACCCGACATCTGCTGTAAGCAGAATTCCGATGTACTTTGATGGTGATAAGCTGGCTGCTTATGGTGATGAGATTGAAGGCAATCTGTTATCTTATGATGTAAAAACAGCTTATAACAATGCTAACAAAGCAGTAGACTTTACTGTAACAGCAAAAGCAGACAAAGATGAATGGGATGTTATTAATGGTAGCACAGTTGAGATTCCTCTGGATAAGTTGTATACTGAAACTCAGAAGTTTGAAGTTTCTTACAAGTACTTTAAAAATGCAAAGTACAATGCTGCTACTGAAACTATCTATATCACAGGTCAAAGCCCGATTAAAGATGGTACAATCACTGTAAGCAAGACTACTCTTGACCTTGCAACCGGTTCAGACTCATTCTTGAGCGCAGACGTTGCCGGTAAGGATGCATTCAACAAGGCATACAAGTTATTGAACTCATTTACTGCTGAAACTAATGATACACCTGCTGCTCAGAAGGATGTAATGGATACAAGAATTGATGATATCAAATTGGTTGCTACAGGTGAAAATGCAGGTGCATTTGATGTAACTCCGGTTTATAAGAAGATTGAAGATGGTAAGCTTGTAGATGGTACAGAGACTGATGGCGAATTGGTAGGTTGGACAATTGCTCTTAAACCGAACACTGCTATCCAAAACGGAGCTACTATCACATTCGACTTGAACATTACTGATAAGTGGGGTGTTGAACTTCCTGCTCAGAAAGTTTCTTTGACTGTGAAAAAATAATCATTCATCTTAATGATTAGCTAATATAAAAGGGCATCCTTCGGGGTGCTCTTTTTTTGTTTAAGCTGTATTTGATAGTATGACGCAAATATATTTGTAAACATAGAGAGTCGCTTTCTTGTCCTGTCTAAATAGACAAAAATGTTTTCCACGAAAAAGTTGATAACAAGTTGCTTTCACACGTTTCACCCACTGAAACCCTTTATTCATCGGCTTTTTGCGTGAAAGAAGCTGTTAAGAGGAAATTTGTTGCTTTCACGCGGAAACCCCTATGAACAGGTGGTTTACGATATTTGTGAAACGTGAAAGGAAGTTTTATCAATTTTCTTTCGGGGTTCGGTTCATTCATTCAATCAGTAGGAAAACTCGGAAGAAAGTGTTTTCAAAAGGCGTTTTGCTCGTGTCAAAACACTTTGGTCTTTTCAAAAAAGTTGGTGGAGTTTTCAAAAAAGTTGGTGGAGTTTTTGAAAAAGCTGGTGAAGTTTTCTGAAAAGCTGGTGAAGTTTTTTAGACCTCTTGAGATTTTTCATCAACAATGGAGAGAGTTTTAGCAAATAATGGTAACAATCTTCATAAACAATGCCCATTATTGAGGGGGTATAAGATGGGGTTGTCAAAACGTGGATAATGTTATCGTCTGGTTCGTAGGGGGGAGGTCGCTCGCCCGAAAACAGTTTGCTTTGTGTCTTCGGGCAGGCGACCCCTGCCTCTACAGTTGACGATTGGATAGGCCGGTTTGGTTTTGACACACTCCCTTTTCTTTCTCAATAAAGTGCAGCTGTATCGTTCAGCAGTTGGTAAATGCTGCTGGCGATGCCCAATATGAAGATGCCTGCCACACAAATCAACAAACAGGTACGCATGGCGATACCGGTTTTGAAGGTGGCGATTGGTTCATCATTGGGAGTAATAAACATAGCTTTTACAATCAGCAGATAATAGTAAAGTGAAATGATGGTGTTTACCAATGCAATAAACACTATCAGATAATATCCACTTTGGAAAGCTGCTGCAAATACAAAGAATTTACTGAAGAACCCGGCAAATGGCGGGATACCTGCCAAAGAGAAAAGGGCAAGTGTCATCACCATTGTCAGGCGGGGATTGGTTTTGTAGAGTCCGTTGTAATCTTCGCGCTCAACCATTCCGTGGGTGTGTTGCTCGATGGCGTTGATTACCCCGAATACGGCAAGATTGGCTGCAATGTATACAATGATATAATAAACTAATGACGCCATTCCCTGCGGAGTGCCTGCCAGGACTGCCAGCATGATATATCCTGCCTGTGATATACTGCTGAATGCCATAAAGCGCTTTAAGTTGCTTTGGCGGATGGCAAACAGGTTGGCAATGGTGATGGTAGCGACAATGACCACGCACAGCATTTCACTCCATTGGGCGGTCATGGAACCGAATACTTTGACCAAAATGGCCATCAGCGCAAAGGCGGCTGCACCTTTCGAGATAACCGACAGGTAAGCGGCAACTGTGGTAGGCGCTCCCTGATAGGTGTCGGCAGTCCACAAATGGAAAGGCACAAGGCTCAACTTAAAGGCCATACCGGAGAAGAAAAATACCAATGCCAGTATTTGAAGCGGGCTTCCGGTGATGCCGGCAGGGATGTCCTCGAAATAGAGCGTACCTACGGTTCCGTAAATCATTGAGATGCCATAGAGGAATATACCGCTGGAGAAGAGGGCGGATAAGATAAATTTTGCTCCGGCTTCTGCACTGTGACCTTTGTATTTGTCGAAGGCAACGAGGCATGCCATAGGAACGGTAGCCAGTTCCAGTCCTAAAAAGAACAGGAGAAAGTGACCTGCGCTCACCATGAAGTACATTCCCAGTAACGTGCTCAGTGTGAGTGTATAGAATTCTCCCATTTTGTGACGAGTGTCCGGACGACGCAGCCAATGGGTGGATTGCAGGAATACAAGGATGGTGCCCAAAGTGAGAACACTTTTCATGATGGAGGCCATCGGAGTGGAATGATACATCCCTCCGAAAAGGATGACTTCATCGGGCCATATATTGGCAAGTAACTCAATTCCCAACAGGGCGCAGGCCAATGGGCGTAACCAGTGGCGAAGACGCACGGGAAGGAAAAGGTCGAGTACAAACATCAACAGAAATACGGCGGTGAGGCTCAGCTCCTGATGCATTTGCAAAATAGATGTAATGTCCATAATCGTATGTTATTGTATTAATTGAGTGATAATCGGTTCTACACTGTTACTAATCAGGTTGCTTATCCAGAATGGGGCAAGTCCCAGTCCGGCTACGCAGGCTATCAGGAAGATTACTGCCACTCTTTCATCCCAAGTTGCATCGGTAAGTTTCAGATGGTCGGGGTTCAGTACCTTGCCATATAGAATCTTACCTACTACACGCAGAATATAAACCGCAGTAATCACGATACTTGTCGTAGCTATCAGCGTGCATACACGGTGGAAGGTATCGTTGTTTTGGAACGAGCCGACAAAGACGGTCATTTCTGCCACAAATCCACTCAATCCCGGCAACCCCAGATTGGCAAGACCCGCAATGACATAGCCCACAGCCAGAAATGGCATGATTTTCATCAGTCCTCCCATCAGGCGTACATCGCGTGTATGGGTGCGGCCGTAAATCATACCGATCAGGGCAAAGAACAAAGCTGTCATCAGACCGTGGCTCAGCATTTGGAGGATGGCTCCCGTACAACTGGTGCGTGTCATCATCAGAAGAGCGAAAAGCACCAGTCCGCAATGCGATACGGATGAATAGGCATTGATATATTTCAAGTCGGTCTGTACCACAGCGCTGAACGCACCGTAAACCACAGAAATGGTGGTCAGTATGAGGAATACATCACCCCACATGGCTGCTCCTTCGGGCATCAGATACATGGCAACACGAAAACAGCCGTAGCCTCCCAACTTCATCAGCACACCGGCATGAAGCATACTGACGGCAGTCGGAGCAGATGCATGGCCGTCGGGACTCCATGTGTGGAATGGGAATAGTGCGCCCAGCACACCGAATCCCAGGAAAATAAGCGGGAAGAACAGGTGCTGCATCGTATCGGGAATATGTAGTTTGGCTATCTCGAGCAGATTCATTGTCTCGCCTCCTGCTCCATAGAAGATACCCAGAATACCTATTAGCAGGAAAGCAGAACCGCCCATCAGCATCAGGGTAAGTTTCATGGCTGCATATTCTTTACGGCCGCTTCCCCATATACCAATCAGCAGGTACATCGGGATAAGCGCTACTTCATAGAACATAAACATGGTGAACAGGTCTGTCGAGATAAAGAATCCGAACACTCCCAAACTCAGCAGTGTGAACCATAGGAAATACTCTTTGGTGAGGGGCTGAAGTTTCCATGATGCAAATGTTCCGGTGAAGACAATGATAGCGCTCAGTAGTAACATGGCTACGGAGATACCGTCCACTCCGATGGAGTAACATATATGTAAGGGGGCATACCAGGATATACTGTCGGTAAACAGCATTTCTTCCATGGCACCGGCTTGGCGGAGTCCTATATAATCAATGGTGAGGTAGACAGACAGTGCCAGCAGCAGGGAAGCTCCGGTAACCATCACGCCACGTACTTGATTGACGCTGCGCGAAGCCCAAAGCCCCGCGAGCATCAATAAAGGAACTATGATGAAAAAACTTAGTATGTTCATTTGTATACTTAATTATTCGTTTGGCTGGTTAAACTAATAGTATCAGCGTCAGTATCAAGGCTCCTGCGAGGAACCAAATACTGTATTGCTGTACATTTCCGCTTTGCATATCACGTATCTCATCGGCTGTGGCGTGGGTGCTCCAGGCGGTGAAGTTGAAGAACTGGTCGATGACGTGACGGTCCCACCATGCTATCGGAGTACTGATGCACCGGAATATAATCTTCTTGGTGAAGAACATCCAGACTTCGTCCATGTAGAAGCGGTGATAGGCAGCTGTGTGCAAACGGCTGAAGGTGTGTGCCAGCTTGTCGGCGACAGGCTGTTTGGGACCTGCATACATCCATGTGGCAAGACCGATGGACAACAGTGCAATAATGATACTTGGCTACCTGCATATCCAGGTGGATGGTATAAGCCTCTCCGTTGCTGCTGATTAAATTACCGAACGGGATGAATCCCGCCACACAGGTCACGGCTGCCAAAAACAGTAACGGGAAAGTCATGGTAAGCGGTGCTTCATGCGGAGTATGTGCAGCGTGGAGGGTTTTGTTTTCCGTGCCCCAGAAAATGCCATAATACAGACGGAACATGTAGAATGCGGTCATCGCAGCTATACCTGTCATTATCCAGCCCATGACCGGGCTGAACCGGAAGCAGGCGGTCAGGATTTCGTCTTTGGAGAAGAATCCCGAGAAAGGCCAAATGCCCGAAATGGCAAGGCAGGCTATCAGAAATGTGATGTGGGTGACAGGCATGTATTTGCGCAACCCGCCCATCGCGCTCATTTCATTGCTGTGTACGGCATGAATGATGCATCCTGCCCCCAAGAAGAGTAATGCCTTGAACATGGCGTGAGTGAACAGATGGAACATGGAGGCCATGTAGCCCAATCCTCCTTCGTGGGGATTCATCGAGGTGCAAACGCCCAAGGCAACAATCATAAAGCCTATCTGTGAAATGGTGGAGAAAGCAAGTACACGTTTGATATCGCTTTGCACACAGGCTACACTGGCAGCATAGAATGCTGTGAAAGCACCGATGTAGGCTGTCCAGTGGAGTACTTCGGGAGCGTAACCGATGAACAACGGGAACATACGGGCTACCAGATATACACCGGCTACCACCATGGTGGCGGCATGAATCAGGGCACTGACCGGAGTAGGGCCTTCCATGGCATCGGGCAGCCAGATGTGTAATGGGAACATGGCGCTTTTTCCGGCTCCGCCGACAAACATCAGCCCCAATGCCAGTGGAATCATTGTTCCTGCTGCAACCAGAGCGCTTGCGGCAGGAGTGAAAGAGAATGTTTCGGCGTAGTAGCCGTAGATGAGGATACCAATCAGAAAACCGAGGTCGGCAAAACGGGTGACGATAAATGCTTTTTTGCTGGCTGCGATGGCTTCTTTCTTGGTATAATAGAAACCGATGAGCAGGTAAGAGCTGACGCCCACCAATTCCCAAAAGACGTACATTTGGAAAATATTGGTTGCTACTACCAGTCCCAGCATTGACATGGTGAAAAGACTCAGAAAAGCATAATAGCGCTGGAAGCCTTTTTCACCTTTCATATAGCCGAAGGAGTAGATGTGTACCATCAGTGACACGGTAGAAATCACAACCAGCATCATGATGGAAATAGGATCGAGCAAAATGCCCATATTGATATGAAGGTCGGCTGTGAACGGCAACCATTCAAAGTTGTAGGGCATGAGGGTGGGGAAGGTGCCTGCTGCCGTACGGCCGCCTGTGAAATAGTGAAAGGCGGTGAGGTAGGAAAGCAATGCCACTCCTGTCAGTGAAGCTGTGCCGATGGCACCTGCCACGCTGTTCTTCATGCGCATACCTGCCAGTCCCAGTATCAGAAAACTGAGGAAAGGAAGGATGAGGATTAGAATAGTATATTCCATAATCAATTTTTCATTTCGTTTAAGTTCTTCACTTGTATGTTTCGGATGTTACGATAGATATTGATGATAATGGCAATAGCTACCGCTGTTTCCGCAGCACTCACTCCGATGGCGAACAGGGCGAAGAACACTCCTTCCAGTTCGTTGGGGAAGAGGTAGCGGTTGAACACGGCGAAGTTGATATCGACGGAGTTCAAAATCAGTTCCACACTAATCAGCATGGCGAGCAGGTTGCGGCGGGG